>Ga0209254_10002315_pt1 | contig 17287 bp, 12 predicted proteins | sample FrelakmetDIP11DI_FD_187148 | JGI IMG/M metagenome (GOLD analysis project Ga0209254, IMG submission 187148) | Freshwater lake sediment microbial communities from the University of Notre Dame, USA, for methane emissions studies - DIP11 DI (SPAdes)... | ecosystem: Environmental > Aquatic >... | reverse complement strand
GTCAACGTATCGAGCAGCAATCGCGTTGATCTGCGCGTCTTTGCGGTTGCCGCGAACATATGGAAACAGTACATCGAGTTCGGCACGCGTCAGCACCGCGAGCAGCTGATCGGCCGGCAGCGGCGGATTCGCCGCCAGCAACGCCGCGGCCTCGAGTTCCGCGAGCGCCTGCGCGAGGTCTTCGATCTCTCGATAGTCGAGCGAGTCGACACGAATCAACAGACCCTTGCGTGTAAGCAGCCGCGCGTAGAGGCGCTGGGCGTCTACCGACAGCGTTGAGACGCGCTGCAGATAGGCGCGTTCTTCCTCCAGAAGGATGTCGTTATACTGCTGCGAAACCGATCGCAGCAGACGCAACAGGTTGTCTGCGTAGTAATGCGGCGGCGGCGGAGTGTTCGGATGCAGTACCGGCAAGGCAGGATCAGCGCTTCGGAGATCAGCGGCATTATACGGATAGACATGTATATATTTACAGTATCCATTCCAGCGTGGCGGCTGAATCGGCATCCGTACGATCGGGGGCAATAGAACGATGCGCGCCTATCGCTACTGTATTGTCGCGTGCGTTTCGGAAACGGCGCTGACAGCGATTCTGGACAATGGCGGTCGTGGCGCGTACCGCGACAACCATCCATGGTTGTTTGCTAAAGAGCTGCTGCAGTCGGCGCGTAACGCGGGCACGACTTTACCGTTGATCCTCGCAACGGGTTCACCCTTGGCGCTGGCTCAATGGGGACGCATCGAAGAGATCGATGTCGATGAACTCCATCGAGGTTCCTGGGAGACTCGCTGCAATTTCGAACAGTTGTCGCCGGTGAGCCCGATCTTCACCGCGCTCGATAGTCTGATGTTGAAGCCCGGCGACGACGAGTTGCGCCGTGAAAAACTCGAGGATGTCCGTCCGTGGCGCCATGCGCTGGATGAACGTCACATCCGGCCTTACGCAATCTGCGAAACGCCCGCGTTCATCGACGTTTCAACCGGTGAGAGGGAGCAGGGTTCAAATATCTGAGTCGGCGCCTTTGAACGGCCACCGTGCCGTTTTACGCCTTATTCGTTGTTTGCGTGAGAGATCTGCGGCGGTTCCGGATCCGCATGCTCGTCCTGGATACGCAGCCATACTTCCTTACGATGTACCGCCGCTCGTTTCGGGGCTTCGATACCCAGATGGACTTGGCTACCTCGGATTTTGAGCACTTTGAGCTCGATATCATTGTCGATCATGATCGACTCGCCCGCACGCCGGGTTAACACCAGCATCGCTTATCCCTCATTGTGTAGCCTGGATGTCCGTTCTCGCGGCAACCATTTAACCCAGACGCGCGCCAATGTTCTGTGAAACCCATGTACGTTTCTGTAAGACCTGAGTTACAGATCAACGCCGCGGGTTCCGGTGAATGCGGCGTCCGCACTCAATCTGTGAACGCCGTCTCGTTTTGGTCGCGATCTGCCAACGGGTTCGTTATGGCGCATTGAGGAGGCGCCGACCGCGGCGCTGGTTGGAGGTGGATTGGACGCAATCGACGGAAAAACTGTTCATCGACGCTTTGTGGATCTAGATTTGGCGACCGGATGGAGGAGTCTCAGCGTCATGAACGAAGAACTGCGGATCGAGCGCGACTCTATGGGCGAACTGGAAGTACCCTCCGACGCGCTGTACGCGGCACAGACCCAGCGCGCCGTGAAGAATTTTCCGATTTCGGGACTGGCAATGCCGCGCCGTTTTATTCAGGCCGTCTGCCGCATAAAAGGCGCTGCGGCCCGGGTCAATTTTGATCTCGGTCTGCTCGATCGCTCGATCAGCAGTGCAATCCAGGAAGCCGTGCGCCTCGTCGCCACCGGCATTCATGACGATCAATTTCCGGTCGATGTCTTTCAGACCGGCTCCGGCACCAGCACCAACATGAATGTCAACGAAGTGCTGGCTACCCTCGCATCACGAACGACAGGTATGCCGGTGAATTCTAACGATCACGTCAACATGAGCCAGAGTTCGAACGACGTCATTCCCACCGCCATTCATTTGGCGGCTGCACTGGCCGTGACGGAGTTGTTGTTGCCCGCGCTAACGCACCTGGCCGAAACCATCGAAGCAAAAGCCGCGATGATCGGCGGTACACCAAAGACCGGCCGTACCCACCTGATGGATGCGACGCCGATCACGCTGGCGCAGGAGCTCGGCGGCTGGGCAGCACAGATCCGCAACGGCATCGCGCGCATCCTTAGCGTACAGCCACGTCTGCACGCGCTGGCTCAGGGCGGTACCGCGGTTGGCACCGGCATCAACGCACACCCGGAGTTTGCAGAGCGCATCGCCGCGCAACTGTCGATCGAAACCGGACTCACGCTGCGGCCAAGCGCAAATTTCTTCGAATCGTTAGCATCGCAGGACACCGCGGTCGAACTGTCGGGACAACTCAAGGTCGTTGCGGTCAGCATCATGAAAATCGCCAACGATCTGCGCTGGATGAACAGCGGTCCGCTGGCGGGTCTGGGTGAGATTGAACTGCCGGCGCTGCAACCGGGCAGCAGCATCATGCCCGGCAAGGTCAATCCGGTTATTCCCGAAGCAGCGACCATGGTCGCCGCACAGGTCATGGGCAACGACACCACGATAACGATCGGCGGGCAGTCGGGGAACTTTCAGCTCAACGTCATGTTGCCGGTGATTGCCTACAACCTGCTGCAGAGCATCGAACTGCTCGCGAACATCGCGCGACTGCTGGCCGACGAAGCGATTGCCGGGTTCATCGTACGCAACGACATCCTCGAGCGAGCGCTGACGCGCAATCCAATTCTCGTAACCGCGCTGAATCCACTGATCGGCTATCAGAAGGCCGCCGAAATTGCCAAGGCAGCCTACCAACAAGGCCGTGCGGTCATCGACGTGGCCGTGGAGATGACCGGCTTGGAGCGCAGCGAACTGCAACGGCTGCTGGATCCGCAACAGCTGACGTTGGGCGGAATCCGTCGATGAGCGGCTAGGCAGCGGGGTCTTCGGCCAAATTGTCGTCAACAGCCAACAGTTCCGCAAAGGCTTCGCGGTCGTCGAGTTCCGGCGCATCATCGGCCGCGTCGCGCACTTCTTTCGGAAACGGTCGGCGCACGTTCGCACCCAGTTCCCGAAAGTGTTCTACCTGACGCACCAGATTGCCCTTGCCGCTGGCGAGCTTATGCATCGCGGCCTGGTAACTTTCATCGGCACTACGCAGCACTCCACCGAGCTTAACCATATCTTCCATGACCAGACGCAGCTTGTCGTACAGCGCACCCGCGCGGCGCGCGATCTCCTGCGCGTTCTTCGTCTGCTTTTCGTAGCGCCAGACATTGTGGATGATCCGCAATGTCATCAGCAGCGTCGTGGGGCTGACTATGACGATGCGCTTGTTGAAGGCTTCGGTGAACAGGCCCTGGTCAGCTTCCATCGCCAGCATGAACGCCGATTCGATCGGCACGAACAGCAGCACGAAATCGAGCGATCGAACACCCAACAGGCGGTGGTACTCCTGCTCAGACAAACGTTTGACCTGCGCGCGTAGATCGTTGACGTGCTGGCGTAGAAATCCTTCGCGAACCGTCTCTTCTTCGGCCGCCACCGCACGCTCGTATGCCGCCAGGGACACCTTCGAATCGACCACAATATCCTTTTCGTCCGGCAGATGAATGATCACGTCGGGACGCCGGGCATCGCCGGATTCGGTTCGACGTGTCGCCTGTAGCGTGTATTCGTGGTCCCGGCGCAAACCGGATTCGTCGAGCACCCGCTCGAGTACCAGCTCGCCCCAATTGCCTTGCAGCTTTTTGTCACCCTTCAGTGCTTTGGCAAGGTTTTCCGCTTCCTGATTGATCTTGTCGCTGGCTCGATGCAGGTTGCGCACTTCGGTCAACAACGAAGCACGGTCCTTCGATTCTGTGTGATACACCTGTTCGACGCGCTGTTTGAACTCGGCGATCTGCTCACGAAACGGCGTCAACAGACCATCCAGCTGGGTCTTGTTGTTGCGCGCGAACGATTGCCCCTGCTCCTCGAAGATCCTGTTGGCGAGCAGCTGGAACTCCAGCTTCAGCGCGTCGCTGGTTTCCTTGAACATCGCTTCTTTTTCGGTAAACGCCCGTGCACTCTCCTCGAGCCGGGTGCGTAGTTCCGTTTCATGACGGGTGGCGGTTCCAGCGACATCGCGCAGCCGTTCGAGTTCGAGGCCGAATACACCGATGCGCTCGCTCAATTGGCGTTGATCAGCCTGCAGCGCAGCGTTCTCGGCTACCAGGCGCTTGTTGTCCGCTTCGCTGACGGCGAGCGAGCGTGTGCTTCCCGCCAACGCATGGTCGAGGCGCGTGTTCTCGTGCGCGCGTGCGTCCAGACGCTCATCGAGCACCTGTAAATCGGCGCGGGTGCGTTCACTCTGGCGATGTAGTCCTGCCTCGAATGCGGCGCGGGTGCGTCGACGCATCACCACCGCCGATATCAGCGCGGCTACGATCGCGCCGGTCAGTGTGGCCAACAACAGCGGTGCGAGGAATTCATTCATTGCGATGCTAGTATGCGGCAAGCAGAAGCCGTTTCGTAAGTCACCCACCGGTTTTGAAGCAGATGTCGGGCGCGCATGTTCTGGTAGTTGATGACGACGCTTCCCACGCCGCAAGCGTGCGCGAACTGCTCAACGCACACGGATACTCGGTCGAGTTCGAAGTCGAAGGTGCCCGTGGGCTGAGTCGAATCAATGCGGATCCGATCGACGTTCTGATCCTGGATCTCGACATGCCGAACATGTCCGGTATCGACATGCTGGAGTCGTTACGCACTTCGACGAGTGGTCTGAAGACCATTGTCGTCAGCGGCGAATCACAGGTCGGTAAAATCACGCCAATCCTGCGCCTCGGCGCCTTCGACTATCTACCCAAGCCGTACGAACCCGAGCAACTCCTTGCGAGCGTACGCAACGCAATCGCACGCACGCGTCTGGAACGCGAAAACCGCGCGATGCAGGATGAGAAAGAAGCGATCAATCGACGCGATGCATTTCTGATCAGCGCGTCGCCGGACTTGATCTACATGCTCGACATCGCCGGCCGGTTCACGTTCGTCAACAACCAACTCAGCGATGTGTTCGGCTACAACCCTGACTCACTGATGGGCAGTGACTGGCAGGCGTTGGTATCTCACGACGTCAGTGCTCGACTTGTCCATCACGTCGATGAGCGCCGCACCGGTCGACGCGCGACGCATAATCTCGAATTCGAGTACCAGGACCCGCGTGGACGGCTGCACATCATCGAGCTGTCCTCGATGGGTCTATACGATGGCGCGCGGCCGAAGTCCGCCGAGTTTTCCGGTACCTACGGAATACTGCGCGACGTGACCGAGTCGCGGCGTACCGCCCGCGCACTGGCGCAGAGTCAACAGAAGTTCTACGCGCTGTTCATGAACAGCCCCGATGCCGTTTTTATCAGTCGGTTGTCCGATGGTCACCTGATCGAGGCGAATGATAACTTTACGCGAATGATGGAAGAACTCGGTACCGCCGAGATCGAATCCGACCTCGCCGTCTGGGGTGAATCCGCCCAACGCGAAGCCTTCGTCGAAGGCTTGATTCGTTCGCCCAGGCGCCATCTGATGATGCTGGAGCGGGAGTTCTTCGGCGTGCGCCGACATTTTGAGATCACGGGTCGTACGCTGGATATCGACAGCGAGCCCTGCCTCATCGCCAGCCTCAAAGATATCTCGGCGCAAAAGCAGTCCGAGCAGGATCGCCTGAATCTGGAGACTCAGTTGCAGCAGGCGAGCAAGATGGAAGCCATCGGCCAGCTGGCCGGCGGGATCGCGCACGATTTCAACAATATCCTCGCAAGCATCATCGGCTATACCGAATTGTCATTGGGGTCCCCTGCCGGTGCAGATCCCGGCCAGATTCACGGTTATCTGCGCGAAGTGATTGCCGCCGGTCAACGCGCACGTGATCTGATTTCGCAGATGCTGACGTTCACACGGGCACATCGCGGCACCCCGGTGATCGTCAAAGTCAGTGACAGCATTGCCGAAGTCTCGCGCATGCTGCGTGCGGCGATTCCAAAGACGATCCACATGGAAACCTCTGCCGCTGACGACGAACCGGAGGTCGAGATCGACCCGGTGCAGTTGCAGCAGGTCGTACTGAATCTGCTGATCAACGCGCGCGACGCCATCACGGGCAATGGCCGCATCGACGTTCGCGTCAGCCGCGTCGAGGGGAACGGCCGGTGCGCGTCATGCGATGCACACCTGACGGGTGAATACGTCGAGATTGCGGTCGCCGACACCGGCCACGGCATCAGCGATGAGCTGCTGCCACGCATCTTCGATATGTTCGTCTCGACGCGCGAGCCCGGTCGCGGCACCGGCATCGGACTGTGGTTGATTCACACGCTGGTCCACGAATACGAAGGACACGTCACGGTTGCCACAAGTCCGCGCGGCACCACGTTTCGAGTGCTGCTGCCGGTCGAGGCCGCGCAGCGCCACAAGGGCATTGCCGGCACCGTCGCAAAATTAACGCCTCAAGGACACATTCTGGTGGTCGACGATGAAGTGTCGGTCGGCAATTTTATCGGCGAAGTACTGCGCAATGCCGGTTACGAAACGCTGGTATTCAATGACAGCGTAGCGGCGTTTGAACACATCGGGATACATCACCGCGACCTCGCGCTGATTCTTACAGATCAGTCCATGCCCCGGGTTTCAGGCCTAGAGCTCGCCGAACTTGCGCGATCGTTACCCGATCCACCGCCGGTCGTCATCATCACAGGCTATGCCGACAAAGCTGATAAGGGGCGCATCGCCGCGCTCGGGGTCGCGCAGGTGCTCAGCAAACCGTTTCGAATCGAAGACCTGCTCGAAGCGGTGCGCGGCAACACCCGTGACCTCGCCAAAGCGTCGCTGGACACCGTCGCCGTCGCGTCCTGATCGACGCATGCGCTGTACGTACGCGCGATGCAATGTCGATCGAAGCTGACAGCTGCTGTCGCGCATGGCAGACTTTTTCACTCTTCAGTTGGAGCGGTGCTGATGAATATCGAAGCCATTCGAGCGGCGTCGGCGCGCGTAACCGCGCCCGGACAAACGTACGAAGTTATCCGGGCGCGAATCGACGGAGTGACTTTCAATGTGTTCAAGAATGCACCGCTCAACCTCCGTGAGCTGTATCGATCGAGCCTCGAGCATGGCCACAAGGACTTCTACGTCTTTCAGGACGAGCGCTATTCGTTCGGCGAAACATGGCGCCAGGCAGCACGTGTAGCGCAGGGCTTGCTGGCCGCAGGAATCAAAGCGGAGGACCGAGTCGGGATCGCTGCTCGCAACTATCCCGAGTGGATCTTCGCCTTCATGGGCATCACGTCGATCGGCGCGGTCGCTGTCACGATGAATGCCTGGTGGTCCAGCGAAGAACTCGCCTACGGCATCGACGACAGCGGCTTGACACTGCTGTTCGCCGACGCCGAACGATTGGAACGGGTGTTGACGATTCCGGCAGCGCAGCGATTGAAGCTGGTTGCACTACGCGCCGATCACTACGCAGACAACCACGCGAACGTGGTGACGTGGCACCAGTTCCTCGCCGACACCACCGACGCTGCGATGCCCGATGCCGCGATTGCGCCGGACGCCAACGCAACCATTCTGTATACGTCGGGCTCAACCGCCCATCCAAAAGGTGTTCTCGCGACTCACCGCAGCATCATCCACGCGGTGATGGGTTGGGAATGCGGCGGCGCGATTGCCGTGGAACTCGCCCCCGAACTGGCGGACGCGTCGCCGGAGTTCCCGCCGGCAATGATCCTGACGGTCCCGCTGTTCCATGTCTCCGGCCTCAACGTGCAGTTCATGTCGTCGTTTCGCGGCGGACGCAAACTCGTCGGCATGTACAAGTGGGATCCGAACGAATCGCTGCGGCTCATCGAAGCCGAGCGCATCACGCAGTTCAACGGCGTACCGACTATGTCGTGGGAAATGGTGCAGTCGCCGAACTTCCACAAGTACGACACACATTCGCTGAAGTCGATGGGCGGCGGCGGCGCCGCGATGGCACCGGAACACTCGCGACAGATCGCCAAACAACTCAAGTCCGGTGTGCCGGGTACCGGCTATGGAATGACCGAAACAAACGGGCTCGGCACAAGTATCTCCGGCGTCGATCTGCTCGAGCGGGGTCGCAGCTGCGGACGACCGATTCCGCCGATGGTTGAGATCAAAATCGTCGATGCCAACAGCCACGCAGTGGCGCGCGGTGAAACCGGCGAAATCTGGATCCGCGGCGCGATGAACTTTCGTGGCTACTGGAACAAGCCCGAGGCAACGCGTGAAACCTTGAAGGACGGCTGGGTATGCTCCGGCGACTTAGGCCATATGGACGACGAAGACTTCGTCTTCATTACGGACCGCGCCAAGGACATGGTGATTCGTGGTGGCGAGAACATCGGCTGCCAGGAAGTCGAAGCGGCGATTTACGACCATCCATCCGTATCCGAGTGCGCCGTGTTCGGGGTGCCCGATGAGCGCCTTGGCGAAGCCATCGCGGCGGTCGTGATGGTCAAACCGAACATGACGCTGCAGCCGGACGACGTGCGCGCGCATGTCGCCGCCCACCTCGCCCGCTTCAAGGTTCCCGAGCATGTCTGGGTTCGCACCGAGCAGCTGCCTCGAATCGCGTCAGGGAAAATTTATAAGCGTGGTTTACGCGAAGAAGCGATCGTCAAGTTAGCGGCAACTCGCAAATTGGAATGAACCAGTGGCCTGTATCGACCCAATCGGTAGTAGCTCGAGCGATGGACCGTGCTACTTCAATAGCGGGAAGGCGGAGGCTTGTTGATGCGGTGCTCAATCCACGGTGGAGGTAGCGGCGTGTTGCGCCGGACCGTCACTCGCCGTCCCTGGCGCGTGACGGTCCGGCGTAACCCGCCGCTACAGCCGCCTCATGTCGCGTGTCCACCGTGCATCGAAACGCGCTGGCCACTTCGCGAGAACCGACGCGTTCCGCGTTGTCACCTGCATGGGTTGTCCATCCGCTGAACATTGCCGTCTAGACGTCCATCCCCCAACGAAGTCGGCCCGCGAAGTTCCGCGCCGACCCGCAAGACGCGCTCAAACGCTATCGATTCAGCTGCTATCGGCCACTAGCGTTCGCTATCCGGGCGAATACGACGAAATTGCACCAGCAACAGTAGGTCGTAAACGATTTTGAGCACGCCACCGATGATCAGCGGCCAACCAAACGTCGACAACGCAAACAGATAACCCGCGAGCATCGGGCTCAGGGCTGCGGCGAGGCTGCGCGGAACGGCAGTCGCACTGGCAGCAGCGGGACGTTCCGCCGGAGTCACAACGGCCATGACGTATGACGTGCGCGTCGGCACGTCCATCTGCGACAACAAACTGCGCGCCAGCAGCAATGCAATCGCCACGGGCAGACTCGGCGCAAACGGCACCAGGATCAGAAACAGATTCGCGGGCAGATGCGTGAACACCATCGTGTTGATCAGGCCGAATCGTTTTGATATCGGTACCGCGATCAGGAATGACACCGCGGAACAGATGCTGGCCCAGAACAGAATTGCGGCCGCCGTCGCTACCGACAAACCGAATCGTTGGTAGAGCCACAACGCGAGCATCGACTGAACGAAAAATCCGGACCCGAACGAGTCGATCGCAAACAGCGCCATCAGGCGATACACGATGCCCTTCGAAGGTCCAAGCGCCGCTGGCGCGGCAGTGGGCGCCTCAACGCCCGGCGACAATTGTCGGTACAGCGCGAGCGCGCCTATGCCGAGCACGCTGTACAGAACGAACATCAGCTGGGTCGCATGGAGATGGTTGATGCTGCTCGAGTGCGCGACGGATTCAGGAATCGACGCGGTCAACACCCCCACGCCCCCGAGTAGCGTCCCGACGAGGCTGTAGCGCGCAAACAGCGCGGTGCGATCAACGGGTTTGACGCTCTGCGCAAGCACCGTCTGTTCGAGTGGCAGGAACAAGCTGACATCGCCTGCGGTCGGGTTGATCGTACCAATGAACGCGACGATGAAGATCGGCCAGTAGTCGGTCGAAAGCGCGAATGCAGCGCCGGTCGCGATCATCAACAGACACGCGCCGTTCAATAGTGCTCGCCGCCCAAATCGATTCGCGGTCAGTCCCACCCAATACGTCAGCAGCGCCGACCCTATCAAAGTGCTGGTAATGATCGAACCGATCGCAAATGGACCGAAGCCGAGTTCGAGCAGATAGATCGGTAACAACAACGCAACGAAGCCGTCGGCGAATGCGCGTATCCCGCGCGCTGCGAGAATCCATCGAGCGTCTTGACTGGCGCCAGTCGGGATCAGCCAAGATATATCGCGCCCCGTCATCGCCATGAGGTGGAACGGATTGCGAGGCGCGTTGTGCCGTGGCCTACGATTCGGTCACGCAGCAGTTCAGCCGACGCCGGGTCTACGCGAGCTCTTCGAGCGTGATCTTGTCGGCGATCTGTTCGAGCACAAATTGCAAAGGTAGCTTGACGATCGAAACTACCGTTCCCTCCATGCGGTAGCAGCGTATGCGGTGGTCTTCCGGCTGGTGCCGGGCAACCACGTAGCGAACGCGACCCAGCTTGAATACCCGTCCCTGCAGGTTTAGATGCATCATCGTTTCTTCCCCCGAAGAACCAGATGTTCATGTCCTTTAGTGAATAAATAACAGCAAGTTAGCAAACAATCAATAGAAACGTTCTTAACTGGTATATCGCGACTCCACCCGCAATGGGCGCGGTGCCCGTCATTGAGGTCCGCGGCCCGGTTCAACCGCACACGCCGATCGCGCCGCAGACGGTACAGCGGTCACACCCATCGACCCGGATCAGCGCACTAGACCCGCAGTCATCACAACGACGGCTGCTCGCGCGCAAGGTGCCGCGACCCGCGTCCCGACGATCGGGATCCACCGGGTCCTGCACCAGACCCATGCGCGCCACAGGATAACCGTCAGCGTCAAGAATGCCGAGACGCGCGAATCGATGCAGCACCAGTGTCGCCATGTAGGCGACCGTGCTCGGGTACACCTGCTGTTTCGCCCCATCCGGCACCGGTGCAAAAAAATCGCCCTTGGGTTCCGCATAGGTCAGCAGTTCACGCAGCTTTTTAGCGATCCAGGCGGGATCGATGACGCGCATGTCGAGCGAGAGCGCTTTGCACAGACCATCGAGCGCCTTCGGGTAAACGCCGGACAACCAGATCGTATACGGCCGTCGTAGAAGCAAACCGTGTTGCGTCGTCTGCAGCTCTTTCAAGCCGAGCACAAATTCGTCGCCGGTCGCCGGATTGATCACGTCGACCGTCCACGACAACGTCCCGTCGGCGCCCGTGCGCGGCTCGTCGCGCATCATCAATGCATCGAGCACCGGTGTGTGATCGATCTGTGCGAATGCGCCGAGCTGCTCGCAGCGATACCGAATCAACGTGGCCATTGCCGCGACCAGACTCGGCACGCGGCGCGGTTCACCGGTAGGCGGCATCGGTAGATCGAAAGCTTCGTCTTCGGCTACACAGCCGTTGAGCAAATCGAGCTTGTGCTGCAACCAGCCGCGGTCACGCGCGTACATGTCGTAACTGAGATTGATTGCCAGCGCGTTCAAGCCACGCGGTTGTTCGATACCGTTGACCCAGACTTCGAACGGATACGCCGCGCCGGCTTCATCGAAATGCCCGACGAACAGTGCGAACTTCTGGCCATGCGGATGTTTGACCATGTAACAGTGCGCCGGATTGCCATCGGGAAAGATCGGGCGCCTGGGCCACCGCAAACTGCTCAGTGCGGCAACTGACGGTGTCGCGACCTCGATCCTGCGATCGACATCACCGGGCATGTTGTCCGCTGTGCCAGTCGATTGCGCGCTCAGTATCGAACCCGTCACCCGGTTCGGTCGAAAAGTTGCGAGGGACTTGGCGCCAAGTTCCCACGCCCTCTGATACAGGTCGCGAAAGTCATCGAATGGATACTCGGCCGGAATGTTCACGGTTTTCGAGATCGCGGAATCGATGAACGGCTGCACCGCTGCAACCATTCTGGCGTGATCGAGCGCGGATATTTCCAGTGCCGACACGAACTCCGGCGGCAATGGCCCAGCGCCATGCAGGCGTCGATACAGACGCAGCGCATGATCTTCGACGGAGAACTCCTCGAACACGCCGGTGGGCGCGCGCTTTTTGCGCTGATAGCGCCACGCAAACGCGGGCTCGATGCCGTTGCTCGCGTTGTCGGCGAACGCGAGACTGATCGTTCCTGTTGGCGCAATAGACAACAGGTGACTGTTACGGGTGCCATGCAGACGAATGTCTTCCCGAAGCGACGCCGGCAGACGACGCACAAACTGCGACTCGACGAACCGAGGATCGAACAACGGGAACGCGCCTTTTTCGACCGCGAGATCGACGGACGCCCTATAGGCATGGTCGCGCATCGTTTCGGCGATCCGCTGCGCCAGCGCACGGCCGTCTTGCGAATCGTATCGAATGCCGAGCATCACCAGCGTGTCGCCCAGACCCAGAAAGCCGAGCCCGATGCGACGCTTGGCGTGGGCCTCATCGCGCTGCTGCGGCAGGGGCCAAGGCGTTCCGTCGAGCACGTTGTCGAGCATGCGCACCGCTACGCCCACCAGCTCGGCCAAGGCATCAAAATCGAAGTGCGCCTTTGGTGTGAACGCCGACTCGACACAACGCGTCAGGTCAATGCTACCGAGGCAGCAGCACCCGTACGGCGGCAGCGGCTGTTCGGCGCACGGATTGGTCGCTTCGATCCGTTCGCAATAAAAGAGATTGTTGTCCTCGTTGACGCGATCGATGAACAGAATCCCCGGTTCGCCGTGATCGTAGGTCGATCGTATGATTTCGTCCCACAACGCGCGCGCCTTGATACGGCGATACACCCATAGTCCATCACCGCGCTGATAGACCGACGGTGTCATCAGGCGCGGGGCCGGCGGCACCACATGTACGAGTTCATGTTCGTCGTCGTCGCGCAGGCGTTGCATGAAATCGTTGGTGACGGCGACACTCATGTTGAAGTTCACCAGTTCGCCAGGGATCGTTTTGGCGTGGACGAACTCGAGCACGTCGGGGTGATCAATCCGCAGGACGCCCATCTGTGCGCCGCGCCGCGCCCCGGCCGACTCGACGGTTTCGCAGGAACGATCGAACACCCGCATATACGACACCGGGCCACTCGCCTCGGACTGCGTCGTGCGCACGTAAGCGCCGCGCGGGCGCAGGCGCGAAAAGTCATAGCCCACCCCGCCGCCGAGGCGCATCGTTTCGGTGGCTTCCCGCAGCGCAACGTATATTCCCGGACGACCGTCGGCGTCACTGTGCGAAATGGCGTCCGCAATCGGCTGTACAAAACAATTGATCCAGGTGGACTCGCGTGCGGTGCCGGCCGATGAATTGATCCGGCCACCCATGATCACGCCGCGCTGCTGTGCGTCGATGAACCGCGTCTCCCACCGGGCCGGAACCGGCTCCACCGATGCCAACGCGCGTGCCACACGCCGTTGCACGTCGAGCGCCGACGTCTCGTCGGCAACGCAGTATTTGTCGTGTAGAGCCTCGACGCAGATACGCTGCGGCGAAAGCGCAATTACCGGATCGATTTCGTCAGAGGCCATTGCTGCACCGCATTCATGTTCCGCTTGGGCAGCATTATCTGCTCAGTGCACGATGCGTTCGACGTTACCATGAACGTGAATCGGATCCGTCGCGGTGGAGGGCCAACGATATGCAAGCCATGGTACTCGACCGCCCCGGCGGAACCTTCGTACTCACCGAGATTCCCAAGCCCGCGCCTGGACCAGGCGAGGTACGGGTGCGCGTGAACGCGTGCGGGGTCTGTCGCACCGATCTGCACATCGTCGACGGCGATATTCGCGACGGCAGCTATCCGGTGGTGCCGGGGCATCAGATCGTCGGCGTGATCGAAGCGCTCGGTCACAGTACCAACGGAAACGTCGGAGCGCGCGTGGGTATCCCGTGGCTCGGCTATACCTGCAGCGCCTGCGAATTCTGCACGAGCGGCCATGAGAACCTGTGCGACCGTGCTGAATTCACCGGGTATCAGCGCCCGGGCGGCTACGCCGAATACGTCGTCGCGGACGCCCGCTTCTGCTTTCCACTACCCAGCACGATGTCCGATGCGCAGGCGGCGCCGCTGCTCTGCGCGGGGTTGATCGGTTATCGCGCCCTGGCGATGGCGAACGACGCGCGACGGCTCGGTTTTTTCGGTTTCGGCAATGCCGCACATATCCTTACTCAAATCGCCGTCTGGCAAGGACGTGAGGTCTACGCGTTCACACGGGACGGTGATCATGCCGGGCAGGCGTTCGCGCGTCGGCTGGGGGCTTGTTGGGCGGGCGGATCCAGCGACATCGCACCCTTGCAACTCGATGCCGCAATCATCTTCGCGCCAGTCGGTTCCCTGGTACCGCGGGCGTTGCGCGCGGTCCGCAAAGGCGGCGCGGTGATTTGCGCGGGCATTCATATGTCCGACATCCCGTCGTTTCCCTATGTGGACCTGTGGGGTGAACGCAGCATTCGTTCGGTTGCCAATCTGACGCGCGAAGACGGCCATCGGTTGCTCGAACTCGCACCGCGTGTACCGGTGCACACCGAAGTCGAGATCTTCCCCCTCAGACGAACGGCAGACGCATTGGCTGCGCTTCGCGACGGCCGTATCGAAGGCGCGGCCGTTGTGACGATCGACTGAGCGTTTACGCAGGCGCGGCGGCGACGCAACTTCGGAAACCCGGGACCCCGTAACCGATCGTCCCGCACACGGGTCGTCCGTGGGTACGATGCCTCACCCGGGGATGGTCAGACCCCCGGGTGCGTCGTAAACGAACCCTGCCGAAAGTGCAGCTAACACCCAGGCATCACGATCGTAGACATCGTCATAAAAGCGCACCGTGCCATCCTCCAATGCCAATGCCGTGAGATAGACGACCAGCACCGGCAGCGGCTGCCGCAGCGATACCTTGGTTTCCCGCCCGCTTGCGAGCACCGCATCGATACGCGCCGAATCCCAATCGGGCAGCAATATCCGGACCAGTTCGAATGGATTCTCAACGCGAATACACCCTGAACTGAATGTCCGCTGCGAACGTTTGAACAGCTCGCGCGACGGCGTGTCGTGCAGAAATACAAAGTGGCTGTTCGGGAAGATGAACTTCACGCGCCCCAGCGCATTCCATGGCCCCGGAACCTGTCGTAACAAATACGGGAACGGCGCCCGGGCATAACGGCTCCAATCGATCGTCGACGCATCAACCGGCTTACCACCGCGATCAATCACTTCCAGATGGTTCTTCGCAAGATAGCCACGGTCCCGAGCCAGCGCCGGCAACTTATCCTTGCGCAGAATTGTCGGCGGCACGGTCCAATCCGGATTGATGACGATATACGTCATGTCGGCGGTAAAAGTGGGGGTCTGTCGAAACGGTGTTCCAACCACGGCCCGTGTCGACCAGATCGATTTTCCTGCCTCGATCAGATGCACCTCGAAGCCGGCGATGTTGACCGCCAGAAAACGGGACACACGATCGCTTTCCAGCCAACGCAGGCGTTCGAGATTGACCTTGAGCTGGTCGATCCGTTGCCCGACGGTCGTATTCAGCGCATCGCGGGTGCGCGCACCGATGACCCCGTCGGAATCCAAACCGTGCTGTTTCTGGAACGCTCTAACCGCTTCCTCAAGGGGTGCATCGTAGTCCAGCGAGACGAGGTCGTTCACCAGAAACCCCTCGCGCGCAAGACGCTGCCGCAATTGCACGATTTCGGCGGCCGAAGCGCCCGGTTTCAGAACCGTTGTGCCCTCGACAAGTGGCCAATTGCCGCTGGCTGCAATCTCCCGATAACGCCGCAGCTGAGCTTTCGCGCCGTGATACAGCGAACTCTTCGGCGCGAATGCCTCCAGCACCGAAACGAAGTCGGTGGCTGCGAACAGTTGGCCGAGCGCGGCCACGGGATCTTCGCTCCTCACCCGTCGTGGAAAATTCCAGGTCGCGAGGTAACTGGCCGGATTCACCTTGCCGAATCGCAGGTGATAGACATAACGCAGCAGCGAATCCGTCAGCGCAAAATCCGCATCGACCCGGGCAGCGCCCGTCAAACCGGCCAAAGCTGGCAATTGCTTCAACATTGCGACGTTGTAATCGTGTGGATTCAAACCTTCTCGGTCGGCGGCAGACAGCGCGCTCAACAACGCACCTCGCCGCGCTTCGTCCCACAGCAGCGTATTGCCGCGTTCTTCATACAACGCGGCAAGCACTTCGGGCATCGCGATGGTCGAATGCCCAGCGGCTACAGCAGACTTCAGTTCCACCAGCCTGGCACTCAACAGCTGCCGGTCGAGTTCATCGGCAGCAAACGCGAGCGGCGTCAAAACGAGCAGCGCTATGGCAATGCAGCGTACGCGGCTCAGCGGGTCTCTTTTGCACACGGCGCGCTACCTGCGGCGCGCCGACGGTCGAGACGCCGGCATCGGTCGTGGTCTCGATGGCAACTGCCCTGCCGATGGCGGGCGCCCGGACGGGGGACGATATCCGGGCGGCGGGCGGTAACCCGGTGGTGGCACTACGACGACGTTGCCACTGCAGCACGGTCGATAGTAATACGGGTCATACCAACCTGCTGAACCACCATAATAGGTGGCACTGCTGTGATAGCTGGTGGAGCCCGACCCTTCGCAGCCCGACAGTGCACCGCTCACAGCGATCAGCACCACTAGGCTACTCGTCCGGAGGCGACGAAAAGATTCGGTGATCATGGTTGTACCTCGTCGCCGTGAATCGGGTGTTCGTCATCGCTGGCGTACGTCCAACGCACGACACCAAAAATCGCACCATGCGCATCGGCGACGATCGCAAGATTACCATCGAGGGTGTTCGGGTCCGGGGGCAACAAGACAGCGCCCCCCAACGAGATCGCCTTGGCAATGGTCTGCGCCACGTCCGCGACTCGTACATATCCGAGCCAGGTCGGGCGCGATGCCGAATTTTCCGGCAATTGCCCGATGCCGGCGCGGGCAAATCCTTGCGCGGACAACACGTAGTCGACGACCTGTTGGGTACGCTCGGGTGCGGACATTTGGTAGCCGAAGAGATCAGCGTAGAACTTCGCGGCAACCGTCGAATCGCCCGAAAAAAGTTGCACCCACAGCCAATCACCGATGCCGGCCCGGTAATCGGGCGGATCGCCGCTGCTCGAGTCCAGCATGCCGAACAGCGCGCCCTCCGAA
>Ga0209254_10002314_pt1 | contig 17289 bp, 22 predicted proteins | sample FrelakmetDIP11DI_FD_187148 | JGI IMG/M metagenome (GOLD analysis project Ga0209254, IMG submission 187148) | Freshwater lake sediment microbial communities from the University of Notre Dame, USA, for methane emissions studies - DIP11 DI (SPAdes)... | ecosystem: Environmental > Aquatic >... | reverse complement strand
TTGCGCTCCTCGGCAGTGTCCGGCGGCAGCAGCACGATGCGGCCGTCGAGCGGGAGTGCGCGCAGCTGCACCGAGAGGCCGGGGCCGTTCTGGTGCGGGAAGGCGACGCCGATGCGCGTCCAGGCCTTCTGTTTCCTGCCGTTGCCGGCGTCGAACTCCTCGACGGTGTAGGCGAAGAGGTGATTCGCGGGCGGGTTGTTGCGGGTGGTAGTCATGTGACTCTCCTTCGGTTGAGTGATTGAACGTCGCTCATGCGACGGGAGAGGCGAGCGGTCGCGTGAAGGCGAGGCGGCTCAAGGGCGCTGCCTGCAGCGCTCGTCTGGACCCTTGAACCGGTGAGCGCGCGACCGAGACTGACCCGACGCTCTGATGCGATGGGCAATCACTCGATAGCGTTTGGGGGAGAGTCGGACTGCCGCCAGCGAGGCGCGCGGATCACGTCGAGCACGGCGGAAGAGTGTGGAAGGCGGCGAACGCTTGAGGATGCCCGGAGAGGCGTGCCGCGCTGAGGGGCGCCGCACGACTACACGACGGTGACGATGTCGCCGTAATTGGCCAGGGCGGCGTCGTTCGTCAGCAGGCGCATAGGCTCGGTGAGAGCCTGAGCGATCAGCAAGCGATCAAACGGGTCGCGGTGGATTGCTGGCAGGTCCACGACGCGCGCAGCGTGGACTCCCGTGACGGGCAGGTCCAGAAAGCCGGCGGGCTCGAGCGCCGCCAGCACTTCGCGCGGGTCTGCCAACAGCTTGCCGAGCGCCACCTTGATACTGATCTCCCATATCGATGCCGCGCTCACGTATACATTGGCATCGTTGATGAGCTTTCGTGCCGCTGCGGGAAGCTTCGACGGCGAGCCGAGCGCCCACAGCAGCAGGTGCGTGTCGAGCAGGACACGCATCATCAGCGACCCTCGAAGTCCGCCAGTACCTCGGGCGGCAACGGTTTGTTGAAGTTGCCCGGCACCTTGATGCGGCCCTTCAGCAATCCGAGCTTCTTCGTGCGAACGCTGGACTCGAGCGGCACGAGACGCGCCACGGGCTTGCCGGCCTTCGCAATCACGACCTCGGCGCCGGCCGCGACCTCATCGAGGATGCGGGAGAGGTGCGTCTTGGCCTGGTGGATATTGACTATAGTGCTCATGGGTGGCGGCACGGACTTAGTTCAACTTAGTCTATCTTCTGGGCCGCACAGTGACAAGACGGGATCAGCCGCCCACCGGAGTGGCGCCTTTGCGGCCGGAGGGCATGGCGGCAGGCAGTCGCCCGACCGCTGGTGTCGAGGGCGGTGGGGACGCCGCGACGGGGTCGCAGCTCGCGGGCGTTGCCCGCCCGGAGACGTTCGTCAGGCGAGCGCGCAACGAGGCAACAAATGTAGCTCGCGCGAGTTACCCGGCGCGAGGGGCCGTAAGGCCTGTGGATGTCAACGAAGAGCGGGGTGGGTGGGCGGGCGGCGGAGTAGCCAGAGGATCAGTCTCAGCGCGAGGCTTAACACGATCATGGTGGCGAAGGGCGCGAAGAATTTGAAGCCGGTCCGGTCAACACGCAGGTCGACGGGTAGGCGTCCAAATGGCAGTCGGGAGAGCCACGGCCACAGCAGGCAGAAGGCGGCGATCAGCAGTCCAATGGCGATGAGCCTGCGCTGCATGGGGTCAGGCCAATGCGGGCGGAGCCGGTCAGCGCCGCTGATTTTCCAGCTTTTCTTGTAGCCAAAGCTTGATCAACGACTGGTACGGGACATCACGTGAATTGGCCGCCAGGCGAATGCTGTCGAGCAGGTGCTTCGGCAGGCGCAGCGAGATGGTTTCGGTCGACGGCTTCAAGTTGGACAGCCGGACGGGTTGCGCACCCGACCAGTCGAGGTACTCGCTGCTGTCGTGCGTCGCCCAGAAGCGCCGCTCGGCCGCTTCCGACTTGAACTCAGGGACTGTCTTTGGCTTTCGCGTCATAGATGGCTCGCTCCTTTCGATGCATGTCCCGCGCCGAGATCACCCGGATGCGCTGACCGTCGTCCCCCAACGTGAAGGTGACGTGCAGTCGCCGGCCGTCCACCGTCCTGCCGAGCGCGTGGTATCTCGATTCCCGGTCGCTGTGACGTATGTCCGCCAGGATGAACAGCGGTTGCGAGAAGAACAGCTGCTCCGCTTCGCCGTCGGTAACGCCGTGCTTCAGGTTCTTGCCGCGGTTTCCCGCGTCCCACTCGAAACCTGCGACACGGCCGAAGTCGAGCATGCGTGTATATTACAATCATATACATTTATGTCCAGAGCAGGCTGTAGATTGCGGCTGGTTGAAAGGGTTCCACTCGATCCGGATCAATGACCAGTGGCGCGCAGTGTTTCGCTGGGAACACGGCGGCGCGTACGAGGTCGCCGTGGTGGACTATCACTGAGGGTGAGCTGATGGCGAAGAAACGAAACCGGCAGCCGGTGAACCCGGTTCATCCGGGCGAGATGCTGCTCGAAGAGTTCCTGGTGCCGGCGGGCAAGAGCCAGGTGGCGTTCGCACGGGAGAACGGGTGGACGCCGGCGCGGCTCAATGAGTTCATCAAGGGGAAGCGGGGCGTGACGGCCGAGGCGGCGCTGGATCTCGCGGAGGCACTGGGGACGTCCCCGCGGCTGTGGATGAACCTGCAGGCGACTTATGACCTGGATGCGGCGGGTCGCAAGCGACGTGCGGCGTGAGGCGTGTTCGAGGATCGCTGGCGACAGGTGCGCGTTGAGCACTCGGCGTGGAGAAAAGAGAGGGGCCTCGCGGCCCCTCGAAGGGCGGACAGGACGGGCGTCAGCGACGGCGGGTGTGGCTGTTGCGGCTGGGTGCCGGGGGCGGTGGGGCGTCGGCGGGTTCGTCCTCGCGACTGTCGGCGTCGGCCGGGAACAGCACGATGCGGCCGTCGAGCGGAAAGGAGTGCACTTCGATGTTGAAGCCGGTGCCGTCCTTGTGCGGGAAGGCGACGCCGATGCGGGTCCAGGCGCGCCCCTTCTTGCCGTCGGCGGTGTCGAACTCGCGGATGGTGTAAGCGTAGAGCCGCGAGCTCCCGCTGCTGGCGGGTTCGGTCTGCACGGTCAGTTCCTCCGGTGAAGCGAGCGAGGGTGCTCGTGTGTGCAGCATCCTCGCGTCGGGGCCTCGGTGCAGCGGGCATTCGTGGCGGGAATGCGCAGAAACGCGCTCGGGCTTGAATCGCTGTTCGTGCGTCATTAACAAACGCGTCGCCGCTTGAAGGCGTTGTTGGCGGACGTGCAGAAATTCAGCGCCGCCCGACCACCGCAGCTTGCTCTCGCGGACACGGCGCAAGTCCCGCAACGCTTCGCTCCGTGCTCCGCTGCGGACCTGCCGGCACGTCACTGTGCCGGCGTTTGCGCGGGCCGCCTGACATTCAGTCAGGCGGCGAAGATCGCCGCGCTCACCCCTGTAGGCTCGCTCTCAGCTGTCCATGCCTCAAGACGGTCCGCGGAAGCGGGTCCGGCGCCCGGAGACTTCGACGAGCCGCGGTCGATACTCGACGACAACTACCGGACCCATGCGCATTGCTGCAACATCGCGGCTTCACAACGAACCGATTTGCGCGTGCGCACCCTGCCTCGAGACGGTCCGCCACAACGCCTCCGGCGGGCGGACGCAGTGCGCAGCTCACGGGATACCCGGTACGGCGGAGTCGCGGCGGTGCTTGTGCTCGCTCGGCGGCGTGACGGCGAGCATTCGGGGGCCGCGCAGTGGCACGGGTGGCGCACTCGCGACGTATCATGCGGGTGTCGGCGGCCGCACCTGTGGAGTGACCATGTGCCGGAACATCCGAACGCTTTTCAACTTCGAGCCGCCGGCGACTGAGGCAGAGATCCGTGACGCGTCACTCCAGTTCGTGCGCAAGCTGAGCGGCTTCAACGCGCCATCGAAGGTGAACCAGGCGGTGTTCGAGCGTGCGGTCGAGGAGGTTGCGGCTGCAGCCACGACACTGATCGGTTCGCTGGTCACGAATGCGGGGCCGCGTGATCGGGAGGTCGAGGCCATGAAGGCAAGGGCAAGGGCGACCGAGCGATTTGGCGCGGTCCGATGATTCATGGAGCGAAGCAGCCGATTACGGTTCACGAGCGTGTCGGACAAAGCGGCTGAAACACTGGCGGTCACGCTCGAGGCGCATCCGGACTATCGGGTGCTGCGGCGGCTGAACGTCGCGCACGAGTGGCCGGCGCTGGCGGGACCGACCGTGCGGCGGGCGGCGATCGTGGATACAGAGACCACGGGCACGGATCACGCGGTGGACAAGGTGATCGAACTCGCGGTGGTGGTGTTCGAGTACTGCCACGCGACCGGGGCGGTCGGGCGAGTGCTTGGCTCATACGACGGGCTCGAGGATCCGGGGATGCCGATTCCGGCGTCGAGTACCGCGATTCACGGCATCACGGATGCGATGGTGGCGGGACAGCGGATCGACGACGGATCGGTGGCGAGCCTGCTCGATGGCGTCGGGCTCGTGATTGCGCACAACGCGGGGTTCGATCGGAAGTTCCTGGAGCCGTGCTTGCCCGTGTTTGCGTCGCTGCCGTGGGCGTGTTCGTGGCAGGAGGTGCCGTGGGGTGAGGCGGGGATCGAGAGCGCGAAGCTTGAGTACCTCGCGTACCGGCACGGGTTCTTCTACGAGGGGCACCGTGCGGAGATCGATTGCCGGGCGCTGCTCGAGGTGCTGCGACGGCCGTTCGGTGACAGCGGGGCGAGCGCGCTCAAGGTGCTGCTCGATTCGGCGCGCGGGCCGTCGTTCCGGCTGTGGGTACTGGGCTCGCCGTTCGAGTCGAAGGACGTGCTGAGAAAACGCGGCTACTGGTGGGATGCGCCGAAGCGCTGCTGGTATGGCGAGTTCCGCTCGCGCGATGATATCGAGGTCGAACTCGTGTGGCTCAAGGAAGCCGTCTACGCGGGCAAGGCTGCGACGCTCGAGCTCGAGGAGTCCGACGCGAAGACGCGGTATTCGGGGCGGGCGGGGAAGAAGGAGAACGTGGGGTTGTGACGGTGCGGGTCGTGCAGGCTGTGCTTCGGCAGAATCCAGACTTGGCGCCGCGCCTCGAGAGGCTCGCCGCGCTCCGCTATGCGGATGGCGGAGCGGTGGACGAGGATCGGGTCGGCCACGTCCGATCTGCATCAGCGCTGCGCCGTTTCGGTGATCGCCTGCTGATCGTGCAGGACGACGTCCGTGCGCTGGCGCTGCGTGATCACAATGGTCACGTCGAGGCCGTCTTGCTGCGGCCCGGTGCGGCTGGTCGACGGACCTTCGACACCGAGCGCGGCAACAAGCGTCTGAAGCTGGATCTCGAGGCCTGCCTGGCACTGCCGGACGGTCGTGCGGTCATCTTTGGCTCCGGTTCGGCGGCTGCGCGCGAGCGTCTTGTGCTGGTGCAAGGCGACCGGGCGCCAAGGATCAGGCCAGCCAAGGAGTTCTATCGCGCGCTCCGATCGGTGCGAGCGTTTGTCGGTCCCGCCTTGAATCTCGAGGGTGCCGTCTGTCATGGCGAACGCGTGCGGCTGTTTCAGCGTGGCAACGGTGAGGGCCAAGGCTCCCCATCCGTCAATGCCGTCGGTGATCTGCCGCTGGACAGCTTTCTGGCCTGGCTCGATGCGGACGGCCCGGTCCCGCAGCTGCAGTCGGTTCTGCAGGTGGACCTGGGCAGCGTGCAGGGGGTTGCGTACGGATTCACCGACGGTACTGTCATGACGGACGGTCGCATCGCATTCGTGGCCTGCGCGGAAGCCTCCGCGGATGTCCTGTCGGACGGGCCGGTGCTCGGCGTCCAATTTGGGATCATCGGTCAGGATCTGACGGTCGAGGTCGCGGACGTAGTGGGCCCCGACGGTCAGGTGAGCCGAGTCAAGCTGGAAGGGATCGAGACGCGTACCAGCGACTCGCGACGGTTCGACGTCGTTGCGGATCTCGATCGCCCGGATGAGCCTGCGCTGATTGGTGAACTCGTGTTAGGCGAGTCATGAGTTCTGGCACGAGACCCGGGCCGAACCGGGCGAAGCTGTTGAGGGCGTCGGGGTATTACTCAGTGCTGTTCGAGGCTCCGGAGGGCATCCGGCTCGAAGTGAGCTCCGTGCCGGGCAAGGGCTTGTTCGAGGCTTCAGCGAAGCTGCCGCTCGCGGAGTTTGCGGGTTCCGGTCGCTCGGGTCCGTGAAGCGGGGTCGGATGTGAAGATGCCGCACGAGCTGCAGCCGCTGCCGGGGGTCGGGAAGTCCATCAGGGAGTGAACGTGGGAATTCTGGATTTCCTCCGGGGAGGGTCGGACAAGGACCGCTATGCGCGCGCGTTCGAACTGGCGCTGCGTGCGGCCGGCGAACGGCGGGCGCTCAACTGCGACGCCCGCGAGTTCTCGATCCGCGTGGGGACTGATCCCGGGCGGCCGGAGGCGGTCTACTACCTCATCAACGGCTTTCGCTCCTGGCGGGCGGCTTCGGACGATCCCGGCCGACAAGCAGTCCTGCAACGCTATGCACAGGTATTGGAGGCCGAGTCCGCAGGATCGAGGGAGTTCGGCCAGATCGCGCCCCGACTGATGGCCGGGGTGCGCGATCGTGCATACCTCGAGCTGAATCGCCTGGCACAGGCCGTCGAGTTTGGCGTCGACCATGCGAGCCCGACCCTGCAGCGGCCTCTGGCTGCGGATATCGCGCAGGTGCTGCTGGTCGATGCGGAGGACTCCGTGTCGCTGGTACCGGAGTCGTCGCTCGCGTCCTGGGGCGTGACGTGGGACGCGGCGCTGGCGCAGGGACTCGCGAACCTGCGAGCACGCAGCAACGAGGTGCACATCGTCGAGCACCAAGGCGTTTTCGCCTGGCAGGTCAACGACAGCTACGACGCGGGGCGGATCCTGCTGACGGGCGCATTGGCGGACGTCGGAGTGTGTGGCGAGCTCGTGGCGATGGTGCCGGACCGGGACGTGCTGCTGCTGGCGGGCAGCGAAGACATGACGCAGCTGCGGGCGCTGGCTGCGGTCGCGCAACGGCGGTTCGACGAAGGCGGCCGGCTGTTGAGTGGCTGGCCGCTGGTGCTGCGTGGCGGCCAATGGCAGCTGTTCGATCCACCGGCGGAGGTGGCGACGGAGTTCCGGCGTGTCGAACGGCGGTATGCGTCGCTGGCGTATCGGCAGCAGTCCGAGGCGCTGCAGAAGTACCTCGAGGTCCTCGGGGAGGATGTGTTCGTCGGGTCGTGGCTGCTGGAATCCGCGGACGATGCGCCACCGGGAGAGTTCACGGCGCTGGCGGTCTGGACGGAGGGCGTCGAGACGATGCTGCCCGAGGTGGACGAGGTGGTGTTCAACGGCGCGGACGAGGTGATGTACCGGGTACCGTGGGCACGGGCGCGGGCGGTGGTGGCGGGACTGATGCAGTCGACGGAGTACTTTCCGGCGCGGTGGCGCGTTGATGGGTTCCCGACCCAGCAGCAGTTGCTCGCGATGGGCGCGCGACGGGTCGGTGGCTGAAAGAACCGTGTGGCGGGCAGAGCGCTGTTTGCGAATCGCGACCCACGTATTCGCACGTGGCCGACGGGGGGATGAGCACTCGGCGGGGTGAGCGAATCGGAGGGGCGGTCATGCGGGACAACTCGAGCGGTTGCCGGGCGTGAACGCTGCGTTTCGATATCGGGGCGACGCGACTGCGGGGCGTTGCGAGCCGCAGTTTTTGTAGTTACAATAACCGATGCGCGTCACCTTCGATCCGGCCAAGAGACAAGCCACCTTGGCGGAACGGGGCCTGGATTTCAGGGACGCCGTGCAGGTCTTTGCGGGGCCAACGCTGGAAATCGAGGATCGTCGCCGGGACTATGACGAGACTCGCATCATCTGCTTCGGCTACCTGGTGGGTCGGCTGGTGGTCGTGGGCTATACGCCGCGCGGCTCCGCCCGTCACGTCTTCAGCATGAGGAAAGCCAATGCCCGTGAAAAAGCGCGCGTCGCGCCGCTCCTTGAAGTCTGATCTTGCGGAGGTCGACGCTCACGTCATCAAGGCTCGCGAGTACGAGGAATTGCCGGAGCTCACGGAGGAGATGCTGGCGAGAGCCAAGCGGTACAAGGGCGGACGACCGGTTTCCCTCAATCCGCGCAAGCAGGTCACGATTCGCTTGCCTGCCGATGTCCTGGCGCGTTGGAAGGCCAGTGGCCCGGGCTGGCAGACGAGAATGGCGGAGCGCCTCAGTCGAACGCGGTAGATCACCCGACGGGACGCTGCGGCGTTCATTGTGGGCTCCGCGGGCTGGAGTCAGGGAGTGGGTGAGGGTCCAGGCATGCGCGATGAATTGCAGCGGTTGCCGGGCATCGGACCGAGCATGGCGGTCGATCTGCGTCGGCTGGGAGTGCGGTCGGTGAAAGATCTCGCGCGGCGCGATGCGGAGCGCCTGTACCGGCGGCTGTGCGAAATCACCGGTCAGCGACAGGACCCATGCGTGCTCTACACGTTCCGGTGCGCGGTGTATGCGGCGCGGACGGAGAAGCCGGAGCCGGAGCTGTTGAAGTGGTGGAAGTGGAAGAACCGAAGCGTCGTGCGGCCGTGAACAGCCGCCTCAAGCGTGAAGTGCTTCGGGTGGTTCGGGAGCAGTTCCGGCTGGACTGGCAAGGGATTCACGGTGCGCCGCACTGGGCACGGGTGCGGTGGAACGGGCTCACGATGGCCCGTGAGAACGGCGCCCGGGCCGACGTCGTGGAGCTGTTTGCGTTCCTGCACGACAGCCGGCGGATGAGCGACGGTCGGGACAGGGAGCACGGTGCCCGTGGGGCGGATTTCACGTTGCAGCTGAACCGCGAACTGCTGCGGCTCGATCGCTCGGGGCTCGAGATGCTGGCTTACGCGGTGCGGCATCACAGTGACGGACTGGTCGAAGCCGATGTGACGGTGCAGACCTGCTGGGACGCGGATCGGCTGGACCTGGGAAGAGTGGGTATCACACCGCGTCCGGACAGGCTCTGTACCGAGCAGGCGCGGGAGCCACGCCTGCTTGAGCGGGCGTATCAGAGAAGCGTGCGGTGACGCAGCTCCGCACGGACCCGGACGCTGCAGTCAGGAGCGACGATGGCGGGCCCTCTGCGCCTGGATCGGTCGACCCGGTGATCGAAGCCAATAAAGTTCGTATGGAGTCGTGGCGCCGAACCAGGGCGTTCGCTAAGCAGGCGACGTCGTCAAAGTCCGTACGCCGGGCCGAACGGACAGCTTAGGAAGACGTTCCGGCGAATAAGGTCAATACGGCGTCGTCCGTCGCACACGACTGCTGGCGCGAGGACCTCATGCTGTGCGTGGAAAGTGATTTGCGCCTCGATCGTCCTGCTCGCATCGATCCGCGAGCGTCCGCTTCACGCTATCGACAAGGTCTGGAGTCAGTGTAGGGCCAAGTTCGCTACCCAGATTGCGACCCAAAGGTGGTCGCGTCGGCGTCGGGGCAAATCGGGCCTTGCGTGCGCCGGGAAGTGATGAAGTGATCTTCCCTTCGAGAGCCCGGCGACCACGAAGCTCGCTTCACTGTACTACCGGCAGAGCTCTCTGAACCCGCACAAATCCACGCAATCAAGTGACCGCCGGGGCTGGCACGACGCTTGCACTACTGTGCTCGTCACGAGTTCGGGAGTTGCTTTCCACGCCCGTCCTCGCGGGATGCAGACCGACGCAACGCCTCTGTTCGCGGTCAGCATCAGCTCGCGGGTGGCGGAGTTCGGGTCCATCGGAATCACCACACCGTTTAGGAGCAGGTCATGCACAACACGGATCGGACACAGCAGTTCATGGAGTCTGGCGAAGCGAACTTCGAAGGTTTCCCCCAATCGGAGTTCGAGGCGCAGTACGAGGGCTACCCGCAAGGAGAATACCAGGGCGAGTACCAAGGTGAGTTCGCTGGGGGTTTTCAGGGTGAAATGGAAACCCAGCTCTTCGGTGAGCTGGTCAATCCGGCAACCGGCGAGATCAACCAGGAACTCGAGATGAACCTGGCGGCCGAGCTGCTCACTGTTAGCAACGAAGCCGAACTCGACCAGTTCCTTGGCAAGCTGATACGCGGCGTCGGTCGTGGGTTCAGACGCTTTGCGCGTTCCGGCTTCGGTCGCTTCCTTGGTGGCGCCCTGCGCAACGTCGCGCGTGCCGCTCTGCCCACCCTCGGCGGAGCGCTCGGTTCGCTGATACCGATTCCCGGTGTCGGCACCGCGCTAGGCGCGGCCGCCGGCAACGCGGTAGGCGGTGCGCTTGGTCTCGAGTTCGAGGGGTTGTCGAACGAGGACCGCGAGTTTGAGATCGCGCGCCGCATCGTGCGTATCGGCATCGAGTCGGGGCGTGCGCTCGACGGTATGCAGGAAGGCGAGTTCGTCACGCAGCAGGAACTTGGTGGCCTGATCGGAAGCATCGCTGGCCGCATCCTTCCGTCCGTGGGTCGTGCGGTTCTTGGCGGACTTACTGGCCAGGCGGCCAGCGGTGGGCAGGCCACTGGCGGCTTGTCAGGTGGAGTCAACGTGTCCAGTCCGGGGGGCTGGAACTTGAACCTAGGCGGTCAGGCCGGTGGGCAGGTGACCGGTGGCACGGCAGTCGGCATCAACGCCAGAGCACCGAACTTTCCCTTCCAGCCTTCCCCACCGAGCCAGGTGTTGCCGTACCGTCCGGGCATGCCAGGCCCGCGTCCGTCGATCCCGGGCGGCATCCGCCCAGGCGCACGGATGGGTCGGTGGATCCGGCGCGGCCGTCACATCATCGTGCTGAACGCGCTCTGAGCATCGGGCCCGGCAACGGAGAGCGCGACATGCCGACCGGCGACGCAACCCGACTGCTCGAGTATGAAGCCGAATCGCTCCTCGGGCGACTCAACGAAGTACGGCCATTCGCGCTCACGTTGCCGATGGTGGCTGCTGCTGCGCCGTCAGTCGCCGCGCAGGCGGGGATTGAGCGATTCATGTCGCGAGGGCGTGGAGACCTTCGAGGGCTGATCGGTCGATTCCTCGCCTGGCTCCGGTCGCCAGCCGGCGCAGCGGCCTCCGCCGCGCAGGCACAGCGTCGCTTCGCAATCGTTCGGCTGCGCTTCCTCGGCGTAATCACACAGTTCGACCTGTTCGCAGATGCACTCGCTGAGCGCAGCCAGCACGGCTACGGCGAATTGATCGGTGGGCTCGATGTGATTGCGGCGGATGCGCTTGAGCTGCCAGGCGGGTTCTACGTCTCCCCTCCGGTGATCTGCCACCTGGATCGCGGCGCGGGCGCGGCGATCCGTCGTGCCCGGACACGGCTACCGGGGGGCGGCGCCAACCCCGTTGCGATCATTCGCGTCCCGCGCGAACGCATGATCGGCAGCTCGATCGCCTCCTCGCTCGTGCACGAAGTCGGACATCAGGGAGCCGAGCTGCTCGACCTCGTTCCGGCGATAGGCGATGCACTCGCGCAGATCGCTGCACGCGCAGGGCGCGATCGCCAGTGGTGGTTGTGCTTCCAGCGTTGGATTTCCGAAATCGTCGCAGACTTCTGGAGTGTCGCGCGGGTTGGCGTTACATCGACGCTGGGACTGATCAGCGTCGTGAGCTTACCGGAAGCCTTTGTCACTCGCTTCAGCGTCGATGGTCCGCATCCGCCGCCATGGATCCGGGTGAAGATCAGCGCAGGCATCGGCAAGCGGCTGTATCCCGACCTGCAGTGGGATCGCATCGTCGCACTCTGGGAGGAGCTCTACCCGCTGCAGGAAATCGAAGTGCACGATGCGGTGGCCTTTCGCGCCCTCGATCGCCTCGTGCCGGATTTCACCGCTTTCCTGGCCGGCTTCCGTGCACCGCGACTGCGGGGCCTGACCCTTTCGCAGGCCTTTCCGCGTAGCGACCGCAGTCCAGCGCGCCTGCGCGCGCTCTGGCGGGAGCAGATGCAAAGCTCGCGGTCTCTTCCTCAGTTATCCCCGTCAGTCGCGTTCGCCGTCGTCGGCCAAGCAAAGTTTGACAACGCAATCTCTGCGGCCACCGAGCTGACCATGCTGCGCCGGCTGCTCAGGTTCTGGGCCCTGCAAAGCACGATCGACGCTCGCGAGGTGTGCATGAGCCTGAGCCGCCCGCAAGTACGTGCATTGGCGGTCACATAAGCGAAGATCGAATCATTCCCGAATCGAAGGTAGCTACTCGTCTGACCCAGGAGAACACAGATGTCTAACGGAAACACGACTCCCACGATGGTACAGCTGCACAAGCAGGTGCCGAGCCCGGCCGACGATCCGTTCGTTGGCTTCTACACGGTCGTCCGTCGCGCGAGCGATGCCCTCGGATTCCGTAACTACTCAAACTTTGTCACGAGCATCTTCTGTGAGCCAGAGGAGCGCGAACGTATTCTCTCTGATTGCCTCGCAAGCGCAGTCGCCGCCGCGCGGAAGGAACTGGGACAGGACCACTTCTGCTTCAGCGGCACGCGTGCCTACGACCAGATTCGCGAAGCCACAGATCTGTTCATCGGGTGCCAAGCCGCGCTGCTCGACGACTGCTGCCAGCCGTCGACGTCACCGACCGGTGAGCTCAAAAAGGTCGACCTGCAGAAGGCCAAGCTGCAGAAGGCCAAGTCGGAAGTCGACGCCCAGCACCGCAATATAGGCGGCCTACTGGATCACGTCACCTGCTACGACGTGGATGAGATCAACCGGCGATTTGCTCCGGCACGCGTCACGCTGAACCAGCTCCAGGCCCTGAGCGAACGATTGACGGCGCCGCCCGGTGGCCCGACCGGTGAGTGTTGCGAAACGACGGACGGGAGAACCAAGAGTGAACTCAGAGCCAATCCCGTGCTGTCGAACGTTATGACGTTTATGCAGCAGCTGCTCGATAATCAGTCGGGCGTGCCATTGAAGGACTGTACTCTCGGCTCCGGAAACTGCACGGGCGTGCTGCTGTGCAATCTGCGCTGCCCGCCCATGCTCGAGTTGATCTGGTCCTATTGGATGGAGCAGGGAATGCTCGTTCAGGGTCTCAATGCGCTCACGCTGCGCTACCAGAATCGCCGTTACCCGGGCCGTGATCCCCTGCGGCGTTGCGACCTTTCGCCGCTGCGGCCGCTCAACAACATTCTCTGGGGCTACGTGCAGCGCGAGCCGGATCGACTGACGCTCGCGCGACGGGCCTATGAGTACGATCACCACTACGGCCTGCGGCTCAGCGGCACAGCGGTGCCGTCGATGTCTCCAGCTGACTCGCGTTCGCAGTTCATCGAAGCGTTCCATCGACTTCTCCAGGAGGCTAACCGGTACTACCGGGCCGCGATGGACACAACGTTGAACGCGGATGCGTTCCCGGCTCTGAACTGCCTGCGTGAGCTTCATCTGGTTCTCGCGGAGGGAGCACACAACCAGTTCGGCGACTTGCCCACGACCGCACGTGCCGAAATGCTGGTACAGCAGTGGTTGCTTGCACGACCTGAGGTGCGTGATTTCCTCGGCGGTCGGCCTGGTGTGCCGTACCCGGAGGCCTGGATGCCGCACATGGACACCCTGCGCCAGTACATGGGTTGGAACGACAGTTCGATCCGTCACTTCCGTGACCTGGCCACCTACGGCGAGCAGTTGCTGCTCAGCATACGTTACATGCCGTGGAGCACGGTCACCGACTCGACGATCGCGGCGGCCTGGTTGACCTTCTGGCGGCCGGAAGTACAGGCTTACCTGCATTCCTACCGCGCCGTCACGGGTGTCGATCTCGGCGTCTTCGACATGCCGGTCACGCCGGGCGGGATGCTGACAGCCCAGCCCTCGGACCTGATCGGTCGCCGTCATGCTCTGGTGGCCAGCGGTGCGGGTCGCTGAAGCCAGTCCTAGTAGGAGGTGCGCCATGTCCAGGTACTCCGCATTCTGGGGTGGGTCAGGCGACGCCTGGGCCGGCTGGTCCGCGGCGCACGCGGAACCTGGTCGATCAACCTGCCGTTGCGCGACGCGCTGCGTATGTGGGGCCGGTCGGCCGTGCCGCTGCAGCAGAGCGTGCACCTGCGGATGGCCGGCCTACGGCGCAGCGGGCGATACCGCTGCGCCGGACGCATGGCTGACCGTCGGCGAGATGCAGGATGAGATGGCCCGCAGGCGTGAGCGCCTGACGGGTGGAACGCGCCCGCGAGGTCGGCCAGTCAGTCGAAACACCTCGCTCACGGCGCGAGCGAACGCGTTGCTGAACCGGCGCCGCGCGGTGCAACGACGTTGGGCGCGTCGTGGCCGATGGAATCGTTTCTTTGCGAATCGTCTCGGCTGGGGGAAGCACACGACGCGGCTCGCGGCGCTGCTCGGATGCCGTGTCTGTGCGCCCGGAAGTCTGCGCTTCGCGCTTGCGCTCGCAAACTGGCAACGCCGATTCGGCCTGTCGCCGACCGGAATCCTGACGCCGGCGCTCTGGTTCTGGCTACGATCGCAACTCGGCATCGCGCAGCCCGAGCGTCCCCAGCCGACGACTGGTAGTGGCGCCGCACCTGCGGCAGGCGAGCCATCGAATACGATGGACGAACCCAACGCAGAACCCACTGATGCCGTCATCGACGCGCCGGGCGTGGACGCACCGGAGCCGCCCCCGATGGACCCCGGTGGCGAGCCCCACGCGACAGCACCGCCCGCCGAAGCGGAATTGCGATACGGGTTCCGCTCGCGCCGGCCGCGCACGGACGGCGGCGCGATGACGCGTGCAGCTCGGTTCCGATGATTATCGATGCACACTGCCACGCCGGTCCCGGGGACGGTTTCACGGGTCCTTGGGATACCGACGCACCGCTGACCGACTATGCGCGGCGGGCGGCGCGCGCCGGGATCGGACACACCCTGATCTGGGCGGCATTCCATAGCGACTACGCGGTCGCGAACGAAGCTGTTGCGGCGATCGTTGCGCGCGAGCCGCAACGCTACAGCGGGCTCGCCTTCGTGAATCCGGTGCGTGACCACGGCCGCGTCGCAGCGATGGTGCAGCGTGCCGTGCGCGTGCACGGCTTCCGCGGCATCAAGTGCCATCGCTTCGACGGGCGCATCACCCGCGAGATCTGCGCAGTGGCCGATCGCCTGCGGGTGCCGGTGCTGTATGACGTAATGGGAGAAGTCGAGACCGTTGCGCTGTTCGCACCTCAGTATCCTCGCGTGACCTTCATCATCCCGCACCTTGGGAGCTTTGCTGACGACTGGCGGCCACAGCGCAGCTTCATTGACATCCTCGCAACGCTCGATAACGTCTACACGGATACGGCGGGGGTGCGGCGGTTCGACAACCTAGTCGCGGCGGTTCACAGGGCGGGCCCAGGCAAGATACTGTTCGGGTCGGACGGGCCATGGCTGCACCCGGGTGTCGAGTTGGCCAAGGTGCGCGAACTGATCGCGGAACTCGGCGTCGATCCCCAGGGTTCCGCTGCGATGCTCGGCGGCAATGCGCAGCGATTGTTCCGGCTGGGTTTCCAGCAACGCGACCGGACGGTCAGTGCTTGTGCGAATCGCGCCGGGCCGCACGTCGAAGGTGCAGTGCGCGTGGCGTGACGCCGAGTCGACCCGCGGCCTCGGTCAGGGATCTGGACTCCTTGAGTGCGATGCGCACCGCCGCTGATTCGACAAGCCGTCCCAGCTCCTTGAGTCCAGTGCCGGATCTAAGTGCCAGACGCACGAAGGTATCTATTGGTTCCGGACCCCACACGTCATGTTGAGTGACGTCATCCTGGCGTGACTCCTGGGTTACCCAGCCGCCTATCTCGTCTTCCGGGAGCGAACTAAGGGTCAAGCGCCCGGTGCCGGCGTGACGCCGCCGGCAGGCCTGAATGAGCTGTCTCAGCTCGCGAACGTTGCCTTTGTACTGGCGGCACTGGAGGTACTCGATCAGCGCCGGTGAGACGCAAGGTGGTGGCTCGTCTGCGCACTCACTGGCCAGAAAGTGTTCAATCAAGAATGGGATGTCATCGCGTCGTTGATCCAGAGCCGGCGAACGACAGTTGATCGCTGCAATGCGGTGATAGAGGTCGGCGCGAAAACGGCCCTCCTGCACTTCGGCCTGCAGGTCGCGATTGGTTGCACATACTAGGCGAAAATCTGACCGCTGCCAGTTCGTGCCGCCGACGCGCCGATATGCTTTCTCCTGCACTGCGCGCAGCAACTGCGACTGGTGATCCGGCGAGAGTTCTCCGACCTCGTCTAGGAACAGCGTGCCATTGTGTGCCAAGGCGACAGCCCCGTCTCGCTCGGACACCGCACCCGTGAATGCGCCGCGTTCGTGGCCAAACAACTCGCTGCCGGCGAGATCGCGCGCGAGGGTAGTGCAGTCGACGGTTATGAGGTCGCGCTTCCGCGGGCGCGCATCGAGAGTGTGGAGAAGCCGTGCGAGCAGTTCCTTGCCCGTCCCGGTCGGCCCGCTCAGCAGGACCGGTGCCGCCGAGAACAGCGCCGACTCGACGACGCAGCGGAGCGTCGCCAACCACGGCTCGCTGCGACCTACGAGATTGGTGGCGACGAGTGGGGCCGCGATGGCGGCATCGACGCGCGCCCAGCGCTTCAGACGCGCCGCGATGCACACGACGCTATCGTCGGAGTACTCGACGACATCGCCGATCCCGAGCGCTAGGAGCCGGCGCAGCGCGGCGACACTCCTGTCGATGGATACCACAATCGTGCGCGAAACGTCTCGTTCTAACGGTATCGAGGCCGCCTGCGAGCTATCGCCGGCGACATGAACTCTGGCACTCGGTGCCTCGAGTCTGCGACGCAACTCCGCAACGACTTCGTTGTCAACTCGCGCGACAACTGGGATGGTAGTGACTTGTCCAGACATGGGAGCGACGGGGGCAGCGGCGGCTGCCAGCGCTACGCAGGCTTCACGGGCGGCGGCATGAAGAGGCTCGAAGCACAGCGACGGCATCGGGATTCTCGGGATTCTGAGCCCAAATAGCGCGCACAGACAAAATCAACGATCCGAAAAGTATGGGGAAATGCGACCGCCTTGGAGCGAGGCGGGCGAACGCCTCAATGGTAGCGCGACGCGCCGGCAAGGCTATCACCCGAACGGATGATTCGCGGGCTTCCGGGTGTAGACCGGCGTCCAGCCTTGACCAGCAGCAGGCGCCCATCGTTGACCACCACGGAATGATGCAACCGCCAGAGTTTCTTGGAGTCTCGCGAGTCATGCATGGCCCGAATTCGGCGCTGGTTCGCCCGGATATCTGGTCGATTTTCAATGCCGGATTACAGCCTTGCGACCCCTCGAAGCGGCGCGTGTCGCGCGGTGGATCAGCGGTCGCCGTTGCGCTCCTCGGCAGTGTCCGGCGGCAGCAGCACGATGCGGCCGTCGAGCGGGAGTGCGCGCAGCTGCACCGAGAGGCCGGG
>Ga0209254_10002313_pt1 | contig 17294 bp, 17 predicted proteins | sample FrelakmetDIP11DI_FD_187148 | JGI IMG/M metagenome (GOLD analysis project Ga0209254, IMG submission 187148) | Freshwater lake sediment microbial communities from the University of Notre Dame, USA, for methane emissions studies - DIP11 DI (SPAdes)... | ecosystem: Environmental > Aquatic >... | reverse complement strand
GCGCCGGTGGCGGGCGAGATCGTCGCGGCGAACGAGGCGATCGCGGCCACGCCCGAGGCGGTCAACCAGGACGCCTACGGCGCGTGGCTGTTCCGCATCAGGCCCGCGGGGGCCGTCGACCTCGGCAAGCTGCTCGACGCGGCCGGCTACGAGGCGATGGTCGGCGAGGCCTGAGACCTGCGACCCGAAGCGAGAACACGATGCAGATGAACAAGGACGCCGGCCCCGCCGGCACGGCAGGGCGGCCGTCGTTGCGCGAGCTCGAGCGGCGCGACGCGTTCGTGGCGCGGCACCTGGGCAGCGTCGGCGAGGACCAGGCGGCAATGCTGCGCGAACTGGGCTTCGCCTCGCGCGCCGACCTGATCGACGCGGTCGTCCCCGCGGCGATCCGCTCGGGCGCGCCGCTCGGCCTGCCCGACGCGGTGGACGAAGCCGAGGCGCTCGCGCGGCTGCGCGCAATCGCGGCGCGCAACGAGCCGCTGCAATCGTTCATAGGACAGGGCTACTACGGCACGTTCACGCCCGGCGTCATCCTGCGCAACGTGCTGGAGAACCCCGCCTGGTACACGGCGTACACGCCCTACCAGCCGGAGATTTCGCAGGGACGGCTCGAGGCGCTGATCAACTTCCAGACGATGGTGTGCGACCTGACCGGCATGGCGATCGCCAATGCGTCGATGCTCGACGAGGCGACGGCGGCGGCGGAGGCGATGGCACTGTGCCTGCGCGCGGGCGCATCGGAGAGCCGGACGATCTTCGTCGCCGACGACGTGTTCGCGCACACGCTCGACGTCGTGCGCACGCGCGCCGCGCCGCTCGGCGTGACCGTCGTCACAGGGGCTCCCGCGGCCGCCGGCCACGTCGACGCGTTCGCCGTGCTGCTGCAGTACCCCGGCGCCGACGGCGAGGTACGCGACCTCGCCGAGGTCGCCGCAACGGCGCGCGCGAAGGGCGCGCACGTGATCGTCGCCGCCGATCTCCTGGCGCTCGCGCTGCTGGCGCCGCCCGGCGAGTGGGGCGCGGACGTCGTCGTCGGCTCGGCGCAGCGCTTCGGCGTGCCGATGGGCTACGGCGGCCCGCACGCCGGCTACCTCGCCACGCGCGACGAGTTCAAGCGCGCGATGCCGGGGCGGCTCGTCGGCGTCACCGTCGACGCGAACGGCGACCCGGCCTACCGTCTCGCGCTGCAGACGCGCGAGCAGCACATCCGTCGCGAGAAGGCGACATCGAACATCTGCACGGCGCAGGTGCTGCTGGCCGTGATGGCCGGCATGTATGCGGTGTGGCACGGACCCGACGGACTCGCGGCGATCGCGCGCCGCGTGCACCGGCTCGCGGGCATCCTGCGCGCAGGTCTCGCGAGGCTGGGCTACGGCGTCCGCAACGACGCGTTCTTCGACACGCTCGTCGTCGCGACCGGCGAGCGCACCGAGCGCATCCACAAGGAAGCGGTCGCGCTGGGGATGAATTTCCGCCGCATCGACGCAGCCACGCTCGGCCTCTCGCTCGACGAGACGACGCGCCCGGAGGACCTGCGGCGCGTGCTGCTCGCGTTCGCCGGCGACGACCTGCCCTTCGCCGTCGAGACGCTCGATGCCGAGGCCGCCGACGCGCTGCCCGCCACACTGCGGCGGACGTCGCCGTTCCTGACGCACCCGGTGTTTCACGCCCACCGGTCGGAAACGGAAATGCTGCGCTACCTGCGCCGGCTCGCCGACCGCGACCTCGCACTGGACCGCGCGATGATCCCGCTCGGCTCGTGCACGATGAAGCTCAATGCCACATCCGAGATGATCCCGGTGACGTGGCGCGAGTTCGCGCACGTGCACCCGTTCGCGCCCGCCGACCAGGCGGAGGGCTACCGCGAGATGATCGAGAACCTCGAGCGGATGCTGTGCGCGTGCACCGGCTACGACGCGGTGTCGCTGCAGCCGAACGCAGGCTCGCAGGGCGAGTACGCGGGCCTGCTGATCATCCGGGCGTGGCACGCCTCGCGCGGCGAGGGCCGGCGCGACGTCTGCCTGATCCCGTCGTCGGCGCACGGCACCAACCCGGCCTCCGCGCAGATGGCCGGCATGCGTGTGGTGGTCGTCGCCTGCGACGCGGACGGCAACGTCGACCTCGCGGACCTCGAGCGCAAGGCGGCGGCGCATGCACAGGACCTCGCCGCCATCATGGTCACCTATCCGTCGACGCACGGCGTGTTCGAGGCCGGCATCGTGCGCGTCTGCGAACTCGTGCACGCGCACGGCGGGCAGGTGTACGTGGACGGCGCGAACCTCAACGCGCTGGTCGGGCTCGCTGCGCCCGGCCGGTTCGGCGCGGACGTCTCGCACCTCAACCTTCACAAGACGTTCTGCATCCCGCACGGTGGCGGCGGGCCTGGCGTGGGCCCCGTCGCGGTGAAGGCGCACCTGGCGCCTTTCCTGCCCGGCCACCGCCACATGCCGCCGCGCCTCGACGGGGCGAAAGCGCCCGCGACGCCGATCGGTCCCGTCGCAGCCGCGCCGTTCGGCAGCGCGTCGATCCTGCCGATCTCGTGGATGTACGCGACGATGATGGGCGGCGCCGGACTCACCGCCGCCACCCAGACCGCCATCCTGCACGCGAACTACGTCGCGAAGCGGCTCGCCCCGCACTACCCGGTGCTCTACGCGGGGCCGGGCGGGCTCGTCGCGCACGAGTGCATTCTCGACCTGCGGCCGCTCAAGGTCGCGGCAGGCGTCGAGGTCGAGGACGTCGCGAAGCGGCTGATCGACTACGGGTTCCACGCCCCGACCATGAGCTTCCCTGTCGCCGGCACGCTGATGGTCGAGCCCACCGAGAGCGAGAGCAAGGCGGAGCTCGACCGCTTCGTCGCTGCGATGATCGCGATCCGCGAGGAGATCCGCCGCATCGAGCGCGGCGAGCTGGACCGCACCGACAATCCGCTCAAGCACGCTCCGCACACCGCGGCGATGGTCGGCGCCGACGAATGGCCGCACGCCTATCCGCGGCGCCTGGCGGCGTGGCCGCCGATGGCGCAGGGGGCGGCGAAGTACTGGCCGCCGGTCGCCCGCGTCGACAACGTCTACGGCGATCGCAACCTGTTCTGCTCGTGCATCCCCGTGACGGAGGCCGCTGCGCTGCCGTAGAATCGCGCGCATCGACCGGTCCGCCACTCCATGCTGAGGCTCGCATCGCTCTCCCGCTGGCAGGCCGGAGCCGGCCACCTGCTGCTCTCCGTGGCGATCGGCGCCGCGGTCCTCGCCGCGATGATCTTCGTCTGGTATCCGCGGCCGTACTTCGAGGCCGCAGGCGGCAACGACCTGGTGCTGCTGATGGTCGGTGTAGACATTGCGCTCGGACCGCTGCTCACGCTGGCCGTGTTCAATCCCGGCAAGGGCTTGCGCAAGCTGCGCTTCGACCTCGCGGTGATCGCGATTTTCCAGCTTGCCGCGCTCACCTACGGCATCCACGTCATGTTCGTCGCGCGGCCGGCCTACCTCGTGTTCGCCGTCGACCGCTTCGACCTGGTGATGAACAACCAACTCTTCGATGCCGAGCTCGCGAAGGCCGCACCGCCGTGGAACAGGCGACCCCTCGCCAAGCCCCCGACCGTCGGCGCGCGCGTGCCCGCCGATGCGAAGCTCAAGGAGGAGTCGCTCTTCCTCGCGCTTGGGGGCATCGACCTGCCGCAGCAGCCGCGCTTCTTCGTGCCCTACGACGAGGTCGCCGCCGACGCCGCGAAGCACGCGCTGCCGCTGGCCGACCTGCGCAAGCTCAATCCCGAGGCGCAGGCGCGCATCGACGCCATCGTCGCGGCCTCGGCCCGGACGGAGGCGCAGCTGGGCTTCCTGCCGGCGCGCGCGCCGCACCGCGACTTCGCCGTGATCGTCGACCGGGGCAGCGGCGCGATCGTCGAGCGCGTGATGCTCAAGCCCTGGACCTGACGGTCTTCAGAGCAAGTGCAGCGGAAAGGGCGAGCGACGTGGCGGGCGCACGCATCGGGGAAGCTTCGCAGGTGGGGCGTCTATAATTCGATGCCTTGCCGCTCGCTGTCCACATGCTCCGTCGGTTGCTCGCGGTTGCGCCCGCCGCGCTTCTCCTGCTCGTCCTCGCGCACGCGCCGCGCAGCCTGGCGCAGTCCGCGCCGGGCGCGGTGGCGATCGCGCCTGCCGTCGCCGCTCCGGCGGTGGCGGCGTCCGCGCACGTGCTCGTCGATCTCACCAGCGGGCAGACGCTGGCGGCGGCGAACGCCGACGAGAAGCGCGACCCGGCGTCGCTGACCAAGCTGATGACTGCGTACCTGGCCTTCGGCGCGCTGCGCCAGAAGGCCATCGTGCCTTCGCAGATGGTCACGGTGTCGCAGAGGGCGTGGCGCGCCGAAGGCTCGCGCATGTTCATCGAGCCGCGCCGGTCGGTGTCGGTCGAGGAGCTCTTGAAGGGCATGATCGTGCAGTCGGGCAACGACGCGTCGATCGCGCTCGCCGAGCTGCTCGGCGGCAGCGAGGAGGCGTTCGTCGCGAAGATGAACCAGGAGGCGGCCAGGCTCGGGATGGCCAACACGCGTTTCGCGAACGCGACCGGCCTGTCCGGGCCGCAGCACTACTCGACCGCGGAGGACCTCGCAAAGCTCGCCGGAGCGCTGATCCGCGACTATCCCGAGTACTACCCGCTCTATGCGCTCAAGGAATTCCGCTACAACAACATCGCGCAGGCGAACCGCAACCGGCTGCTGTGGACCGACCCGCACGTCGACGGCGTCAAGACCGGCCACACCGAGCAGGCCGGCTGGTGCCTGATCGCATCTGCGCTGCGCGGGGAGCGGCGACTGCTGTCGGTGGTGCTCGGCGCTGCGTCGGATGCGTCGCGCGCGGCGGAGAGCCAGAAGCTGCTCAACTTCGGGTTCCAGGCCTTCGACACCGTCTCGCTCTACCAGGCGGGCAAGCCCGTGGCCGCGCTCGACGTGTGGAAGGGCGCGGCGAAGCAGGTCGGGGCCGGCTTCGTCGCCGACCGCCACCTGACGCTGCCGAAAGGGCAGGCCGACAAGCTGCAACTGACGCTCGTAGCGCAGGAGCGGCTGATCGCGCCCGTGCAGCGCGGTCAGCGCGTGGGCGTGGTGCGCGTGGCGTTCGACGGCAAGCCGGTGGCGGAATTCCCGCTGATCGCGCTGGAAGACGTGGGCCCGGCGAGCTTGTTCGGCCGCGCGTGGGACACCGTGCGGCTGTGGTTCAAGTGACCCCGGCTGTTGCCGGGGTCACCCCCGCGCAGGCGGGGATCCAGTGTCTTTGTTCCCCCACGGACGCGGGGATCCAGGGTCTTTGCCACGGGAAAGACGCCGGGCCCCCGCCTGCGCGGGGGCGACGACAATCCAGTAGGACAACGCCATGACTGACGCCCAGCAACTCGTCTACCTCAACGGCGCCTTCGTGCCGCTCGCGGACGCGAAGATCTCCGTGCTCGACCGCGGCTTCATCTTCGGCGACGGCGTCTACGAGGTGATCCCGGTCTACGGCCGCAAGCCGTTTCGCCTGCCGCAGCACCTCGCACGCCTGCGGCGGAGCATGGACGGCATCGGGCTTGCGAACCCGCACGCGGACGCCGAGTGGGAGCGGCTCGTCGCCGAGCTGTGCTCGCGCCAGCCGTTCGCCGACCAGTCGGTCTACCTGCAGGTGACGCGCGGCGTGGCGAGGCGCGACCACGCGTTCCCGAAGGGCGTCGCGCCAACGGTGTTCATGATGTCGAGCCCGCTGGCCGTGCCCACGCGCGAGCAGGTCGAGCAGGGGGTCGCGGTGATCACCGCCGAGGACAACCGCTGGAAGCGCTGCGACCTCAAGACGACTTCGCTGCTCGGCAACGTCCTGATGCGCCAGCTCGCCGCCGAGGCAGGCGCGGTCGAGACGGTGATGTTCCGCGACGGCTTCCTCACCGAGGCCTCGGCGTCGAACGTGCTGCTGGCGATCGGCGGCGCCATCGTCGCCCCGCCGACCAACAACCTGATCCTGCCGGGGATCACCTACGACGCGGCGGTCGAGTTCGCGCGCGAGGCCGGCATGGCGGTGGCGATCCGGCCGGTGCGCAAGGACGAGGCGCTTGCTGCCGACGAGATGTGGCTGTCGTCGTCGACGAAGGAAGTGCTCGCGGTCACCACCGTCGACGGCAAGCCGTTTCGCGGCGGCAAGCCGGGGCCGGTGTTCCGGCGCATGTGGGAGGTCTTCCAGGCGCGCAAGCCGCGCTGAACGGCCCCTCACCCCGGGGGTGAGGTCCCGCCCGCTCAGGGCAGCGGTGCGGTGGCGCGGAAGCGCCCTTGGTGGAAGACCAGCCCGGGGCCCTGCCGCCGCCGGCAGCGCACGACCTCGCCGACGAAGAGCACGTGGTCGCCGGCGACCTGGCGCGAGTGGTGCCGGCACTCGAACCACGCGACCGCGCCCTCGATCAGCGGCGCGCCGGCCCAGCCGAGCGTGAAGGGCACGCCTGCGAAGCGGTCGGCGTGCGGCCGCGAGAAGCGACGCGCGATGGCGACCTGGTCCTGCGCGAGCACGCTGATCGCGTAGCGCTCGCAGCGCTCGAATGCGGCAAGCGTGCCGGCGTCGTGGCCCAAGCTCCAGACGACCAGCGGCGGCGCGAGCGACACCGAGTTGAACGAGTTGGCGGTGAACCCGGCGTAGCCGGGCGTTCCGTCGCGGGCGTCCATGCCGGTCGCGATGATCGTCACGCCGGTGGCGAACTCGGACATCGCATCGCGGAAGGCGCGCTCGCCGAAGTCGGGCCGGGCGGGCTGCGAGGGCGGGGAACGGGGCGGCAAGGGTGCAGTCGGCAGGCTCGGCGCTGCCGGAAATCGCCTCGGGGCGCGGCGGGCGGACGATGGTAGGCGGGGGGCGTGGCAGCCGTCAATCGGGCCCCTGAGACCCGGGCCACGGCGGCCCGGCCGCACCCCCGGTGCCAACCGCGCGAAACGAGACTAGACTTGTCACTCAGGTTGAGATTTCCCACGAGGTGCGGACCATGGCCGCGTCCCTTGCGAGCCTGATCGAGAACCGCTACGGCGCCGGGCAGGTGCCCATCGAGGTCGTGCTGCCCGACGGGGGACGCGTGCGGCTCGCCGATGCTCCGGACGTGCAGGTGATCGCGCGCACCTGGCGCGGGCTCGCCGCACTCGCCCGCCCGGATCTCGGGCGGCTCGCGATGGCGTACGTACGCAACGACGTCGATTTCACCGGCAACGCGCGGCGCATGCTCGGCGTGGCCGAGCGCATGGTCGGCGATATTCGCCACGGCCGCTCGTCGCTCGCCGAGCGCGCGAAGCTGTGGCTGCACCAACGGCGGCCGAACCGCGCGAACATCGCGTACCACTACGACGTCAGCAACGCGTTCTACCGGCTCTGGCTCGACGAACGCATGGTGTACTCGTGCGCGTACTTCGCGAGCGCCGACGACACGCTCGACCGCGCGCAGGAGGCCAAGCTCGACCTCGTCTGCCGCAAGCTGCGACTCGCGCGGGGCGAGAGGTTCCTCGACGTCGGCTGCGGCTGGGGCGGGCTGATCCTCTGGGCGGCCGAGCGCTATGGCGTCGAGGCGACGGGGATCACGTTGTCGCAGCGCCAGCTCGAGCACGTGCGCGCGGAGATCGCGCGCCGCAACCTCGGCGATCGCGTGCGCGTCGAGTTGCGCGACTACCGGGACCTGCCCGCCGATGCGAGCTACGACAAGATCGCCAGCGTGGGGATGTTCGAGCACGTCGGCGTGGCGCGCCTGCCGGCCTACTTCGCGAAGCTGCGCGGCGCGCTCAAGCCCGGCGGCTTCGTCCTCAACCACGGCATCACGCACAATGGCGTGCACGGTGAGTTCCTCGGCAGCGGCATTGGCGAGTTCGTCGAGGACTACGTCTTCCCGGGCGGCGAGCTCACCCACGTGTCGACGGTGATCCGTGCGATGGCGCAGGCCGGCCTCGAGGCGTTCGACGCCGAGGGGCTGCGCGAGCACTACGCGAGGACGCTGTGGCACTGGACCGAGCGACTGGAGGCGAACGCCGCTGCGGCGCGCGCCGAGGTCGGCGAGGAGCGCTATCGCGTGTGGCGCATCTACATGGCGGGCTCGGCGCACGCGTTCGAGCGCGGCTGGCTGTCGCTGTGGCAGGTGCTCGGCGGCAGGGCGGGCGCGGACGGCCGGCTGTCGCATCCGCTCACGCGCGACGACATCTATCGCGCGTAGGCGGTTGCAACGTCGCCGCGAGGGCCGCATAGTGGAAGCGTCGATCACGCTTCCGCGATGACCTCAAGCCCGCCCGCCGAGTCGGCGCTCACATTCCCGACCGCGTTCCCGATCAAGGTCATGGGTCGTCGCGCGGACGGCTTCGCGCAGGCGATGGTCGACGTCGTGCTGCGCCACGCGCCCGACTTCGATCCCGCGCAGGTGGAAATGCGCTCCTCGCGCGAGGGCAAATACCTGTCGCTCACGGTCACGATCAACGCCACATCGCGCGAGCAGCTCGACGCGCTGTACCGCGAGCTGACGGCGCATCCGATGGTCGTCATGGCGCTGTGACGGCCCGCGACCCGAGCATGGCCACGCTGCCGGCTTTCGTCGCGCAGGCGCGCCGCCTCGAACTGGGCGGAGTCGAGGCGCTCTCTCTTGGCCGCACCGACTACGAGCCGTGCTGGCGAGCGATGCAGGCGTTTGCCGACGCGCGCGCGGCCGACACTCCCGACGAGCTGTGGCTCACCGAGCACCCGCCGGTCTACACGCTCGGGCTTGCCGGGCGGCGCGAGCACGTGCTGCGCGCGAACGGCATCCCGGTCGTCAAGGTCGACCGCGGCGGGCAGGTCACCTACCACGGCCCGGGGCAGGCGGTGATCTACACGCTCATCGACCTCAAGCGCGCGCGGCTGGGCGTGCGCGACATGGTCCGGCGCATCGAGGCGGCGGTGGTAGCATGGCTCGCTGTGCTGGGCATCGAGGCCTACGGCAAGCCGTCGGCGCCCGGCGTGTACGTGCAGCGCAACGGGGGTGAGGCGAAGATCGCGGCACTTGGCCTGCGCATCCGCAACGGCGCCAGCTACCACGGCCTCGCGGTCAACGTGGCGATGGACCTCGGTCCGTTTCGCGACATCGACCCCTGCGGCTACCCCGGGCTCGCGGTGACGCAGGTCGCGGACTTCGGCATCGCGCTCGACGCCGCGGCCGCCGCCACGCAACTCGCCCCGATCCTCGCGCACCACCTAGCCGGACGCCGCAGCGCACCGTGAACGACTCCTCCGACCGCAGCGCCCCCGACAACGCCGCCGGCGTCAAGCACAAGGGCGCGGGCAAGACCTCGCGCATCCCGATCAAGGTGGTCGCTTCCGAGCCATTGCGCAAGCCGGAGTGGATCCGCGTGCGCGCCGCGTCGTCGCCGCGCTTCACCGAGATCAAGCGCATCCTGCGCGAGCACAGCCTCAACACGGTGTGCGAGGAAGCCTCGTGCCCGAACATCGGCGAGTGCTTCGGCAAGGGCACGGCGACGTTCATGATCATGGGCGCCGTGTGCACGCGCCGCTGCCCGTTCTGCGACGTGGGCCACGGCCGGCCGCTGCCGCTCGACGCGGACGAGCCCGCCAACCTCGCGAAGACGATCGCCGCCCTTGCACTGCGCTACGTCGTGATCACCAGCGTCGACCGCGACGACCTCCGCGACGGCGGTGCGCAGCACTTCGTCGACTGCATCCGCGCGGTGCGCGCCGCCTCGCCGGCGACACAGATCGAGGTGCTGGTGCCCGACTTCCGCGGCCGCATGGAGCGCGCGCTGGCGATCCTCGAGGCCGCGCCGCCCAACGTGATGAACCACAACCTCGAGACGGTGCCGCGGCTGTACCGGCAGGCGCGACCCGGCGCGGACTACGGGCACTCGCTCGCGCTCCTGCGCGAGTTCAAGTCGCGCGTCCCCGGCGTGCCGACGAAGTCCGGGCTGATGGTGGGCCTGGGCGAGACCGACGAAGAGATCCTCGCGGTCATGCGCGACATGCGCGAGCACGGCATCGACATGCTCACCATCGGCCAGTACCTGCAGCCGTCGCGCGATCACCTGCCGGTGGCGCGCTACGTGCACCCCGACACGTTCGCGATGTTCGAGCGCGAAGCGAATGCGCTGGGCTTCCGCCACGCCGCGATTGGCGCGCTGGTACGCTCGTCGTATCACGCCGACCGGCAGGCGGAGGGCGTGCTGGGCGAGTCCTGAGCCGGCCGTTCGGGCACCAGGTGACAACGGCGGCCCGCAGGCGGCCGTCGCGGCAGCAATCGAGAGCGCAGCGCGTCAGTCGTCGATGACGAACGTGACCTTGAGGATCACCTTGTAGCCGGTCACCTTGCCCTTGTCGACATTGACCTCCATGTCCTTGACCCAGGCGCCCTTGACGTTGCGCAGCGTCTTGTTGGCGCGCGACACGCCCTGGTTGATCGCGTCCTCGAAGCCCTTCTTGCTCACGCTGGAAATCTCGGTGATGCGTGCTACGGTCATGGCCTTCCCCTCGGTGCGCGGCCGTCCGTGGCGGGCGGCCGGAAGATCAGTGTGCGCCCGCGGCGGGGCTCGACGCAACCCGCGCGGGTCGCGTCAGCTTCCCGGCAGCGGGGCCCCGCGCGGCCAGATCAGCCAGAGTCGGCCCGGCTCCTTCATGCGCCCGGCCGCTTCGGCCGCGGCGTTGCCGGCGCCCCAGAACAGGTCGGCGCGCACGGCGCCGCGGATCGCGCCACCGGTGTCCTGTGCGAGCACGAGGCGTTGCAGCGGTTGGCGATCCGCCGGGTGCGTCGTGGCGAGCCACACCGGCGCGCCGAGCGGGATCGCGCGCGGATCCACCGCGATTACGCGGCCAGCCGCAAGCGTTACGCCGAGCGCGCCGACAGGGCCGTTGATCGCCGCTTCGAGCGAGCCCGGCGCGGGCGCGGGCAGCTCGCGGAAGAACACGACGCTGCGGTTCTCGCGCAGGAGGTCGGCCGCGCGCGCCGGGTTGCGCTCGCCCCAGGCGCGGATCGCCTGCATCGACGCCTCCTCGCGCGTCATCTCGCCGCGCTCGATCAGCACGCGCGCGACGGGCGTGTAGGGGTGACCGTTCTGGTCGGCGTAGCCCACGCGCATCACGCCACCGTCGGGCAGCAAGACGCGCCCCGAGCCCTGGATCTCGAGGAAGAAAGCGTCCATGCGGTCGGCGGCCCAGGCGAGCGGGACGAGCGCGCCCGCCATGCCGGCGTCGATCTCCGCGCGCGTCCAGTACGGCACGATGCGCCGCCCGTCGAGGCGGCCGCGCACGCGACGGTCGGCGAGTTCGGGGTGCAGCGATGCGAGCTCGACGGCGACGAGGTCGGCGGGCGCGGCGTAGAGCGGATAGGGGAAACGCGAGTCCGGCACGCGCGAGCCGGGCAAAGTCGGCTCGTAGTAGCCGGTGACGAGCCCCTCGCCCGCGCCGTCGGCGGCGCTCACCCGGTATGGGCTAAAATGGTCGATCAGCAACACGCGCATCGCGCGCTCGTCGTTCGCGTCCACGCGTTCCGCCGCATCGCAGACCGGCTTCCACGTGGGCGCCGTCGCCGGCGCGGCCAGGAGCCTGCGGCAGCCGACGATCAGCGCGGGCCATGCCTCGTGGACGCGGTCGGTGGCGAAGCCTGGCAGGTCCTCCCACGCAGCGGGCGCGTAGCGCGCGGGCAACGACGGGGCGGGTGGCGCTGGCGGCACGCCGACGCAGCCGGCAACCGCGACGAAGGCGAGCGCAACGCAGCGCTGCAACGGACATGCGATGGAATGGATCATCCTCGAAGCCCTCGTCGTGCTCGCCCTCGGGCTCGCTATCGTCTGGTGGACGGTGGCGCCCTCGCGGCGGCGCGAGCGGCAGCGCCGCGACGGGCGCGACACGCGTCAATGAAGCGTGCGGGGCACCGACAGCGTGAACTGCGGGATGGGGGCGTCGAACGAACGGCCGTCCTCGGCGAGCATCTGGTAGGTGCCGCGCATCGTGCCCACCGCGGTTGCGATCGACGCGCCGCTCGTGTACTCGAACGACTCGCCGGGCTTGAGCGTCGGTTGCTGCCCCACCACGCCCGCGCCCTTCACTTCCTGCACGCGCGCGTCCGCGTCGGTGATGGTCCAGTGGCGCGACACCAGCCGCGCGGCCACGCTGCCCGTGTTGGTGATGCGAATCGTGTAGGCGAAGACGAAGTGGTTGCGCTCCGGGTCCGACTGGTCGGCAACGAAGTGCACCCGGGGGACGACCGTGATCTCGTAGCGTTTGGTGTCGGCCATGCTTGCGCCCTGCTCGTGTGGCGGCCCCAGTCCCGATTCGACTGTCGCAGTCCACTGGCGATTATAGAACGATGACCCGCCGCTTCCGCATTGCCCCGTCGCTCCTGTCGGCCGACTTCGCGCGCCTGGGCGAGGAGGTGCGCGCGGTCGTCGCCGCCGGCGCCGACCTCGTGCACTTCGACGTGATGGACAACCACTACGTCCCGAACCTGACAGTGGGGCCGCTGGTGTGCCAGGCGATCCGCCCGCACTCGACGCTTCCGATTGACGTGCACCTGATGGTCGACCCCGTCGACCGCATCGTGCCCGACTTCGCGAAGGCCGGCGCCGCGTACATCAGCTTCCATCCCGAGGCCTCGGCGCACGTCGACCGCACGATCGCGCTGATCCGCGAAGCCGGCTGCAAGCCGGGCCTCGTGCTCAACCCCGCGACGCCGCTTGGCGTGCTTGACTGGACGCTCGACAAGCTCGACCTCGTGCTGCTGATGAGCGTGAATCCCGGCTTCGGCGGGCAGGCATTCATCCCGCACACGCTAGACAAGCTGCGGCTGGTGCGCCGGATGGTCGACGCCGCGCAAGCGCGCTGCGGGCGCGAGATCCTGCTTGAAGTCGACGGGGGCGTGAAGGTCGACAACATCGGCGCGATCGCCGCCGCGGGAGCGGACACTTTCGTCGCCGGGTCGGCGATCTTCGGCACGCCCGACTACGCCGCGACGATCGCCCAGATGCGCGCCGAACTCGCGCGCGTGGCCGAGCGCGACACGGCATGAACGCTGAAGGGCCGCCCCGAGGCGTTCATTGCTCCCCCCTGGGGGGCAGCGCAGCCGCGCAAGCGGCAAGCGTGGGGGCGCACGGCACCCGCTTCGCAGTAGCGGCCGTCGCCTTCGACCTCGACGGCACGCTGCTCGACACGATTCACGACCTCGCTGCAGCGGTGAACCGTCTGCTCGCCGAGCACGCGATGGCGCCGCTGCCGAAGGCGACGGTCCGCGATCTCGTCGGCAAGGGCATTGCGAACCTCGTGGGCCGCGCGGTCGCGCTGTCCCGCGGCGCCGCGCCGGACTCCGCGGAGCTTGGCGTGCTGCTGGCGCGCTACCAGGCGATCTACGCCGAGCAGCTCGGGCGCGAGACGAACCTCTTTCCAGGCGTGGTCGAAGGCCTCGCGCGCATGCGCGATGCGGGCCTCGCGCTCGCCGTGGTCACCAACAAGGCGAGCCGCTTCGTGGCGCCGCACCTCGAGCACGCCGGCATCGCACACTACTTCGCGACCACGGTCGGCGGCGACGACGCGCCGGCGAAGAAGCCGGATGCGGCGCCGCTGCGGCTCGTCGCGCAAAGGCTCGGCGTGGCTACCGCGCGCCTGCTGATGGTCGGCGACTCCGGCAACGACGCGCTGGCCGCGCGCGCCGCCGGCTGTCCGGTCGTCGTGGTGCCCTACGGCTACAACGAAGGGCGGCCGGTCGCCTCGCTCGATGCCGACGGCATCGTCGCGTCGATCGCGGAGGTCGCCGACCTCGTGACGCGCGCCGACGACGCGCTCGTGCGCTGAAATGAAACATACCCCCACGCTCGCTGCGCTCGCTGCCCCCGGGGGGAGCGGTGTTCGCCCGGCGGCGAGGGGCCCCGTGACGCGGAGCGCACGGGGATCGACGCCAAGGCGAATCACCGCGCCGGCCGACACGCAGGTGGCCGTGACCCGCGACTGCCCGAGGAGGCCGGCGGGTCAGTGGCTTGGGGCGGCCCGGCGCCACCGACCGCGCCGATGATCACCGAAGCCGAATTCCGCGCGCTCGCCGCGCAGGGCTACAACCGTATTCCGCTGGTGCTCGCGTCGTACGCCGACCTCGACACGCCGCTGTCGCTCTACCTGAAGCTCGCCAACCGCCGCCACACGTTCCTGCTCGAGTCGGTCGTCGGCGGCGAGCGCTTCGGCCGCTACTCGTTCATCGGGTTGGCGGCGAAACTCGCCATCCGCGCGAACGGGACGGCAATCGAGGTTGAGGACGCGGGTGGCATCGTCGAGCGGCACGAGGGCGACCCGATCGAGTTCGTCCGCCAGTTCATGGCGCGCTACCGCGCGGCGCCCCTGCCCGGACTGCCGCGCTTCTCCGGCGGGCTCGCCGGCGTGTTCGGCTACGACGTCGTGCGCCACGTCGAGCCGCGGCTCGCCGGCCGTGTCCCGGCGCGCGCCTCGCCGCTCGACGCGGTACCGGACATCCTGCTGCTGCTGGCCGAGGAGATCGCCGTCGTCGACAACCTCGCCGGACAAATCAACCTGATCGTCTACGCCGACCCGGCGCGGCCAAACGCCTACCGCGAGGCCCTCGACCGCCTCGAGGCGCTGCGCCGGCGGCTGCGCGAGCCGGTCGCCATCCCGTTCCAGACTGCGACCACGACGACGAAAGCTGCGAGCGAAACCGGCGAGGCGGCGTTCAGGACGGCGGTCGAGCGCGCGAAGGAGTACATCGCCGCCGGCGACGTCATGCAGGTCGTGCTGTCGCAGCGCATCGCGATGCCTTTTGCCGAGCCGCCGCTGTCGCTTTACCGGGCGCTGCGCTCGCTCAACCCGTCGCCGTACATGTTCTACTACGACTTCGGCGACTTCCACGTCGTCGGCGCCTCGCCCGAGATCCTCGTGCGCAAGGAGGGCGCCGGGATCACGCTGCGCGCGCTCGCCGGAACGCGCTCGCGCGGCGCGACGCGCGAGGCCGACGACAGGCTCGCCGCCGAACTGCTGGCGGACCCGAAGGAGATCGCCGAGCACGTGATGCTGCTCGACCTCGGGCGCAACGACGTCGGCCGGGTCGCGGCGACTGGCACCGTGCGCGTGACCGAGAAGATGGCGATCGAGCGCTATTCGCACGTGATGCACATCGTCAGCAACGTCGAAGGGACGTTGAACCCCGGGCTGAAGGCGATGGACGTGTTGCGCGCGACGTTTCCCGCCGGCACGGTGAGCGGCGCGCCGAAGGTGCGCGCGATGGAGATCATCGACGAGCTCGAGCCGACGAAGCGGGGCGTCTACGCCGGCGCCGTGGGCTACGTCTCGTTCCACGACGACATGGACCTCGCCATCGCGATCCGCACGGCCGTTGTCAAGGACGGCACGCTGTACGCACAGGCGGGCGCGGGCATCGTGCACGACTCCGTGCCGGCCTCCGAGTGGCAGGAGACGCTCAACAAGGCGCGCGCGGTGCTGCGTGCGGCCGAGCTGGTGCAGCTCGGGCTCGACGCCGAGGAGTGACGGCCCCGCGCCGGCGCGAACCATGCTGCTGATGATCGACAATTACGACAGCTTCACCTTCAACCTGGTCCAGTACCTGGGTGAGCTGGGCGCGGACGTCCACGTCTATCGCAACGACGCGATCACGCTCGATCAGGTCGAGGCCTGGGCGCCGGAGCACATCGTGCTCTCGCCCGGCCCCTGCACGCCGGCCGAGGCGGGCATCACGGTGCCGCTGATCCGGCGCTTCGCCGGCCGCATCCCGCTGCTCGGCGTGTGCCTGGGCCACCAGGCGATCGGCGCCGCGTTCGGCGGCAAGGTCGTGCGCGCCGCGAAGGTCATGCACGGCAAGCTCGATGCGGTCACGCACGACGGCCGCGGCGTGTTCACCGGCATCCCCTCGCCGGTGACCGTCACGCGCTACCACTCGCTCGCCGTCGAGCGCGTCTCGCTGCCTGCGTGCCTCGAGGTGTCGGCGAGCACCGCGGAGGGGGAGATCATGGGCGTGCGCCACCGCGAGCAGGCTGTGGAAGGCGTGCAGTTCCACCCCGAGGCCATTCTCACCGAGCACGGCCACGCGATGCTGCGCAACTTCCTCGAGGGCCGACGCTAGCTGCTAGAGTTCGGCGTTCGCCTCCCGGCAACCTGCGACGATCGAAAGCCCCGCCATGCCCATTTCCATGTCCGACGCCGTGCAGCGCGCGGTCGAGCACCGCGAGATCTTCCACGACGAGATGCTCGGCATCATGCGGCGCATCATGAGCGGCGAGGCCTCGCCGGTCATGATCGCGGCGCTGCTGGTCGGCCTGCGCGTGAAGAAGGAGACCGTGGGCGAGATCGCCGCCGCCGCGCAGGTGATGCGCGAGTTCGCCACGAAGGTGCCCTCGCCCGATCCCGACTCGCTGCTCGACATCGTCGGCACCGGCGGCGACGCCGCGCACACGTTCAACATCTCCACGGCGTCGATGTTCGTCGCGGCAGGGGCTGGCGCGCGCGTGGCCAAGCACGGCAATCGCTCGGTGTCGTCGAAGTCCGGCAGCGCCGACGTGCTCGAGGCGCTCGGCGCCAACATCATGCTGACACCCGAGCAGGTGGCGACCTGCATCGCCGAGACCGGCGTGGGCTTCATGTTCGCGCCGTTGCACCACGGCGCGATGAAGTACGCCGCGCCCGTGCGCAAGGAGCTCGGCGTGCGCACGATCTTCAACATCCTGGGTCCGCTCACGAATCCCGCAGGCGCCGCGAACCAGCTGCTCGGCGTGTTCCACCCCGACCTCGTCGGCATCCAGGTGCGCGTTCTGCAGCGGCTCGGCAGCAGGCACGCGCTGGTCGTCTACGGCAAGGACGGCATGGACGAGGTCTCGCTGGGCGCGGCGACGATGGTCGGCGAGCTCAAGGACGGCGAGGTGCGCGAGTACGAGATCCACCCCGAGGACTTCGGCCTGCACATGAAGAGCAACCGCGGACTCAAGGTCGTGGACGCGGCGGCGTCGAAGGAGATGTTGCTCGAGGCGCTGTCCAACGTTGAAGGCACGCCGCGCGACATCGTCGCGCTGAATGCGGGCGCCGCGCTGTATGCGGGGAATCGCGCCGTGTCGATCAAGGAGGGCATCGAGCGTGCTCGCGAGTCGATCGCCAGCGGTGCTGCGAAGCGCAAGCTCGACGAGTTCGTGGCGCTCACGCGCAAGCTGGGGGCGAAGCCGTGAGCATGTCGACAGCGTGCCCACAGGCGACCATGAACGCCGAAGGGCCGCCCCGAGGCGTTCATTGCTCCCCCTCGGGGGGCAGCGCAGCGGCGTCGGCCGCAAGCGTGGGGGCCCATCT
>Ga0209254_10002312_pt1 | contig 17298 bp, 17 predicted proteins | sample FrelakmetDIP11DI_FD_187148 | JGI IMG/M metagenome (GOLD analysis project Ga0209254, IMG submission 187148) | Freshwater lake sediment microbial communities from the University of Notre Dame, USA, for methane emissions studies - DIP11 DI (SPAdes)... | ecosystem: Environmental > Aquatic >... | reverse complement strand
CTGCGGACTTTCGGATCGCCGGCGGCCGGCGCCTCCTTCCGCGAGGGGGCATTCATGACGCGGCGAGCCACTCGCGCCGCGCCGGGCGCCGCGCCCGCTCACACGAAGAACACCGAAGGCAGCCTGGAACAGGATCGGCTACCGGGTGCCGGTGAAACTGCGCTTGCGCAGCGCGTCCTGCAGCGCGTTGAGACTTTCCTCGCACCGCGCCGTGAGTTTGCGCTTCTCGCCCATCGACAGCGCCAGGGCGCGGACGTTGCTGTTGCGTCGGGACAGCGCGATGAGCTGACCATTGAGGTCGTCGAAGCGGTCCAAGGCGGTGGCGGCCGCGGCGAGATGCGGTTTCGACGCCGGCGGCAGCACACCCGCCAGCGTCTGCAGCGCGCCGCGCGCCGACGCCGACGACGATGCCATCTGCTCTTCGAGGCGGGCCATCGCGGCGTCCTCCGCCTCCGCGATGTGCGGGCCCTGGAGCACCTGGATCTCGCGCACCGCCGACAGGGCGATTGCCGTGAGCGCCTTCACCTGCCAGGCTTCCCTGGGCGGGGACGAGCGTGCGATGGATTCGAGGGCTTCCCGGAACGCGTCTGCTTCCTACTGCGCCGGACCGAACGACAGCCGTTGCGCCTTCAGATTGGTGTTCTCGACGGCCAGGCCGCGGATGACGTGGTCGAGTTCCCGGTACTCCGCGAACCGGCCGATGAACTCCTCGAGAAGGCGGGACTCGCCGGTATAGCCGAGTCCCGAGAGCAGCGGCTTCAGGGCGTCGGCGTCTCGCTGAACCGCCAGTGCCGCCTGCTCGGCCTCGCGCGCGAATCCGGTGGACGTCTCGTCGTGACCTGCCATGACGGCCATGTTCGCGGCATCGGTCGCCCTGCCGAACTGGACGAGAAGTTCCGACGAGAGCCGTCGGGCCTCCATCTGCCGATCCAGGCTGGACGGATCGCCGCAGCCGGCGACAAGAGCCGCCAGGATCACGACCGCCCAGACGCGGGCGGACGCGATGGTCCGAAGCGACTCAGTCAATCGATCCATGACACCCTCCAAGGCCCGATAGCGCTGCCGATCGAGGCGCCGGCGCCGGCCTCCGCGCCCGTCGGCTCATGACCGCGTTGAGGGGGCGCGTCCCGGCTTGCGTTTCGCCAGCGTGGCCCTCCGGCACCCTGTGCGAGTTTGCCACGACGGTGATCGCCATCTCGTTCATTCATCAGAAATCTTGACGCCGTTTTTACGCCGGGCCGCCTAGGCTGCGCTCCGTCGCTCCTCACCGTGGAAGGACACGTCATGGATTTCGTCTTCATTGGCCTGACGCTCGGACTCGCCGGGCTCACCGCCTTGCTCGTCCATCTGTTCGACCGCCTCGGCGAGTCGCACCAGGAGCGGCCATGAGCGTCTGGTACTGGCTTTGCCTCGCGCTGACCGTTGCAGTGGCCGCGTATCTCGTCTGGGCGCTGCTGCGCGCGGAGGACTTCTGATGTCCGGCTACGGCGTCTTTCAGGTCGTGCTGTACTTCGCCGTGCTGACGGCGGCCGCCCTTCCGCTCGGCAGCTTCATCGCGCGCGTCTACCAGGGCGAGCGGACCTTGCTGTCGCCGCTGCTCGGGCCGGTCGAGCGTTTGCTCTATCGCGCAACCGGCGTGCGGCAGGACGACGACATGGGCTGGAAGCGCTACGCGTTCGCGGCGCTGCTCTTTAACCTGCTTGGCGCGCTGGCCGTCTATGCGCTGCAGCGCCTGCAGGGCGTGCTGCCGCTGAATCCGCAGGACCTCGGCGCGGTGTCGGCCGATTCCGCCTTCAACACGGCGGTCAGCTTTGCCACCAATACCAACTGGCAGGGCTACGGCGGCGAATCGACGATGAGCTATCTGACGCAGATGCTCGGCCTCGGCGTACAGAACTTCCTGTCGGCCGCCACCGGCATGGCCGTGCTGGCCGCCTTCATCCGCGGCTTCGTCAGGAAGCAGGCCTCGGGAATCGGCAACCTCTGGGTCGACCTGACCCGCTCCACGCTGTACGTGCTGCTGCCGCTGTCCCTGGTGCTCGCACTTGCGCTCGTTTCTCAGGGCGTGGTGCAGAACTTCAAGGGCGCGGTCGACGTGCCGCTCGCGCAGCCGGTCGAGGTGACGACGCCGGCCAAGGACAACGTGCCCGAGAAGAAGGAAGTCATCAAGTCGCAGCAGCTGCCTCAGGGGCCCGCCGCGTCGCAGGTGGCGATCAAGCAACTGGGCACCAACGGCGGCGGATTCTTCAACGTCAACTCGGCGCACCCGTACGAGAACCCGACGCCGCTCGCCAACTTCCTCGAAGTGCTGGCGATCCTGCTGATCCCGGCCGCGTTGTGCTTCACGTTCGGCCGGCTGGTCAACGACCCGCGCCAGGGTTGGGCAATCTACGCGGCGATGAGCGCGATCTTCCTCGTGCTCACCTTCGCGGCCGTCGGCGCCGAAGAAACCGCCAACCCGCGACTGACCGCGCTCGGGGTCGAGGCCTCGCCCGGCAACGTGGAAGGCAAGGAAGTCCGCTTCGGCCCGGTCAACTCGGCGATCTGGGCCGCCGTGACGACCTCGGCGTCCAACGGCTCGGTCAACGCGATGCACGACTCGTTCACCCCGCTCGGCGGCCTCGTGCCGATGTGGCTGATGCAACTCGGCGAGGTGGTGTACGGCGGCGTCGGCTCGGGCCTGTACGGCATGCTGGTGTTCGCAATCATCGCCGTGTTCATCGCCGGGCTGATGGTCGGCCGCACGCCGGAATACCTCGGCAAGAAGATCCAGGCCTACGAAATGAAGATGGCGTCGCTGGTGATCCTGATCCCGCCGTTCGTCGTGTTGGTCGGCACCGCGCTGGCGGTGGCGATCGAGCCCGGCACCTCGAGCATGTCGAACCCGGGGCCGCATGGTTTTTCGCAGGTGCTGTACGCGTTCTCCTCGGCCGGCAACAACAACGGCAGCGCGTTCGCGGGACTGTCCGCCAACACGCCCTCTTACAACACGGCGCTCGGCGTTGCGATGTGGCTCGCCCGCTACTGGCTGATCGTGCCGGTGCTGGCCATTGCCGGCGGTCTGGCGGCGAAGAAGCTGGTGCCCGCGACGAGCGGAACGCTGCCGACGCACACGCCGCTGTTCGTCGGGCTGCTGATCGGCACCGTGCTGCTGGTCGGCGCGCTGACTTTCGTCCCGGCACTGGCACTGGGCCCGATCGTCGAGCACCTGATCCTCTTCGCGGCGAAGTGAGGCGGGAGTCGAGATGAGCAGACACAAGCAGTCGATCCGCACGCTGGACCCCGTTCTCCTGCGCGGCGCCGTGGTCGAGTCGTTCAGGCGGCTGACGCCGATGGCGCAGTGGCGCAATCCGGTCATGTTCGTCACCTGGCTCGGCGCACTGCTCACGGCGCTGCTGGCGGTGACGGACCGCGACGGCTTCACCGTGGCGATCTCGGTGTGGCTGTGGTTCACGGTGCTGTTCGCCAACTTCGCCGAGGCGCTGGCCGAAGGCCGCGGCAAGGCGCAGGCGGCGAGCCTGCGCGGCGCCAAGCAGGACACGCCGGCGGTGAAACTCGACGGCACGCGGCACGACGCGCCGCGACGAACCGTCTCGTCGAACCAGTTGCGCAAGGACGACGTGGTGCTGATCGACGCCGGCCAGATCGTCCCGGGCGACGGCGACGTGATCGAAGGCGTCGCGTCGGTCGACGAGTCGGCGATCACCGGCGAGTCGGCGCCGGTGGTGCGCGCCTCCGGCGGCGACCGCTCCGCCGTCACCGGCGGCACGCGCGTGCTGTCGGACTGGCTGGTTGTGCGGATCACGGCGAACCCCGGCGACAGCTTCCTCGACCGGATGATCGCGATGGTCGAGGGCGCCCGGCGGCAGCGGACTCCCAACGAGATCGCGCTGTCGATCCTGCTCGCTGCGCTGACGCTGGTATTCCTCGTCGCGGTGGCCACGCTGCTGCCGTTCTCGGCATACGCGGTGGCCAGCTCGCAGCAAGGCCAGGTCGTGACGGTCGTGGTGCTGGTGGCGCTGCTCGTCTGCCTGATCCCGACCACGATCGGCGGCCTGCTCGCCGCGATCGGCATCGCCGGCATGGACCGCATGATCCAGGCCAACGTCGTGGCGACGTCCGGCCGCGCCATCGAGGCGGCTGGCGACGTCGACGTTCTGCTGCTCGACAAGACCGGCACGATCACCCTCGGCAACCGGCAGGCCGCCAGGTTCTGGCCGGCGCCGGGCGTGAATGAGAAGGAGCTCGCCGACGCGGCACAGCTCGCTTCGCTGGCCGACGAGACGCCGGAAGGCCGCTCGATCGTCGTGCTCGCCAAGAGCTTCGACATCCGCGCGCGCGACCTCACCGAGCTCGGCGCGACGTTCGTTCCGTTCACGGCGCAGACGCGGATGAGCGGCGTCGATCTTCCCGGGCGGCAGGTCCGCAAGGGCGCGCCGGACGCGATCGCCGCCTGGCTGAAGGCGCACGGCAGGAGCCTCGAGCGCGCGGTGACGCAGGCGGTCGAGGAAACCGCCCGCCGTGGCGCCACGCCGCTCGTAGTCGCCGAGGGCGGCCGTGCGCTCGGCGTGGTCGAACTGCGCGACATCATCAAGGGCGGCATCAAGGAGCGCTTCGTGCAGTTGCGCCGCATGGGCATCAAGACCGTGATGATCACCGGCGACAACCGCCTGACCGCCGCCGCCATCGCCGCCGAGTCCGGCGTCGACGACTTCCTCGCCGAGGCCACGCCGGAGACCAAGCTGAAGCTCATCCGCGAGCAGCAGGCGGCCGGCCGGCTGGTGGCGATGTGCGGCGACGGCACCAACGACGCACCCGCGCTGGCGCAGGCCGACGTCGCCGTGGCGATGAACAGCGGCACGCAGGCGGCCAAGGAAGCCGGCAACATGGTCGACCTCGACTCGAACCCAACCAAGCTGATCGAGGTGGTCGAGATCGGCAAGCAGATGCTGATGACGCGCGGCGCGCTGACCACGTTCTCGATCGCCAACGACGTCGCCAAGTACTTCGCGATCATCCCCGCCGCGTTCGCTGCGACCTACCCGCAGCTGAATGCGCTGAACGTGATGGGCCTGGCATCGCCGTCATCGGCGATCCTTTCGGCGGTGATCTTCAACGCGCTCGTCATCGTCGCGCTGATCCCGATCGCGCTGAAGGGAATCCCGTTGCGCGAGGACACCGCCCAAAACGTGCTGCGCCGGAACCTGCTGATCTACGGGCTCGGCGGGCTGGTCGTTCCCTTCATCGGCATCAAGGCGATCGACCTGTTGCTCGCCGGCCTCGGCCTCGTCTAGGAGACTCCATGCAACGCGACCTCTTCTCCGCCGTCGTCCTGTTCCTGCTGCTGACCGTGGCGACCGGCATCGTCTATCCGGGCGTGGTGACCGGCGTGGCGCAGATCGCATTTCGCGAACCAGCGAACGGCAGCCTGATCGTGCGCGACGGCAAGCCGATCGGATCGGCATTGATCGGCCAGCCGTTCTCGGACCCGAAGTACTTCTGGAGCCGCCCGTCGGCCACCGCCCCGCAGCCCTACAACGGCCTCGCTTCCAGTGGCTCGAACCAGGGTCCGACGAACCCGGCGCTGGCCGCCGCCGTCCGCGAGCGCGTCGAGGCCCTGCGCGCCACCGATCCGGGCAACGACGCGCCGGTGCCGGCGGACCTGGTGACCGCTTCCGCGAGCGGGCTGGATCCGCACATCAGCCCCGCCGCCGCCGAGTACCAGCTGCGCCGCGTGGCGAGGCTGCGCGGGCTGGAGGAGGCGAAGCTGCGCGCGCTGGTGCAGCAGCACACCGAGGGACGCCAGCTCGGCGTGCTCGGCGAAGCACGGGTCAACGTGCTGCCGCTGAACCTGGCGCTCGATGCGCTGCCGCGCTGAGGTCGCATGGACTGGACGATCGACGATGTCGCGCTGCTGCTGACTTCCTTCGTCCTGCCGCTGGCGCTCGCCGCACTCGCCGTGCACTGGCCGGTTCGACGCCGCCGGCGCACCCGCCGCCCGCCGGAAGGTTAGGCTTGCCGCATGGAAGAACGCCGCGCTGATCCGGACGCCCTGCTCGCGGCGGTGCAGGCCGAGGAGCATCGCGCGCGGCGCGGCAAGCTGAAGATCTTCTTCGGCGCCACCGCCGGCGTGGGCAAGACCTACGCGATGCTCGAAGCCGCGCGGGCGAAGAAGGCCGAAGGCGTCGACGTGGTCGTCGGCTACGTCGAGCCGCACGGGCGCGCCGAAACGGAGCGGCTGCTCGAAGGGCTGGAAGCGATCCCCCTGCTGATGCTCAGGGACGGGCAGGCGCTGGTCCGCGAGTTCGACCTCGACCGCGCGCTGGCGCGCAAGCCGCAGCTGCTGCTGGTCGACGAGCTTGCGCACACGAATGCCCTGGGCAGCCGGCACGCGAAGCGCTGGCAGGACATCGAGGAGCTGCGCGACGCCGCCATCGACGTCTGGACCACGGTCAACGTCCAGCACCTCGAAAGCCTCGCAGACGTGGTCGCCGGCATCACCACGGTGCGCATGCAGGAGACGGTGCCCGACACCGTCTTCGAGTCCGCCGACGAAGTCGAGCTGATCGACCTGCCGCCCGACGACCTGCTGCAGCGGCTGCGCGAAGGCAAGGTCTACGTGCCGGAGAAGGTACGCGTCGCGCTGGAGAACTTCTTCCGTAAGGGCAATCTCATCGCGCTGCGCGAACTCGCCCTGCGCAAGACGGCCGAGCGCGTCGACGCGGCGATGGACCGCTACCGCGTCACCGAAGGCATCGGCGCGCCGTGGGCCGCGGGTGAGCGCGTGCTAATCGGCATCGGGCCAAAGAGCGACGGCGAATCGCTGGTTCGAGCCGGCAAGCGGCTGGCGGCGGCGTTGCACGCGCCGTGGATCGTCGTCTACGTGGAGACCCCGGACCTGATCCGGCTGCCGGATGCGCAACGCAACCGCCGCATCGCCTGGCTGCGCCTCGCGGAGGCGCTGGGCGCCGAGACCGTCACTCTCGGCGGCCACTCGGCGGGGGCCGAACTGGTGGGCTACGCGCAGACGCGCAATGTCACCCGCGTGCTGCTCGGCGAGCCGAGCCGCCGCGGCATCGCGCGCTGGGTGCGGCCGTCGACGGTGGATCACGTGCTGGCTCGGGCGCGCGGCATCGACGTCACCGTGATCAAGACCACCGAGTCGATGCGCATCGCCAGGAGCCCACTGCTGGCGCGCAGCGCCGCGTATCTGGCCGCGCCGCCGTCGGCCAAGCGGCGCTGGCCGGGATACGCGTGGACCGCCGCGGCGGTCGCGCTGACCACGGCGCTCGCCTGGATCACCGACCCGGCGCTCAACGAAACCAACACGGCGATGCTGTTCCTGACGGCGATCGTCCTGCTGGCCTGGCGCTTCGGACGCGGTCCGGCGGCGCTCGCGTCGGTACTGAGCGTGCTCGCCTACAACTTCTTCTTCGTCGAGCCGCGCTTCACATTGAACGTCGCCGACGGGCAGTATCTGATCACCTTCGGCGTGCTGATGATGGTGGGGCTGCTGGTCGGCCACCTGATGGCGAGCGTGCGCCTGCAGGCGCGGGTGGCCGGCCATCGCGAGCGGCGCACGGCGCTGCTCTATGCGATGACGCGCGAACTCGCGGCGACGCGTGAAACGACCGGCATCGCGCGCGCGGCGGTGCGCCACATCGGCGAGGTCTTCGATGCGCAGGTGGTCGTGCTGCTGCCCGGCAAACGCGGCCGGCTCGCTTGCCCGCGCGCCGCCGACGGCCCGCCCGAGCCGTCTTCGCTGCGCGGCGCGGACCTGTCGGTCGCGCAGTGGGTGCAGGATCACGGCCAGCCGGCGGGCCTGGGCACCGACACGCTGCCTGCCGCCGCGGCGCGCTACCTGCCGCTGGCCGCCAGCGATGCGACGCTCGGCCGGCTGGGTGTGCTGGCGGTGCTGCCGGTCAACCCGCGCCGCGTGCTGCTGCCCGAGGCCGCCCACCTGCTCGAGACGTTCGCCGCGCAGCTGGCGCTGGCGCTGGAGCGGGCGGATCTCGCCGAGCGTGCGCAGTCGGCGGCAGTCGCCGCCGAGTCGGAGGCGGTGCGCAACAGCCTGCTGGCCGCCGTTTCGCACGACATGCGCACGCCGCTGGCCGTGATCGGCGGCGCGGCCAGCAGCCTGGCGGAAGACGGAGCGCAGCTCGACGCGCAGACGCGCCGCGAACTGGCGCAGACGATCGTCGACGAGTCGACGCAGATGACGCAGCTCGTCTCCAACGTGCTCGACATGACGCGGCTGGAGTCCGGCCGTTCGGTCGTCAGGCCCGAGTGGGTGCCGCTGGAGGAGGTCGTCGGCAGCGCCCTGCGGCGACTGCAGCGCCCCCTTGCCGGGCACCGCGTCACGACGCACCTCGACGACGCGCCGGCCCTGATCCTGGGCGATCCGGTGCTGCTCGAGCAGCTGCTGTTCAACCTGCTGGAGAACGCCGCCAAGTACACGCCGGCGGGCAGCCACGTCAGCATCACGGCGCGGCGCGGCGTCGACGAAGTCGAGCTGCTCGTGGCCGACGACGGCCCGGGGTTCGCGCCGGACATCGAACCCGAGTCGCTGTTCGAGAAGTTCCAGCGCGGCCGCGTCGAGGGCGCCATCGGCGGCGTCGGCCTCGGGCTGGCGATCTGTCGCTCGATCGCCCGCGCCCATGGCGGCGACATCCGCGCCGAGCGGCTGCCGGCCGGCGGGGCGCTGTTCGTGACCAACCTGCCGCAGACCGCCGAAGCGCCCACGGTGCCGCGCGAGGCGAGCGACGAATGACGAGCGCCCCCCACGCGGTGCTCGTCGTCGACGACGACCCGCAGCTGCGCCGGCTGCTGCGCACGACGCTCGCCGGGCAGGGCTTTCGCGTGATCGAGGCCGAAACGGCAGGGCGCGGCCTGATCGAGGCGAAGAGCCACAAGCCCGACCTCGTGATCCTCGACCTCGGCCTGCCCGACGCCGAGGGGCACGCCGTCGTGCGCGGCATCCGCGAGTGGTCGTCGATGCCGATCGTCGTCCTGTCGGCGCGCGTCGACGAACAGCAGAAGATCGCGGCCCTCGACGCCGGCGCCGACGACTACGTCACCAAGCCGTTCACGGTCGGTGAACTGCTGGCGCGAATCCGCTCCGCCCTGCGCCGCGCGGCGCAGCCCGCCGAGTCCGGCGAGCTGCTGCAGCTCGGCGCGACGCAGATCGATCTGGCGCGGCGCGATGCCCGGGGTCCGCAGGGCGAGGTCCATTTCACGCCAATCGAGTACCGGCTGCTGGCCGCGCTGGCGCGGCACCGCGGCGCCGTCGCGACCCAGCGCCAGCTGCTGCGCGAGGTCTGGGGTCCCGAGCACGTGGACCAGCCGCACTATCTCCGTGTCTACATGAAGCAGTTGCGCGCCAAGATCGAACCGGACCCCGCGCAACCGCGTTATCTGCTCACGGAAATCGGTATCGGCTACCGGCTGCTGGCCGAAACGGACCAGTAGCCGTCGGGACCGGGGCCCGCTTCAGAGGACGGAAGCGGTCCGATCGAGCCCGGGCAGACGAAGCACTTCCATCCTCTGCCGGCGCCATCAGTTCACGGCACGCACGAACGCCAGTCGCTGCGACGGCGCGAAGCCGCAGTCGAACAGGAAGCCCGCCAGCGCCAGCTCGCGCGGGGCGACGATCGTCTCCACCCGCTCGACGCGCAGCGCGCCGAGGTTGGCGAAGAGCTGCGAGATCAGTGCGCGGCCGACTCCTCGGTGCGCGTACTCCGGGTCGACGCCGATCGTGTCGATGATCGCCACCGGCTCGCTGCGGCCGAAGTCGCCGAGGTCGCTGCGCGCCATCAGGTAGCCGACCACCGTGTCGTCGAGCCGCGCCACCAGCGAGATGCGGATGGCGGAGTCGTCGAGCGCCTCGGCCAGCTGCCCGCGCATGTACTCGCCGCGGTCGCGGCCGGTCAGCAGCCGGTCGATGCGCACGATGGCGGGCAGGTCGTCGGGGGCCATCGCGCGCAGGTCGGCGGTGTCGCGGGCGAGCTGCTCGTAGTCGTTGCCGGCGTGTGCGCTGTAGTCGTTGGCGTCGCCTCGGCGGGCGGGCGCCGGCTCGGTCGCGTCGTCGCGCTCGGGCCGGTAGGCGCCGTCGCCGACCGCGCAGTCGACGATGCGGTCGGCCGACAGTTCGAAGCCCATTGCGTCCAGCCAGCGCAGCATCACGTGGTCGTTCCAGCGGGCGGCGGTGCGCAGCTCGACCACGCCCTTGCGGCGCGCGTACTCGACGAGCGCGTCGAGCAGCCGCTGGCCGACGCCGCGGTGCTGCTCGTCGCGGCGCACGCCGACCAGCTCGACGCGCAGGCCCGTCTGCCGGCGGCCGAACTCGCCGCGCAGCAGACGCGCGAGCACGTAGCCGACCAGCCCCTGTGCGCCGTCGGCCGCGAACTGCACGTGCCGCGCCGGCTCGCGTATCGCCGCGTCGAGGCGGCGTCGGATGTAGCTGCGCCGCGACCGGCCCTCGATCGCCTGGTCGATGGCGACAACTGCTTCGAGGTCGCCCGGCCGCAGGGCCCGGATGGCGACCGGTGGCGACAGGACGGTTTCCTTCATGGGCGCGCTCCGCGGCATCGTCTCGATGGCAATGGCCGGCGACGACCTGCGGATAATATCGGTATTCGAATACCGATTTAGTTGACGCACGTCATATCCGGCCTGCCGGCGCGTGCGAAGCGGCGGCAGCGTCGGCTCAGCCGGCCGCGGCGAGCGCGGCGTGCCAGCGGTCCAGCACCTCGGCCAGTCGTGCCGGCGCCCGCAGGATCAGCGGCGCAGCGACCTGGCGAACGAGTTCGCGGTCGCGCTCGCCGGTCAGGTACTCGACGGGCGACTTGCCGTCGACGCGCGCCAGGACGAGCCCCGGCAGCAGGCTCGCGGCGCGCGCTTCGAGCTCGGCGCGCGGCTCGAAGCCGGCCAGCGGAAAGTACGCATCGACAAACGCCTCGAACGAGCGCCGCAGCGCGCCCCGTTCGAGCGGCCGCACCAGGCACTTGAGCAGCAGGTGGTTCAGGCAGAAGGCGATGTCGAAGGCCGGGTCGCCGTACCAGGCGCACTCGGCGTCGAGGAACACCGGCCCGCGCGGGCCGACGAGGATGTTCTTCGGGCTGACGTCGCCGTGCACCAGCGCGAGCCGCGTGCCGGCGGTGCGCTCGACGAGGGCCTCGAGCGCCGGCGCCAGCGCCGGATGCACGCCGGCCGTCGCCAGCAGGTAGGGCTCCAGCCGCAGCGCGTGAAACTGGGCGCCGGTGTCGAAGGCGCGCTCGATCGCGGCGTCGCGGCTGCCCGCCAGGTGCAGCGTGGCCAGCACGCGGCCGACCGCGGCGGCGGTGCCCGGCTCGACACGGCCGTCGAGCAGTTGCCGCTTCCACACCGGATGGTCTTCCGGCGCCAGGTACTCCATCGCGAACAGGCCGGCGTCGGCATCGTGGGCCAGCGGCCTCGGCACCGCGTCCGGCACGTGCCGCGCGGCGAACTCGATCCACGCCCACTCGGTCGCGTTGCGCGACACCGGCGCGTACCACTCGGCCGCCACCTTCAGCCGCGGCAGCGCGCGCTTGATGCAGATCGTGCGTCCGTCCGGGAGGCTCACCCGCCAGATGTCCGAGGAAACGCCGCCGGCGAGCGACGCGAAGCGCGCGCTCTGTTCCGGCGCGAGCAACCCCTGCTCGCGCAGGAAGCGTGCGAGCTGCGGATCGGGCACGCCGGCCGGCGTCGGCTCCACGCTCACACCCGGATCGCCGCCATGCCGGCGAACGGCGCGCGGCTCTCTTCGTCGATGCGCAGCAGCTGGTTGTACTTGGCCAGCCGCTCGCCGCAGCGCACCGAGCCGATCTTGATCTGCCCGGCCGCCGTGCCCACCGCGAGATCGGCGATGAAGGCATCCTCGGTCTCGCCGGAGCGGGCCGAAATCACCGGCGCATAGCTGGCGGCGCGCGCCGCCGCCACCACGTCGAGCGTGCCGGTCAGCGTGCCGTTCTGGTTGAGCTTCACCAGCACGCCGTTGGCCACGCGCTGGGCGATGCCGCGCCGCAGGCGATCGAGGTGGGTGGTGAACAGATCGTCGCCGACCAGGCGGATGCGGCGGCCGAGCCGCTCGGTCAGGCGCTGCCAGCCGGGCCAGTCCTCCTCGTCCAGCGCATCCTCGATCGAGACCACCGGGAACTCGTTCACCCAGCCTTCGGCCATGGCGATCATCTCGTCGCTCGTCGCCAGGCGCCCTTCTCGCGCCAGCCGGTAGGCGCCGGCGGCGCGGTCCCACAGCGCGGTCGCGGCGACGTCGATGGCGATCACCACGTCGGCACCCGGCCGCAGGCCGGCCTCCTCGATCGACTCGACGATCAGTTGCAGTGCGTCTCGACCCGTGGCGAGTCCCGGGCTGAGTCCGCCCTCGTCGGCGAGCAGCGTCGACAGGCCGCGCTTTTCCATCACGCGCGCCGCCGCGTCGCGCACGCGGCTCGCGAGCTCGATCGCCTCGTCGATCGAGCGTGCGGCGGCGGGGATGACGAGGAAATCCTGCGCGTCCATGCCACGCCCGGCGTGCAGGCCGCCGGACAGGATGTTGACCATCGGCATCGGCATCGTGCTCCCGCCCGTGCCGGCCAACGCAGCGATGTGCGCATGCAGCGGCTGACCGCGGTGCGCCGCCGCCGCCCGGCAGACGGCGAGGGAAACGCCGAGGATGGCGTTGGCGCCGAGCCGCTCGAGCCGGGCCGTGCCGTCGAGTTCGACCAGGCGCGCATCGACCTCGCGCTGCGCGGTCGCCTCGGCTGCCTTGACCGCCGCGGCGATCTCGCCGTTGACGTGCGCCACCGCGCGCCGGACGCCGCGCCCTTCGTAGCTGCCATCGCCGTCGCGCAGTTCGTGCGCCTCGTGCGTGCCGGTCGAGGCCCCCGACGGCACCGAGGCGCGCCCGAAGCTGCCGTCGGCCAGGCGCACGTCGACTTCGACCGTCGGCCGGCCGCGCGAGTCGAGGATCTGCCGGGCGGTGGTGGACTGGATGGCGGACAGGCTCACGTCGTTGCCTCGGGTCGCTTCGCGCTCGGTGCAGTGTCGATTCCGGGCGGCCACCGCCGGCGCGCGGTCAGCGCGAACCCACCCGGCCACCGCGCCGTGCCACATTCTGACACCCGCGAACGGCCGCCTATCGAGCGACACGGCTACTCGAAAGAGACCGTCGCCGGTTGCCTGCATAATCGAAACACGGCGCGCGGGTTCGGAAGACAGCGCATCCACACCTGCTCGCAGCCGTGCCGGCGTCGCGTTGCACACGGTGGCCCCGCAAGTGCCCCGGCGCGATCCGGACCGCGGTTTGAATGGAACCACATGCTGCGCCCGATTGCCTTGGTCGTTCTCATCGGGCTGCCCTGGGCGGCCCTGAGCGAGACACCGCCCCCTCCGCAATCCGTTCAACCCACTGCCGAGGCGCCGCAGCCCGACGGCGAGCCGCCGGCGCAAGATGCTGCCCCTGCCGACGACGGCAACGTGCTGGACACGACCCGGATCTACGTGTACGACGCCACCAAGTGGCTGGCCAGCGGCATCGACAGCTGGTTCGGCGACCGCCCTTTCGAGCAGGGCGGAAGGGTCGCCGGCCGGATCAGGCTCGGCACCTTGTGGCGCCAGGACGAGGGATTCGACTGGCTCACGCGCTGGGGTGTCCGCGTCAACCTGCCCAACCTGCGCGAACGCGGCGGCTTTCTCTTCTTCGGCCGCGACAACGAGCGCGAGGTCGTCACGGATCGGCCCGACGGCTTAACGCGGCGTGAGCAGCTGCTGGAGGAAACGCGCGACGATCAGGCGTTCTTCGCCGGTCTCGGCAGGGAGGTCACCGACGCGCTCGCCTTCCGCGCCGGCTTTCGCGGCGGCCTGAAGCCGTATGCCCAGGCGCGCTACCAGAAGCGGTGGGAGCTGGGCCAGCGCAACCAGGTCGAATTCAGGGAAACCGTGTTCTGGACCCTGGACGACCGCTTCGGCTCGACGACGGCGCTGAACGCCGACCACATGTTCGACCCGTCGCTGGCCCTGCGCTGGCAGTCTGCCGCCACCCTTTCACAGGAGAGCGACGGCGTCGAGTGGTCGAGCAGCATCGGCCTGCACAAGGGCTTCGGCTACCAGCGGTTGTTGTCGCTGGAGGCGCTCGTCAGCGGCGAAACGGAGGGCGACGTCGACTTGTCCGAGTACGGCGCCCGCGCCCGCTGGGAGCAGCCGATCTACAAGGACTGGCTGTTGGCCGAGTTGATCGTCGGTCATTTCTGGCCGCGCAAGGAGTCGGTGACCGAGCGGGGCCGAGCGTGGGCGCTCGGCGTCAGCGTGCAGATGCTCTTCTGAAGGCGGCGCGGACGCAGCGCGCGGCTCGCCGCCTACTTCGCCTTGGCGCGCAGCAGGCTGCCGGCGCGGCGCACGTCCTCGTCCGCCACCCAGATGATCGCGCCCCAGCGGCCGCTGCCGGCGGTCAGCCCGTCGGCAGCGACGATGTTGATGCCGGCATCGGCAAGCGCCTTCAGGTTGTCGGCCAACGCTCCGGGGCGATCCTCGCCCTGGATCAGAAAGCCGGCCTTCTTCGCACTGAACTCGATCCCGGCCTTCCTCGCCGCCGCCGCGAAGCGACGGGTGTCGTCGGGCACCACGTCGATCTGCGCCTGCCGGCCGCACGCGCAGCCCGTGCAGGCGAGCAGGTTCACTCCCCCGCTGACCAGCGCCGCCAGCACCTTGAACGTCTGGCCCGGCTTGTCGGGGACCAGCGTCGAGAAGTAATGCACCTTGCGCACGGTGTCGGGCATGTTCTCCTCCGCTGGATCGCAGTCCGCCCTCTTCGCTGCGCAGCGTATACCGGCGGGGCAGCAGCAGGCCAGAGCGCATCCGCGGTAAGGCGCTGCGCGGCCTACAGTTCCCGCATCCGCTCGGCGTCGAGGATGCGCTTGCTGTACGAGTGCAGCGTGTACAGCGCGACCGCTGGGTTGTGGCCGGTCAGGCGGTCCTTGGTGATCAGCGTGGTCACCGGTGCCTCGGAGTGGCGGGTGAACAGCGCGTCGTGGCCGACGCACAGGCCGACGATCACGTTCAGGTCCGTCTTTTCCGCATTCAGCGTCCTCGCCTGAAGGATCGGGTTGCAGGCCGCCTCGAAGGCGCCGGGCTTGATCTTCAGTTCGTCCGGGATACCGATCGACTCCTTGTCGACCGATCCCACCTTGCACAGCACCGTGACCGGATCGAGCCCGCCGAGGCGAAGGATCTTCGCGAAGAGGCGCGTTTCCTCGATCAACCCGAAGCAGGTGGCGATGCCGACGCGTTTCGCGCCGATGCGGTGGGCGAAGGCGACGATCTCCTCGCAGCGGGAGATCTTGCCGTAGAAGCGGCCTTCGACCTCCGCCGCCGCCCGCGCCAGCCGGCCGTCGAGTGCGTCGCCGGCGTAGGTCCGCCGCGTCTGCTCGACCAGTGCCGAGTCTACGGATTCGGTGACGCAGAACGACGGGTACTGCCTGTCGTGCCGATAGCAGTTCAGCTGCCCGCACTCGGAGCAGGACGGATCCTCGATCTTGCTTGCCTTGGCCATGGCAGGTCCCCAGCGCATTTCCCCGAGTCAAGTCTACGGGGCCCGGCGTCCGACCGGACACGCAGCCGCCGGCACCGGCCACCGACCGGCGCACCCGTTAGACGACGGGGCCGTCGCTTTCCGCCAGCGGACGCAGCCGTCGCTCGACGGCGCGCGCGACGTAGTCCGGCCGATAGACATCCTCGAGCCGCCGGCGCGCGCGCTGGGCAATCCGCTGACATTCCTCGTCGTGGCTGCGACACCAGTCGAGCCGCTGCGGCAGGTCCGAGAAGTCGTTGGCGACCGGGACGAAGTGCTCCCACGCCTCGAACAGCCGCGTGAAGAACGTCTCCCACGGGGAAGCCGGCGACAGCACGACGGAGCCGCTGATGAGCTTCCATGCCCAGGCATCGAAGGTGCGCACATAGCCATCGACGTCGAGGATCCACTTGTAGGTCATCTGCGCGGCGCGTGGCACGGCCATTCCGAGTCGCACATCGACGTCGATGTTCGAGGCGGCGACGAGCTGCCCGAGGTACCGCCGCGGGTGCGGCCTCCCCGGTACGAACGGCGGGAAATAGTTCGTCGTTTCGCCATGGTCCGATCCGCAGAACACGGCGCGCGATGTGCGCGCCGACCACGGCAGCGAGCAGGCGCGCACCTCGGCGAACAGCTGCATGTAGCCGCCGCTGGCGAGGTAGTGCGCTTCGGGCAGCAGCAGCGCGCTCGGGTCGCCCCGGTGGGCGCAGTAACAGGCGACGGGTCGAGGCTCACCCGTCAGCAGCGGCAGCTCGCCGGGGGCTCCGTGCCACTCGTGTCTGCCGTCGAAATCGCCGGCCGGCACCCAGCGGTAGTCGGCGGCGTAGGCAATCCGCTCGCGCCAGCCGTCCCAGAAACAGAAGGCGAACCAGAACGTCCGCCCGGCCAGTCTGGGCAGGACGCGCGCATGCAGGAATTGCAGCGTCACCGGAACCCTGAAGCGATAGACATGGTCTTCGCTGGCGGAACCCGGGGCCACGAACCAGCTCTCGTCGGTCGCCGACCAGCCGATCAACAGCACGTTGCGCGGCAGCGAGACGTCGCCGCAGCAGAACCGCTGCGCAAACGCGTCGACCGTTTCGAGACCCAGTTTCAAGTGCGGCGATATCGGCAAGGACGGAACCGGCTGCCCAGCGCGCGGAGCATTGCGGCAACTGCTTGCCCAAGAGCCGCCCGTCGAGGTGCTCGACCGCGGCGGCCGGCATGCAGGGCCGCCAGCGCATCTTATGCGCGCCGGAAGGAGCGATGCACTCGGTCGGGCTGGCGCGGACCCTTGACCCCGAATGCCCCGGCACGCGCAGTCCGCTCGAGCGCGGATCTCGCGTGGCGAGCCCATCGATTTGGGACGGCGCGTGGGGACGCGCCTGCGGGTCCGCTCCGGCGTCGCAAGGGTCCTGCCGGTGACGGCGCCTTGCTCGAGTCCGACGGAATAGGGATCGCGCGACGGGCCGAAAACCAAGAGCCCGGCGCGAGGGCCGGGCTCTTGTGTGTTGCTTGGTTGCGGGGGAAGGATTTGAACCTTCGACCTTCGGGTTATGAGCCCGACGAGCTGCCAGACTGCTCCACCCCGCGGTATCTGGCTCGGCGGCGGCTGTTCCCGCCCACCTAAAGAGGTGAAGTATAGCGGATTTCATCGACGCTCCGGCCCTGCGCGACGCGGCCGCAGCGTTCAAGCGCGGGCGATCGCCGTTGCTAGACTGGTCGCGCCATGAGCA
>Ga0209254_10002311_pt1 | contig 17306 bp, 17 predicted proteins | sample FrelakmetDIP11DI_FD_187148 | JGI IMG/M metagenome (GOLD analysis project Ga0209254, IMG submission 187148) | Freshwater lake sediment microbial communities from the University of Notre Dame, USA, for methane emissions studies - DIP11 DI (SPAdes)... | ecosystem: Environmental > Aquatic >... | reverse complement strand
AGCATCAGCACCCCGGCCAGGCCGACCAGTCCCAGCTCCTCACCGACGGCGGCGATGATGAAGTCTGTCGAGGCGGCGGGCACGGTTCCCGGCTGTCCGTTGCCCAGTCCGGTGCCGAAGATGCCGCCGGTGGCGAAGCTGAACTGGGACTGCACCATCTGGTACCCCGAGCCCTCGGGGTCGGCGAAGGGGTCCAGCCAGGTCTGGACGCGGACACGCACGTGGTCGAACAGGTGGTAGGCGACCACACTGCCCGCGGCGAACAGCGCCAGCCCGAGCGCCACCCAGCTGAACCGTTCGGTGGCGATGTAGACCATCACCAGGAACGAGGCGTACAGCAGCAGCGACGTGCCGAGGTCCTTTTCGAACACCATGACGCCCACCGAGGCGATCCACGCCACCAGCAGCGGGGCCAGGTCCCGTGGGCGCGGCACATCCATGCCAAGGACGTGCTTGCCGGCGCTGGTGAACAGGTCGCGCTTGGCCACCAGAACCGCGGCGAAGAAGATCAGCAGCAGGATCTTGGAGAACTCGGCGGGCTGAATGCTGAAGCCGGGCAGGCGAATCCAGATCTTTGCGCCGTTGGTCTCGGAGAACCGGGCAGGCAGCAGCGCGGGAATGGCCAGCAGCACCAGGCCGGATATGCCGCAAACGTAGCCGTAACGGGCCAGGATCCGGTGGTCCCGGAGGAAGATCACCACCAGCGAGAAACCGACCACGCCGACCAGCGTCCACAGCATCTGCTGTTCGTCGCTGGGTCCCTGTGTGGACGGGGTGAGCGCGCCCTGCACCAGATCCAGCCGGTGGATCATCACCAGGCCCAGGCCGTTGAGGAGCGCAACCACCGGCAGCAGAACCGGGTCGGCATACGGCGCGAACCGCCGGATGGCCAGGTGCGCGCAGACGAACAGCGTCAGGAAGGCCAGCGTGGAGCTGGCCAGATCCCAGCTGATGCCTTGCTCCTGGTTGGCCTCCACGATGACCAGCGCCACGACCGTGATCAGGATTGCGAAGCACAGCAGCGCCAGTTCGGCGTTGCGGCGGGTCGGTGTCGACGGGGCGACCGCCACCGGGGACTGCGGCTGGGTTGTCATGCCGCCGCCCGGCAGTCGACGCCCGGCTTCGGTGACGGCGGGGGCAGCTGGGTCACCGTCGGCGACGGGCTCGGCGGGGCAGGGAGCGGGGAATCCGTTGCTGCACCGGTGTTTTCGCTCGCGGACAGGGAGGGATTGGTCGATGGCGCCGGGGTGGTGCGCGCGGCCGACGTGGGCGCCGGAGCCGAGCTGCGCGGCGAGGACGTCGGGCTGGGTGGGGGCGCCGAAGTCGGAGCCGGTGACGGCGCGGCGACCGGTGTCGGCGGGGCCGGTGGTGGGCACGGCGGCAGCAGCGAGCTGCGGGACAGCTCACGCAACTGGCTGATCGCGTTGTCGAGGCTGCCGGCCGGCAGTCCGGCCGAGACCTGGGTGCGCTCGGACGGCCGCAGATCCTGCAGCCGCATCAGCTGGCAGCCGAGGCCGTCGGTGGCTTGACCGTAGCTGATCTGGGAGAGCTCGTTGCGGTCGCCGAGGCAGCCCAGAAGGTACGGCTCCTGCAGCCGGTAGCCCAGTATCGAACCCTGGATGCCGCGCATGATCGCGACGGTGCCGTTGTAGGCGCTGACGTAGTAGTTGGAGCGAATGATCGTGCGGCCCACCGCAAGCCCGGCCAGCACCAGCAGCAGCACCAGCGCGGCGGCGATGAACAGCCGCTTGCGTGAGCGCGGCTTGGGTGGCGGCTCTGGTTCGGGCACCACCCGTTTGGCGACGTTGGGCCGCGGGTTGATCGCCGACGCGCGGCCCGCCGCGGTGTTCGGCGGCGCGGCGTGGTCGTCGTCGCCGGAGACCGCCCCGGCCAGGATCGGCTGGGTCTGGCCGCCGTAGTCGTAGTCGACGACGTCGGCGACCACCACGGTCACGTTGTCCGGCCCCCCACCGCGCAGCGCCAACTCGATCAGCCGGTCGGCACTCTCGGCGACATCGGGGATCTGCAGCGCTTCGAGGATGGTCTCGTGGCTGACCGGGTCGGACAGCCCGTCGGAGCACAGCAGGTAGCGGTCGCCCTCGCGGGCCTCCCGCATGATCAGCGTCGGCTCCACCTCGTGGCCGGTCAGCGCGCGCATGATCAACGACCGCTGCGGGTGGCTGTTGGCCTCCTCGGCGGTGATCCGGCCTTCGTCGACCAGGGTCTGCACGAAGGTGTCGTCCTTGGTGATCTGCGTCAGCTCCCCGTCGCGCAACAGATACCCGCGTGAGTCGCCGATGTGTACCAGCCCAAGTCTGTTGCCCGCGAACAGGATTGCCGTCAGCGTGGTGCCCATGCCCTCGAGCTCGGGCTCGACCTCGACGTGCGCGGCGATGGCCGAGTTGCCGTCGCGGACCGCCTCGTCGAGCTTGCTCAGCAGATCGCCACCGGGCTCGTCGTCGTCGAGATGGGCCAGCGCGGCGATCACCAGCTGGGAGGCCACTTCGCCGGCCGCGTGCCCGCCCATCCCGTCGGCGAGCGCAAGCAGCCGCGCGCCGGCGTAGACGGAGTCTTCGTTGTTGGCGCGGACCAGGCCGCGGTCGCTGCGGGCGGCGTAGCGGAGGACCAGTGTCACGGGCGCAGCTCGATTACCGTCTTGCCGATGTGAACCGGCGTGCCGATCGGAACGCGCACCGCCGTCGTCACCTTCGCCCTGTCGAGGTATGTGCCGTTCGTCGATCCTAGGTCTTCGACGTACCAGTCGGAACCGCGCTGCGACAGCCGGGCGTGCCGGGTGGAGGCGTAGTCGTCGGTGAGCACCAGAGTGGAGTCATCGGCCCGGCCGATCAACACCGGCTGGGTGCCCAGGGTGATGCGAGTGCCGGTCAGCGCGCCCTCGGTGACCACCAGGTAGCGGGCGGCGTGCCGCTGCTGGCGCGAGGGCAGCAATGTGCCGCGCAGCGCGAGGCCGCGGCGCACCATCACCGCGCCACTGGGCGCATAGATGTCATTGCGCAGGATCCGCAACACCGACCAGATGAACAGCCACAGCAGCAACAGGAAACCGGCGCGCGTCAGCTGCAGAACTAGTCCCTGCATCCGGCGTCCTCTCCGTCCTCGCATCGCTGCTGCCAACCCGGCGATACCCGCTGATACCGGGCCGACTTCGGCACCGTCACGATACTTGGACGCCGCAGCGCGCGAGGATGAAGCCTCCCAGCCCCGCCACGCCCGTGGCCCCCGCCGACCTCAGTGAACGCGGACGATGATCTCGGAGTGGCCCAGCCGGATGACGTCGCCGTCGGCCAGCTGCCACTCCTGGACGGGCGCGTTGTTGACCGTCGTCCCGTTGGTCGAGTTCAGGTCGGACAGCAACGCCACCTGGCCGTCCCAGCGGATCTCCAGATGCCGGCGCGACACCCCGGTGTCGGGCAGGCGGAACTGAGCGTCCTGGCCGCGGCCGATGACGTTGGCGCCTTCGCGCAGCTGGTAGGTGCGGCCGCTGCCGTCGTCGAGCTGCAGGGTGACCGCGTGTCCGGTGGCCGGGTACTCGGGTTGGGCCGGTTGTCCGTAGCCGCCGTAGCCGCCCCCGGCGGGCTGGCCGTAGTCGTAGTCGCGGCCGGCGGGCTCGGCGTAACCACCCTGGTCGTAGCGGGGGTACTCGGGCTGGCCGTAGTCGGGACGGCCGTAGCCGCCGCCATGGCCGGGCTGCTCGTAGCCGCCCTGATCCGGATAGGCGGGGCGCGGCTCGGGCCGGCCGTACGGCTCCTCGTGGCGGCCGGGCGCGCGGCCGTAGTCGTAGTCACTGGGCGGCGGGGCGCTGTAGCCGCCGCCGGGCGGAGGGCCGTAGGGGGCCGCCGGCGGAGGCCCGTAGCCGGGCGGGGGCTGACGGTAGCCCTGCTCGTAGCCGCCGCCGTAGCCGCCGGCCGGGGGCCGCTGCTCGTAACCGCCGCTCGGGGGGTAGCCCTGGCCGCCCGGGTAGCCGCCCTGTTCGGGGTAGCCGCCCCGTGGAGGGTAGGGAGGCTCGTTCGGCGGGGCGTAGCCACCTTGCTCGGGCGGGTACGGGCCGCGCGGGTCCGGGGCGCCGGCGCGCGGTTCGTCTTGCGGGCGGGCGTAGCGCTCGTCGTAGTGCTCGTCGGCGGGCCGCCCCTGACCCTGGTCGCCGCGGTAGCTCGGGTTGTCGCTCATCGGTGGTACTCCTGGTTCTGCGGTGAACGCATGGTTCGATTCTGCTGGGGCGGGTGCGCCTGCGGACAGGTGGGGGTTGGCATCCGGATTGACGACGCCACGCGCACGGTACTGGCCGGTGTGCAGGCTCGGCGACTGCTCGAATCTGACAACGACATCACCATACGTTTGCCACCCCTGTTCAGAGATGTATCCCTCCAAGTGTCTGGCAAATGTGTCCGAGGTGAGATCGCGATCGGCGCTCACCTTCTCGAAATCGGACCCACTGAGGGTAATGACGTAGGAGTTCGGCGCCAAGAAACGATCACCCGGAAGCGTTTGCACACCGTCGGAGGCCTCCCGCCGCAGTAGCGCTTCTACTTCTTGCGGAACGATAGATCCACCGAATACCCGGGCGAACGCATCACCAACAGTGTTCTCGAGTCTGCGCTCGATGCGTTGAACCAGACCCTTCTGGTTACTCATCTCACCGCCTGCCTCGAGTCCGATGCGTGTCGCGCCGCCGCCTTCTTTCTCTTGAATGGTATCGGCCCAGCTTGGCGCACCGTCACCATGAGAACTCTGAGAATCACGTTACAGCAGGTCAGCGTCATGATCGGCGCCCTATTCACGGCTCAAAAGCTGGGGTGAGGCCGCGGGTGCGGGTTGGGGGCGACGCCGTCAACCGTGATACGCTCCCCCGGTTGTTTCGGGCGAGTGGCGGAATGGCAGACGCGCTGGCTTCAGGTGCCAGTGTCCTTCGGGACGTGGGGGTTCAAGTCCCCCTTCGCCCACATTTGAGCGGTTGCGAGAACCGCGAGCACATTGGTCACGAACCTCGAAAGAGGTCGTGACTCTTGTGTACGTCGTGGCCGATCTGCTCGGGCTCTCCCACTACTGCTCGTAGCAGTCCAGTCCGCCGTCGAGCGCGCCCATGAACTGGCCCATGAAAGAGGGATCGAGATTCAGATCCGTTTCGACCATGCCTGCTACCTGGCCGCGGCTCTTGCCCTGGGCGAACGCATCGCACGCCTTGTGGCCCTCAGCGATCAGATCCGCATCTGAGTGCGTTTCGCGGACCGCGCCGCCAGACCGAGGGGTCAAGAGACGAATTGACGGACTCGAATGCGTGGCCAGCCCGACTCCTCAACGGGGTTTTCCCGTCGGCGGGCTGGTTATTCTGGCCGCATGAGCAGCCAGGTACCCGGCGGCGTGGTGCACGAGCTTCCGGCGGATCTGCGCGCGGCGCTGATCGCCAATGCCACCGCACTGGAGCTGTGGAGGGACATCACTCCCCTGGGCCGCAACGAGTTCATCTGCTGGGTTACCGACGCCAAGCAACAGAAGACCCGCGAGCGCCGCATCCGGCGAACTCAGGAAGAGTTGGAGGAAGGCAAGCGCCGGCCCTGCTGCTGGCCGGGTTGCAGTCACCGGGAGCGCAACGGCAAGGCCACTTAGTCTCGGGCGACGCGCGCGGTGCGGTGAAGGGAAAGGGGCTGGCTCGATGAGTTTCGTGCTTCCGTCAGTGGTCGACATGACCCCAGAGCAGCGCGAGTTCTACGACGGTTTTCCGTTGAATCTGAGTCGCGGACTGGTGCTCACGAAGTCCAGCGCGAGGCCTTATCTGTCGCTCGGCCTGTCCTTTCTGGACGGTTGGCTGCCCGCCGGTGTCCGCGAGCTGACGATCCTGCGCGTGGGCGCACTCACCGGCGCGCAGTACGAGGTCTTTCACCACCGGCCGATCGCCCTAGCTGTGGGAGTGGCCGCGGACACCATCGACAAGGTGGTGTCGGGGGCGGAATCGGTGGGCGACGAGTCGCTGGATGCCTTGCTGCGTTTCGTCGATGAGCTCATCGACAGTGCGCGACGCGACGCCCCGAGTACCGAACCGATCCGGCGGTACTACTCCGATGAGCAGGTTGCCGAGATCGTGCTCCTAGTAGGGCATTACCTGATGACCGCGCTGTTCATCAAGACGCTGGGTATCCAGCCCGAGACGCCCACCGAACCGAAAGGCGTTGCAGACCATGACCTTTGAATTCCAGAAGGGGCTGCTCGACTTGGGCGGCGGCGCGCACGTATTTCTTTCGGGCAGCGAGGCGTTTGGGCTGGCCAACGCGGGGCTCGTGGTCGGCAACGGTGAGTCCATGGTCATCGACACGCTCTACGACGTGCAGCACGCGCAGGAGATGATGGACGCGATCGGCGCGGCTACCGCGAACTCGCCGGTGCGCTACATCGTCAACACCCATAGCGACGGCGACCACATCTTCGGCAACCAGGTGTTTCCCGACGACGCCGAGATCGTTGTCACCGAGGCCGCGAGCACGCAGATGACCCAGGAGCATGCCGACCTGACCGCGTCGCTGTTCGACGAGAGTCGACGCCCCGAGTCGGTGTTGCATCCGGTGGCGGCGCTGACGCAGGAGTTCGACATCCACCCCGTGCGAGTCCGCCCCGCCGACACGACGTTCTGCGGGGAGAAGGAGATCACGGTCGGTGGCGTCGAGGTGCAACTACACGAACTGGGCCCCGCCCACACCGTGGGAGATGCGATCGCCTACCTTCCCGCGCAGAAGGTGCTTTTCGCCGGTGACCTGCTGACCCGCGACATCGTGAAGGTCACCTGGTCCGGGTCGATCCCCAACTGGATCACGGCGCTGGAACGGATCCGTGCGTTCGGTGCCGAGATCGTCGTGGCCGGCCACGGACCCGTCCTCGCCGGCGCGGCGATCACGGCGGCCATCGACCTGGCCACCGAGTTCTGGTCCTATATCCACGAGCAGGCGATGGCGTTCTATGACCGGGGCGTGCCGGCCGACGAAGCGGCCGCCCGCATCGACGTCACCAAGTACCCGCTGGCCAACGTGACGCTGCCGGTTCTGGTCACCGCGGTCTACCACGAATGCAACCCCGACATTCCGTATCGGGACCTCACGCAGGCCTTCGAGTCCATGGCCGAACAGGTGGCCAAGATGATGACGCCTTCGGACGAGAACTCACGGACTCACGGCTGAGACCGGCAGTACCTCGGAGGTGACCACCGAGGGCCATCGGGCCAAGGTGCGCAGCACTCGGTGGTGCGACTGCTCGATGTGCTGGCGCATGAGTTCGGCGGCACCCTCGGCATCGCGTCGGACCAGCGCGTCCCGGATATCCGCGAGGGCGGCAACGCGGCGTCCCGTGTCGGCCAGCTCCGAATCGATGACAAGTGTCCACACCCGTAGCACTTCGCCGATAACGCGGCGGTGCGCGGAGATGAGGTACCGGTTGTCGGCCGCCTCGGCCAATAGATCGAACAGTCGCCCGGCGGCCTCCACGCCGCGAAGTGCTACCGACCGCGTCGGGCCGCGGTCATGAGTGAACCTGAGCCCGGTGATGTCCTTGCCGTAGCCGATCGCCCGCTCGATCTGGTGGTCATCGATGGCGGCGACGCCGCGCCGGACGAGTTCGGGACCGATCAGGGCCCAGAAGTCGAAGAGTTCGTCCACCGACTTGATGGTCAACGGCGTCACCTGATAGCCCTTGCGCGGAATCGTGCGGACGAGTCCGTCGTGGTCCAGGCGGGTCAGCGCCTCGCGGATCGGTGAGACGCCCATGCCCAGTTCTGCTGCCAGGCCGCGCTCGGTCAGGCGCTGCCCCGGAGCGAGCCGACAGGCCACGATGTCTGTTCTAATTCGGCGGAACGCGGCTTCCCCGAGCGGCAACTCGGCGGCTTCGGGCTCGGTCACGGCGAATCCTTGTCGGTGTCTAGGTGGGGGCCGGCGTCAGCCTAGCCGGGTGCTCCATCACTGTGGCTGCGACAGCGACACTCTTGCCCGCTGTGACATTTCACAGTCTAATGTCTGAGATGGCGAGGCAGGTCCGGTAGCGAGGGAGTTTCACGATGCCCGAGGGTGTGACCCCACGTGAGGATGTCGAGTTCGTAGTCGGGGACGCGGTCTGCCGCGCGTGGCTCTACCTGCCCGACGCTCCCGAACCCCGCCCGGTGATCGTCATGGCCCATGGTCTGGGTGGAGTCCGGGAAATGCGACTGGACGCCTACGCTGAGCGGTTCGCGGCGGCCGGCTACGCGTGTCTGGTGTTCGACTACCGACACTTCGGTTCCAGTGGCGGCGACCCGCGCCAACTGTTGGACATCGGCCGACAACTCGACGACTGGTCGGCCGCCATAGCCTTCGCGCGAACGCGGGCCGACGTCGACGGATCACGAATCATCCTGTGGGGCACATCCTTCGGGGGCGGCCATGTCATCGTCACCGCGGCCCGCGAATCCGGCATCGCCGCAGTCATATCGCAGTGCCCGTTCACCGACGGGTTGGCATCAGCCCGCGTCATCGACCCCGCGACATCGGCGAAGGTCATGCTGCGCGGCCTGGCCGACGTCGTCGCGAGCCGCTTGGGCCGGGCTCCGGTAACGGTCCCGCTGGCCGGTCCGCCGCGGTCGGTCGCGTTGATGACCGCACCTGATGCCATGCCCGGATACCTGGCCCTCGTTCCTTCGGGCCGTCCGCATCGCAACGAAGTGGCCGCCCGGGTCGCTCTGCGTATCCCGTTTCATCGACCAGGTCGCTACGCCGCCCAGGTGCGCTGCCCGATCCTGTTCATCGTGTGCGAGAGAGACAGCGTTGCACCGGCGACGGTGACCCTGCGTCATGCTCGCACCGCACCTCGGCACGAGATCCACCTCTACCCGGCGGGTCACTTCGAGATCTACCTCGGGGAGGCCTTCGAGCGGGTGGTCGGCGACCAAACCGCCTTCCTCGAGCACTACGTCCCGCTCGGGGAGGGCAGACGACAGGATTGATCTACGTCGCCGACTCCAGCCCCCGCAAGAGCACCGCGAGCCCGTACTCGAAGGCGTCGTCGGCGCGATCCGGTTTCCCGACGCCGGTCGCCAGCGCCTCGGCGAACTCCGGGCCCACTTCCTCGCCGGAATGCCACGGCTCGTCGGGGGCGGCCAGGTCCAGGGCCGACCCCAGCACGAAGCAGTCCATCAGGGTGATCGCCCGCAGCGTGTCGGCGGCGTTGAAGCCCGCCCGCCGCAGCGTCACCGCCAGCACGTTGTACATCCGGATCGCATGACTGCTGTTCACCGGATACGCGGTCAGCAGCGGAATCAGCCGCGGATAGCGCGCATAACTGCGCCGGTAGGACCGCAGGACCTCGGCGACCACCTCGGTCCACGGCCGGTCGGGCTGCTCGTCGGGCAGCTGCACCTCGGACATCGCCCGCTCCCGCAGCAGCTCGACGATCTGGTCGCGCCCGGTCACGTGGTTGTACAACGATGAGGCGCTGACCTGCAATTTGCGGGCAAGTTCGGGCATGGTGAACCCGCCGGTGGCGCCGACCAGCTCCATGGCCGCCGCGGAGATCCGGTCGGTGGACAGCAGCGGAGTCGGCGGCCGGCCCATGAGTGCTCCTCTTCCCTCTTGCCAAAAAGTATGAGCCAGTTCACACTAAACGAAAGCCATTCGTTTTAGGAGCCGGATGATCACTCTGACGTCCCCAGCGCCCGAACCGCTGTCCCGCTCGGCCCCGTCGGACCGGTCCCCGCTGCGGGTCGGGCTGGTCCAACATCGCTGGCGACCCGACCGCGACGAGCTCGTCACCGTCTTGCGCGACGCCATCGACCGGGCCGCCGGACACGGCGCCGCGGTGGTGTTCCTGCCCGAGATCACGCTGCTGCGCTACCCCGCCGACACCCCGGCCGGGCCCAACCCCGCCGCGTTGGCCGAGGACCTGACCAACGGCCCCACCTTCGAGCTGGCCGCCTCGGCCGCCACCGCCAACGGCGTCTTCGTCCACGCCTCGCTGTACGAGAAGCCCGCCGACGCCGCCGGCCTGGGCTACAACACCGCGATCCTGGTCTCCCCCGCCGGCGAACTGGTGGGCCGCACCCGCAAGCTGCACATCCCGATCTCGGCCGGCTACTACGAGGACACCTACTTCCGCCCCGGCCCGGCCGACGATCCGTACCCGGTCTACGCACCGGCTGGCCTGGGCGCCCGCATCGGCATGCCGACCTGCTGGGACGAATGGTTCCCCGAGGTGGCACGCAGCTATTCGCTGGCCGGTGCCGAGATCGTCGTCTACCCGACGGCCATCGGCTCCGAGCCGATGTTCCCCGCCTTCGACACCCGCCCGCTGTGGCAACAGGTCATCGTCGCCAACGGCATCAACAGCGGGCTGTTCATGGTGGTGCCCAACCGGGTCGGTGACGAGGGCAAGGTCAGCTTCTACGGCTCCTCGTTCATCTCCGACCCCTACGGCCGCGTGCTGGTGCAGGCGCCCCGCGACGAGGAAGCTGTGCTGATGGCCGATCTCGATCTCGACCAGCGCCGCGACTGGCTGGAGTTGTTCCCGTTGCTGCTGACTCGCCGCCCCGACACCTACTCGGGCCTGACCCGGCCGGTGGCCACCGACGAGCCCTACGGCGCCGGCCATGCCGCGACGGCGGTGGTCAAGTGAGCGCGACCCTGTTCACCGGCGGCGTGGTCTGGACCGGCACCGGTCTGGAGTCCGACGCGCTGCTGGTCACTGACGGCGTGGTGCGTGCCCTGGGCGGAGAGGCCCGCGACCTGGCCTCCGGACTCGACCGCGAGCACGTCGACCTCGGTGGCGGCTTCCTCATGCCGTCCTTCGGTGACGGTCACGCCCACCCGCTCTACGGCGGTCTGGAGGCCGTGGGACCGGCGGTACGCAGCTGCGGCTCCGTTGACGAAATCCTCTCCGCGGTCAAGAAATACGCCGACGAGCATCCCGACGAAGAATGGATCGTCGGTGCCTCCTACGACGGCAGCCTCGCTCCCGGTGGACTGTTCGACGCCCGCTGGCTGGACTCGGTGGTCCCCGACCGGCCGGTGGCGCTGCGGGCCTGGGACTACCACACCATGTGGGTCAACACCGCGGCCCTCGACCGCGCCGGTATCACCCCCGACACCCCCGACCCGGTGCTCGGCGAGATCCCGCACCGGCCCGACGGATCGGTGCTCGGCACGCTACGAGAATGGGGCGCAACCGACTTGGTGATGTCGGTGATGCCGGCCCGCGACGAGCGCCAGCGCATCGGCGCGCTGGGCACCGCTGCCGACTACTTCCTGTCCCGCGGCGTGACGTGGGTGCAGGACGCCTGGGTCGAGCCCGGCGACGTCGCCACCTACGTCGAGGCTGCCCGCCAGAACGCGCTGCGAATGCGGTTCAACCTCGCCCTCTACGCCGATCCGCGTCACTTCGACGCGCAGGTGACCGATTACGCCGAGTCGCGCCGCGCCGTCGACGCGGCCGGTTCACCGTTGCTCACCGCGCAGACGGTGAAGTTCTTCGCCGACGGGGTGGTCGAGAACGAGACCGGCGCGCTGCTGGCGCCGTACTGCTCGGGCCTGCACAGCCACGGCATGCGCAACTGGGAGGGCGACTCGCTGGCCGAGGCGGCCCGGCGGGTCGACGAGCTCGGGCTGCAGATCCACATCCACGCCATCGGCGACGCCGCGGTCCGCCAAGCCCTCGATGCCATCGAATACGCGCAGCAGCGCAACGGAAGTCGCGACCGCAGACCTGTCATCGCCCACGTCCAGCTGGTCGATCCGGCCGACATCGGCCGGTTCGCCGCGCTCGGCGTCATCCCCAACATGCAGCCGCTGTGGGCCCAGATGGATGCGCTGATGACGGTGCTGACCATCCCGCGACTGGGCGCCGAACGCGCCGACCGCCAATACCAGATGCAGACCCTGCACCAGACCGGTGCGGCGCTGGCCTTCGGCTCCGACTGGCCGGTGTCCTCAGGCGCGCCACTCGACGGGATCGCGGTGGCCGTCTCGCGGCGAACCGCCGAAGGCGATCCCGAGGGCGGATGGACGCCGCACGAGATCGTGCCCATCGAACGCGCCCTGTCCTCCTACACCGGTGCGGTCGCGTATCAGGCCTTCGCCGAATGCAATTGGGGTCGGATCATGCCCGGCGCCAGCGCCGACCTGGTGTGGCTCGACCAAGATCCCCGCAGCACACCGGCACTCGAACTGCCCGCTCTGCCCGTCCGCGCGACCTACCTGCGCGGCCGGTCCGCATTCACCGCCACGACCTAGAGGGACGACCATGACCGCGGAATACATCACTGCCCCTCACGAGGGACACCTGAAACGGGCGCTGGGCCTGCCGTCACTGGTGCTCTTCGGCCTGGTGTACATGGTGCCGCTGACGGTGTTCACCACCTACGGCATCGTCACCGAGACCTCGGGCGGGCGGCTGCCGCTGGCCTACACCGTCACGCTCATCACAATGGTGTTCACCGCGCTGTCGTACGCGCGGATGGCGGCAGCGATCCCGGTTGCCGGTTCGGCGTACACCTATACGCAGCGCACCTTCGGGGCACCCGTTGGCTTCCTGGCCGGGTGGTCGCTGCTGCTGGACTACCTGTTCCTGCCGATGCTGAACTACCTGGTCATCGGTCTCTACCTGAACGCGGCGCTACCCGCGCTACCCGCGTGGGTCATCGTCGTCGTCTCGATAGCGATCGTCACGGTGCTCAACATCGTCGGCATCGTGTCCGTCGCGCGGGCCAACTTCCTCATCATCGCAATCCAGGCGATTTTCATCGTGGTGTTCGTCGTCCTCGCGATCGCCAAGACCACCGGCTACGGAACCGTCGACCTGTTGGCACCCTTCACCGGCGATGGCACCGCAGGCGGATTGGGCCCAATCCTGGCCGGTGCGGCAATCCTGTGCCTGTCGTTCCTGGGTTTCGACGCAGTCTCCACGCTGTCGGAGGAGGCTCGCGACGCCAGACGCACGGTGCCGCAGGCGATCATGATCGCGACCATCGTCTCGGGGATCATCTTCATCCTGCTGTCGTATGTGTCGCAGCTGGTGTTCCCGTCCAACAACTTCGCCGACGTGGACACCGGTGCGACCGACGTAATGGTGGCCGCGGGTGGGGCGTTCGTCAACACGTTCTTCACCGCCGCCTACGTGGCCGGTGCGCTCGGTTCGGCGTTGACCTCGCAGGCGTCGGTAGCCCGTATCCTGTTCGCGATGGGCCGCGACGGCATCCTGCCACGCAAGGTGTTCGGGCATGTGTCGGCCAAGTTCAGCACACCGGTGTACGCCATCCTCATCGTCAGCGCCATCTCGCTGCTCGCAATCTGGATCGATCTGACGATTCTCGCGTCGGTCGTCAGTTTCGGTGCGCTGGTGGCCTTCTCAGTGGTGAACCTGTCGGTGATCAAGCACTACTTCATCGACATGCGGGAACGCAACATCCTGCTCAACCTGATTGCGCCGGCGATCGGCTTCCTGCTCACCGCGTGGCTGTGGACGAGCCTGTCGGGCACCGCGCTGACGATCGGATTGATTTGGCTGGCAATAGGATTCGTGTGGCTGCTGGTGGTCACCCTCGGCTTCCGCAGGCCCACCCCGGTGCTCGACCTGGAGTACGATTGACCCGGAAGCGACTGCGCCGCACGTGGCAGACCGGCTCGGGCGTGAAACGCATGGGACGGGGCTCGCAATCTGACCGGCCGGTGTCGTCCACGGAGCAGTCAGAGGAGAACCGCCTGCTGGCCTTGTCGGCCTTCGCAGTGCTGGACACGCCGCCGGAGCAGGCCTTCGACGACCTCACGTGGCTGGCCGCCCAGCTGTGCGGGGCGCCGATGGCCCTGGTCAGCCTCGTCGATGCCGACCGGCAGGGGTTCAAGTCCCGGCGCGGGCTGTCTTCGCCCGCTGGGGCGGCGAGGAGTTCATCGTCGCGTTGCCCGACACCACCGCCGAGCAAGCCGCGCACATTCTCGATCGCGTGCGGCGTAGCGTCCCGGCGGGCCAGACGTGCTCGATCGGGCACACCGCCTGGATCCCCGGCGAGCATTGACCGAGGCCGTCACCTGTGCCGATAGGGCGCTGTACGAGGCGAAGAACACCGGCCGCGACCGAATTGCCGAGGCGTGACGTTAACCAGAAGCGCTGGGCAGCACGCCTGCTGCGCGGCCTCGAGTGCCCACACCGCCGTCATCACGGCTAGTGCTCGCGCAGCTGTCACCATGAAGGGGTGATCACGCCGCCCGAGCCTCTCGGCGACTCGTCGTCGGACCCGCTGGCGGGCTTCCCGGTCACCCCGCCGCCGCTGCGCCGCCCGGTGTTGTTCGACCAGACCTGGGTGGATCTGACGTTCATCCACTGGCCCGTGCGGCCGGACGCCGTCGCCCACCTGTACCCGCCGGGAACTCGCCCCGACGTCTTCGCCGACGGTCTGACCTATGTGGCGCTGGTGCCGTTCCGGATGGGGCACACCGCCCTGGGCACAGGGCCGCGCCTGCCGTACTTCGGTGTGTTCGCCGAGACCAACGTGCGCCTCTACTCCGTCGACGACGCCGGCCGCCACGGTGTGCTGTTCTGCTCGCTGGAGACTGCGCGGCTGGCGGTGGTGCCGTTGATCCGCATCGGCTTGGGCATCCCCTACGCCTGGGCCAAGATGCGGATCCGGCTGAACAAGAAGGAGATCAGCTACGACAGCGTGCGCCGCTGGCCACGCCGCGGACTGCACAGCCGCGTGACGGTCAGCATCGGCGATCCTGTGGAGCCCACCCCGCTGGAGACGTGGCTGACCGCGCGCTGGGGCGCGCACACCAGAAAGGCCGGACGCACCTGGTGGGTGCCCAACGAGCACGGCCCGTGGCCGCTGCGTGCGGCGCACCTCGTCGAATTCGACGACGATCTGATCGGGGCCAGCGGCGTGCCCGTCGCCGGACCCCGGTTGCGCGTCCTCTACTCCCCCGGTGTTCGAACCAGGTTTGGCCGGCCCAGCCTGGTCACCCGGTAGGCTCGCAGCCATGGCGGGACGGCAGTGGGTGTCCAGGGCGCTGATGGCGGCGGTCTGCGGCGGGTTCTTCGTGGCCGCGCCGGTGGTCGTCGCGGCACCGGCGAGCGCGTGCCCGATCGGCCACCTCGCCGACCCCATCACCGGCCAGTGCTTCGTGGCCAACAGCGGTGTGCCGACCGTCGGCGGAATTCCGTGTATCCCCGGCAAGTCGCTGGGCACCTGCCTGGGCATCCTGCAGAACCAGTCACCTCGCGGCGGCGGTCCCCCGCTCGGCGGCCCCTGGCCGTAGCGCTCACTTCTCGCCGCCGAACGTGGATTACCCCCACGCTCTCCGCGCCGCAGCGTGGGGGCAATCCACGTTCGGCGAGGGTGAGGGCATGCCCCTACTCGTCGAAGATCGCCACCGCGCGGGTCCACCCCGCCGAGGCGGCGTGGACCTTCACCGGGAAGCAGGACACCTCGAACCCGTTGGCGGGCAACGACTCCAGGTTGTGCAGCTTCTCGATGTGGGAGTAGCCGATGGTGCGGCCGGCGCGGTGGCCCTCCCAGATGATCGACGCGTCGTGGTCCTCGGCGTAGCGCTGCGCGGTGAAGGAGAACGGCGCGTCCCAACTCCAGGCGTCGGTGCCGGTGAGCCGCACGCCCCGCTCCAGGAGGTACAACGTGGCCGCCCGGCCCATCCCGCAGCCGGTCCCGACGTAGTCCGGCTGGCCGTAGCGAGTGCCGGCGCTGGTGTTGACGAGCACGATCTCCAGCGGCGAGAGGGTGTGCCCGATGCGGTCCAGCTCCTGTTCGACGTCGGCGGCGGTCACCACGTAGCCGTCGGGGAAGTGCCGGAAGTCCAGCTTCACCGCGGGCTGCAGACACCATTCCAGCGGCACCTCGTCGATGGTGATGGCGCGCTTGCCGCCGTCCATGGTCGACGCGTAGTGGTAGGGCGCGTCGAGGTGAGTGCCGTTGTGGGTGGTGATCCGCACCCGCTCGATCGCCCAGCCTTCCCGGTCGGGCAGGTCGTCGACGGTCGCGCCCGGGAAGAACGACACCACCTCGGCAGCGGTCTGCTTGTGGTCGTAGTAGTCGATCTCCGGCAGGTCGCCGGGCGGGTCGGAGGCGATCCCGGCCTGCAGCGGCACCGAGATGTCGACGAACCTGCGCATCGGGCCTCTCCCCTACTTCATCGTCTTCGGATGGAACGACTCGACCGGGTTGACCAACGCCACCGCCATCGAGTTACCGATCGGGCCGTACTCGTCGAACACGGCCGCCGCGCCGGAGGCGACGCCGTCGTGGCTGCTGTGCACCAGAGCGGCAAGGCCGATGTTCGGCCCCATCGGCAACCTGGTCAGGCTGAGCGTGTAGTCGGCATTGATGTAGCGCAGTCCGCTTGTGCCCCAATGGGTCAGCGCGCTGGTGGCGTCGGCCGCCATGGCCGCCTCGACGAACGGGCTGATGGTCTCACCGGCCACCAGCGGTCGCAGCTGCCGCACCCAGGCGTACTTGGGACCGCCGTCGTGCCACTCGGCGAAGCCGAACTCCCCGCCCGAGGAGCCCTCTCCCCCGAAGCCCCACACGAACATCGGCAGGTCGGCGGGCAGCGGCCCCGGATCGGGCGGCAGCGCGGGCATGGTGACCGGCGACGACCAGATGTCACCGGTGGGGTGTTCGCCGCGACGTAGGAACACCGCACTGGCCCGCGACACGATGTCACCGTTCTGCACCAGCGCGGCATCCACCAGCCGGATGCGGCGGCCTTCGCGCTGCACGGTGGTGTGCACCTCCAGGGGGGCGATCGCGGTAGGCCGCAGCAGGTCGACCGTCAGCCGCGCCGGCTGCAGCCCGTCACCGCCGCCGGCCTGCTCGACGGCGCGGGCCAGAATGCCGCCGACGACGTGGCCGCTGATCGTCGGGCCCCACGGCCCCTGCGCCACCGGGTCGGGCAGCAGCACGTCACCGTCGGATACGAAATAGGCCGGCGGGATGGCTCTGGCCTGGTCGGGTTCTGCCACGAGGTCTCACGATAGCGGCGGACGCCCGGTCAGCCGGTCGGTACGGCCTTGCGGACGACCTGTTCGGTCTTGTGAGTGACCGGGTCGACGATGTCGTCGTAGTCGGGGTGCCGGTCCAGGTAGCTCGCCACGAGCGCGCAGACGGCAACGATGCGTTTGCCCGTTGCGCGGGTCGCCGGTAGGGCCGCACTGACCAGACTGCTGGCCGGGCCGCGGCCCGCGTAGCGGTTGTCGACCTCGGTGTGGCCGACTTGTCGTCGGCGGTACTGACCGAGGTGGGTGCGCCGAACGGGACCCCGCCGAGCAGCCCCCCGGGCCGTGTG
>Ga0209254_10002310_pt1 | contig 17311 bp, 14 predicted proteins | sample FrelakmetDIP11DI_FD_187148 | JGI IMG/M metagenome (GOLD analysis project Ga0209254, IMG submission 187148) | Freshwater lake sediment microbial communities from the University of Notre Dame, USA, for methane emissions studies - DIP11 DI (SPAdes)... | ecosystem: Environmental > Aquatic >... | reverse complement strand
GCGCTGCATGCCGAGGAAGTTGTAGTCGTAGGCGGGCACGCCGTCCTTGACGTATAGCGACCAGCCGCCGAAGCGTCCGCCCTGCACGAGAATCGCGCCGTTGGCGCGGCCCTGCGGAACATCGACCTCCGCGGTGATGGTCTTCGACTTGTTCTTGACGTCCAGAAACACGTTCTCCGTCATGCCGGTCATGCCCTCGGCGAGTACCAGCGAGGTCCGTCCGGCCATCAGGTCGGGACGTCCGGCAATCTCCGGGATGATACGCTCAAACACGCGGTCGTCAATCGGTAGAACGTGGTACTTGGCGGCCTCTTCCATGAAGACCGCCTGCATCTCGGCGAGCTTCTGCGGGTTCTTCGCGGCGAGGTCGTTCGCCAGGCTGAAGTCGGAACGTACGTCGTAGAGCTCCCAGATGTCCTCGGCCAGCGGGCGGCGTGGCTCGCGTTCCCAGGGCGCCCGGTGAATGGTGCCTGCCAGCCAGCCGTCGTGGTAGATGGCCCGGTTGCCGAAGATCTCAAAGTACTGGGTCAGGTGCCGGTCCTTCGCCGCCGCGTCGTCGAAGGTGTAGGCCATGCTCACGCCTTCGATCGGCGCCTGTGGCGTGCCATCGACGACCTTCGGCTCTGGCAGCCTGGCCGCCTCGAGGACAGTCGGCGCGACGTCGATCACGTGATGGAACTGCCTGCGCAGCTCGCCCTTCGACTGGATGCCCTTCGGCCAGTGGACCACCATGCCGTTGCGGGTGCCGCCGAAGCTCGACGCCACCTGCTTCGTCCACTCAAACGGCGCGTCGAACGCCACCGCCCAGCCCGCCGCCATGTGCGGGTAGGTCTCTGGCCCGCCCCACTTGTCGAGAACCTTGAGTAGGTCAGGCACCTGCTCGGCAACGCCGTTGAAGTAGGTCATCTCGTTGAACAGCCCGTTCATGCCGCCCTCGGCGGACGAGCCGTTGTCGCCGACGATGTAGAAGACGAGCGTGTTGTCGAGATCGCCGACGTCCTCGACGGCCTGGATCACGCGGCCGATCTCGAAGTCGGTCATCTCGAGGAAGGCCGCGAACACCTCGGCCTGCCGCGCAAAGAGGCGCCTCTCGTCGGCCGAGAGCGAGGCCCAGTCCTTGATGGCCTCAGGCTTTCCGGCGAGCACGGTCCGCGCCGGTACGACGCCCAACTCGAGCTGGCGCGCCAGCGTTTCCTCGCGCAGCGTGTCCCAACCCTGATCAAACTTGCCCTGCCAGCGGGCGATCCGCTCCTGGGGCACGTGGTGCGGGGCGTGGGTGGCGCCCGGCGCGAAGTAAACGAAGAACGGCTTGTCCGGAGTCAGCGCCTGCTGGTACTTGATCCAGGCGACGGCCTTGTCTGCCATGTCGGTCATGAAGTGGTAGCGCGGGTCGTCCGGCAGCTCGACAGGAGCTACGCCGTGATAGAGGGTGGGAGCCCACTGGTTGGTCTCGCCGCCGATAAAGCCGTAAAACTCGTCGAAGCCCTGGTGCGTCGGCCAGCGGTCGAAGGGCCCCGAAACGCTCCCCTCCCAGGGGGCGGTCTCGTGCCACTTGCCGAAGGCGCCGGTGCTGTAGCCGTTGAGGCGAAGCATCTCCGCGAGCGGGGCCACACTGTTCGGCAGCTGGCCGGTGTTTCCGGGGAACGCGGTCGAGGACTCCATGATGGAGCCGGTTTCGGCGGAGTGATGGTTGCGCCCGGTCTTGAGCGCCATCCGCGTCGGCGAGCACAGCGCCGTGGTGTGGAAGTTGTTGTATCGGAGTCCGCCATCCGCCAGCCGGTCGAGCGTAGGCATCGGCACCGGACCGCCGAACGGCGCCGCCGCTCCGAAGCCGACGTCGTCGATCAGAATGATCACGACGTTGGGCGCGCCCTCGGGCGCCTTGATCTCGAAGCGCGGCGGCGGCGGTGGAGCGTTGCGCACGTCGAGCTGGGTGTAGACCGGCCGCGCCGGCTCCGGGATCGGCAGCACGGTCCGATCGAGGGTTTCTGCCGCAGGAAGCGCAGAGGACGACGCAATGCCCAACGCCGCCACCAGCGCGATCATCAGGACTCTCGAAACTGATTCGGTTGCTCTCATGCGATCTCTCTCCAGTTCCTCTTCCACGTGGGAAGCTCCGACTTTCACCGTCGCGGTTGCATACACAAGGCCGCCCATTCTACCTGTCCCCAATCCGCGTGCCGTCGATCGTGGTGTCGCCCAGGAACTCCTCCACCATGTCGAAGCCGCGCCGTGAGGAGATCCCGTCGATCTCCACGGTTGGCGCAGTGGCGGCGAGATCCATGACGGCGAGGATCGTCCGGAAGGTCGGCGCCCGGAGGTGGCACTCGAGGCTCGCTTCATCCCGCCACTCCTCAACGAAGGTCAGGACACCCCCGTCGTCCACATCTCTCAGCAGCCGGGTTGCGCTGCACCCGGGCTCCGCCCGGACCGGTCCGAGCAGCGACCGGAGCACCTGAACCGCCTCGCCTTTCGACTGCGGTGCGAACTCCATCTGCACTCTGAGTCGCTGCATCCGCGGGCCCTCCTGCTCGGCCAACCCGCTCACCACCGTCAAAAGCGGAAGGCCACGCCGAGCTGCGGCCCGGCCATCAGCAGGTCGTAGTGGAAGTACTCGAGCCCGCTGCCGTCCGAGCCGGACTGAGCAACCGCCTGTGGCGCTGCCAGAATCACGACAGCCGCGGCGGCCAGTGCATGCCGACGGATCAGGACTCGTCCTTCAACTTCACGAACAAGGCGTTCCACTCGTCCTCGGTGAGAATCTCCCGGAGATCGAACATGCGGTCGACGCTCACCCTCTGGACGTTCCGCCGTTGCTCGGACGCCAGCTGCATGTACGGGAGGAGCTCGTCGAACCCGGCCGACTGGTCCTCGTCGGTCGCGCCAAAGTCCTTGGCGATCTTCTCGAACTGCTTCCCGATGGCCTCCAGGTCCTGCTGGCCCAGCTCGAGGGTTCGGGACGCCTCAGCTGCCCGAGTCGGGTCGGAGACGACCTGCCGAACCAGCGCCCGGGTGTCTTTGCCGAACATCCTCGCCGCGAAACCATTGCCGCCCGAGAAGACGAGAAATCCTACCAGGAGTGCTGCGAGCATGGGGTCAGCCCTCCTTCCCGGCCGGCGCCGGCTGGCCGAGCGACTTCGACGCGGCGAAAATCATCATCTCGAGCTCGAGCTTCCTCAGCTTCTTCCACTCGGAAGCCGTGGCCTGAGCCTTGAGGGCGGCGTGGGCGGTGAGACAGCGCCTTGCCAGGGACTCGTGGTTGGCGTTGAACTCGGCGAGCGACGCATCGACGTCCGCCCTCGAGCTGCCGTGGTCGAGGAGCAGAACGCGCAGCGAGGCGCGCTCATCGGCGATCAGGCTGTTCAGCTCGCCGATCGCTGCTTCGATCTCGTCGACCGCGGCCAACATCTTCGCCGCTCGATCGGGGTCGGCGACGACCTCGTGGATTCCGGCGCGGAGTTTCGCGGCCGGGTCCGGGTCATCCTTCGAGCCGGCCCACAGGGCGATCCCGGGCACGAGCAGCACCGCGCACGCGAGCGCAGTCAGCTGAGACGAACGGCGAACGTTCATGGTCGTCCTCCTCCGGCCAACGATACACCCGACAAGCACTCCTCGGGAGGCCCTGCTGCTGGCGTCCTCGACCGCCCGGCTCTGCGGTCGCGGTGCCGCCATCAGCGCTCCACAACGTACAAGGAGGAGGGACGGCTGCCCGCCCCTCCTCCGGAGATCGCTTGCGAGCAGATCGAGCGTCAGAACGTGTAGCTGCCACCGAGGGAGTACATGTACAGACCGTCAACGCCCTCGACGTCGAAGTACTCGACCTCGGCGCGGACGGCGAAGGACTTGAACCGGAGCTGGAATCCGAGACCGTAGAACGGGTCCTCGCCGTCGTCGGTCACCGACTCGGAGATGTCGCCGGCGTCGAGGTTGAGCTCGGCGTCCCATGCGGCCATCCCGGCCTTGGCGAAGATATCGGCAATGCCGAGCGGCAGGAAGCCGACCGCGGCCACGTCGTAACCGGTGAGGTCGGCGGTCACGGTGCCGTCGAGCTCGGACACCTCGTCCTCGGGCGCACCAAAGTCGCGGTAGCTGCCCTCGAGCCCGAGGAAGGTGATGAAGCGGAGGCCGGCGAAGACCTTGTAGGCCATGTCATCGCCCGAGAAGTCGGCGCTGTTAACGTCCTCGCCGAGCTCATCGATCTCGAGCTGGGTCTGGCCGGCGCTCCCGCCGAGGTAGAAGCCGTTGTCGGCTGCGACCGCGGGGAAGGCGAGCAGGGCAAGGAGACCGGTCAGGGCGATTGAGAGTCCGAAACGACGCATGATTTCCTCCTCTGTGCAGTCATCGATTCTGCGGGTACAACAGCTCGGACCGGCTCGAACTTCCACGAGCCGTGCAAGGGTCGCATGGACCGGGACGCCTCGCTCAGCCGCCGAGGACGTTGATCGCGCGTGCAGCGACAACGACGATGGTGGCCAGCGAGATCGAGCTTTCGAGCATCATCAGGAGCTTGGCTCGAGACGTGAGCGGCAGGGCGTCCGTGGGGCTGAACGCCGTCGCCGTCGAAAAGCCGAGGAACAGGTAGTCGACGAAGGTCGGCCGCCAGCCGGGCGGCGAATCTTCGGGAGCCCCGGCTTGGGGGAAGAGCCAATCCGGTCTCACGCCCTCGTCGTTAGCCCGAGGTTCGGGGCCACCGCGATCGATCTCCCAGTACAGCAGCGAGAAGACGAGCACGTTGGTGACCCACACAGCGATGCTCGAGGTGAACAGCTGCAGACCGCTGAGGTCCGCCGATCCCCGTACAACCGAGCGGATCAGAATCGTCAGTCCGGCGAGGGCTCCGGCACCTGCCACCAAGAAGAAGAGCAGCGTGATCCAGCGCTCGACGAGCCGCCACCGCGAGTGTCCGCCACTCAGCTGGACGGCGGCCATAGGCAAAAGCACAACCGCCGCACACACGAACCGAAACCATGTCGGGAACACTTGGATGTGCCCGGGTAGCACCGAAAGCAAGAGAAGCAGCACAAGGACCGCGAGGGCCGGGGGCCAGCGCGGCTCGATACGGCTTGGTTGGGCCGATTCCTGCGTGGTCACCTTGAGCCTCCACTCAACCTCGATCCGAACATGGTCCATTGCCTGCCGGTCATTCTCCGGTTTTCGGCGGGGCGGCCGTCCCTGCGAACTCGCGTCGCGTGCCGAGTCCACGTGCTGCCCGCGGGAGTTGTCCCGTGCCCGGGGGCTCGTGCTGGCCTCCAACGCTGGCCCTGAGACTGACACAGGTCACGAAGAAACAGGGATGGGTGCTTGCGATCCAATGGGTCGACTCTATCACTGGCGGAGCGGGTGTGCGGCGCTCGCGGAGTGCCACCGGCCACGACACTCGCAACGTGCTCAACGACAGCCGGTAACGCGCGGCCTTCCCCCGGCTCGCCGCCGCGCTCGAGCGAGGCCTCAGGGGCGCGTGCGGAGGTCGCCCGGATCCCAGCGGCGCCCTCACAATCCTCGGCCGGTGGTACACTCCCCCGCCGAGCAGGAATTCCCATTGACACAGAGCATCCGCACCACTTGCGAGCGGTGCAGGAGTATCTGACGCAGGTTAGAATCGTCCGGACCGACTCGTGCGCCTTTGTCTTGGAGCGTGGATTGGTAGAGAGCAGCGTCCAGACTCAGCCGACTCACCACCGTCCTCTCTCTGGGCGTGTGGACAAAGGCGTGCGCATCCTATTTCCATCATCAAGACCGCAGCTGCGGTGTCTCAGCGTTCGACCTTCCGCTGATGAACGCAAGAACAATCGACGAGGAGCCATCATGATCAAACCGAGGAATCTGTTGCGTGCGTCCCTCCTGTTTTTCGTGCTGGCGGTCGGCACGACGGCCTATGCCGGCGAGGCCGACATCAGCCTCCCCGACCTGAGCAAGGTGATGTTCGGTTCAGTCGGCGGCCTCCAGTTGATGTACGCCGGCCTGGTTGTCTGCGTGATCGGCCTGATCTTCGGCCTGATCCAGTACCGGCATACGAAGAACATGCCCGTCCACAGCGCCATGGCCAGCGTGTCCGACACGATCTGGGAAACCTGCAAGACCTACCTGATCCAGCAGGGCAAGTTCCTGGCCATCCTCTGGGCTCTCATCGGCGCGTGCATGCTCTACTACTTCGCCGGGCTCCAGCACAAGTCGGCGTTCAACGTCCTCATCATCCTGCTCTGCTCCATTCTCGGCATCTTGGGCTCCTACGGCGTGGCCTGGTTCGGGATCCGGATCAACACCCGCGCCAACTCCCGCTCCGCGTTCGCGGCGCTGCGCGGCACTCCGTGGCAGGCGCTGGCGATTCCCATGCACTCCGGCATGAGCGTCGGCCTGCTGCTGGTGAGCGTCGAGCTGTTCTTCATGATCTGCATCCTGACCTTCCTGCCACGGGAGATCGTCGGCCCCTGCTTCATCGGGTTCGCGATCGGCGAGTCGCTGGGCGCCAGTGCGCTGAGGATCTGCGGCGGGATCTTCACCAAGATCGCGGACATCGGCTCCGACCTCATGAAGATCGTGTTCCACCTGCCGGAGGACGATCCGCGCAACCCGGGCGTGATCGCGGACTGCACGGGCGACAACGCCGGCGACAGCGTCGGCCCGACGGCGGACGGGTTCGAGACCTACGGCGTGACCGGTGTGGCGCTCATCGCGTTCCTGGCGCTGGCCATGGTGCACAACCCGGTGATGTGCGGCACGCTGATCATCTGGATCTTCGTCATGCGCATCCTGATGATCCTGACCTCGCTGGTCTCCTTCTTCGTCAACGACAAGCTGTGCACCGCCCGGTACAAGGACGCCAAGGAGTTCAACGCCGAGCACCCGCTCACCCAGCTGGTGTGGATCACCTCGCTGCTGTCAGTCGCCGTCACCTTCGTGGCCAGCTACCTGCTGCTCCCACCCGCCCTCCACGGGGCCCTGTGGTGGGTGCTGTCGGTGGTCATCAGCTGCGGCACGCTGGCAGGCGCCCTGATTCCGGAGTTCACGAAGATCTTCACCAGCACCCACTCGCGGCACGTCAAGGAGGTCGTCACGTCCGCGAAGCAGGGCGGCGCATCGCTCAACATCCTCTCGGGTTTTGTGGCCGGTAACTTCTCGGCATTCTGGGAGGGTCTCCTGATCATGGCGCTGATGGCGACCAGCTACGTGATTTCGCTGCGGCCGGAGATGGTCAACCTGCTGCCGCCGGAGCTCGCCTTTGCGTCCTCGATCTTCGCCTTCGGCCTGGTGGCCTTCGGGTTCCTCGGCATGGGGCCGGTGACGATCGCGGTCGACAGCTTCGGTCCGGTCTCGGACAACGCGCAGTCGGTCTACGAGCTCAGCCAGATCGAGTCCCACCCCGACATCAAGGCGGACATCAAGAAGAACTTCGGATTCGAGCCCGACTTCGAGAACGCCAAGCACATCCTCGAGACGAACGACGGCGCCGGCAACACCTTCAAGGCCACGGCCAAGCCCGTGCTGATCGGCACCGCCGTGGTCGGCGCGACCACGATGATCTTCGGCATCATCCTCCTGCTCAATCACACGATCGCCCACGGCCGGGTCATCGAGATGCTGAGCGTGGTCCAGCCGCAGCTGCTGCTGGGCCTGCTCACCGGCGGCGCGGTGATCTACTGGTTCACCGGCGCCTCGACGCAGGCGGTCGTGACCGGTGCCTACCGCGCCGTCGTCTACATCAAGGAGAACATCAGGCTCGACACCACGACGGCGTCGATCAAGGACAGCAAGGAAGTCGTGCGTATCTGCACGGTGTACGCCCAGAAGGGGATGTGGAACATCTTCATCGTCATCTTCTGTCTGGCGCTGGCGTTGCCATTCTTCAACGCCTACTACTTCATCGGCTACCTGATCGGGATCGCGTTCTTCGGCCTCTTCCAGGCGATCTTCATGGCCAATGCCGGCGGCGCGTGGGACAACGCCAAGAAGATCGTCGAGGTGGACCTGCGTATGAAGAACACGCCACTGCACGAGGCCACCGTCATCGGCGACACCGTCGGCGATCCGTTCAAGGACACGTCCTCGGTCGCGATGAACCCGGTGATCAAGTTCACGACGCTGTTCGGGCTGCTGGCGGTCGAAATCGCGGTGACCATGCAGAACCAGGGGCTCAAGATGGCGATCGGCGCGATTCTGTTCGTGGTGGCGCTGGTCTTCGTCTACCGCTCGTTCTACAGCATGCGGATTCCGGAGGAGAAGAGCCTGACCTAGGAGCGTGTCGGGCATAGGCCCCTCGGCGCACGCGGGTCGCAGGCTCTGGGGTCTGCGTGAGGCGTCGCGGTCGCTGGCTGGCCTCCGCCCCACGCGCGCCGAGAAGGATGCGCTGCGCGCATCCTGGGGAGTTCGGGCCGCACTGGCCTGGCGGTCGGTCGCGGTGGACCGGGCACTTCGCGTGCTCGGCCACTGCGGCCCGAACTCCTTTTGAAGGAAACCGAGGATCTGGCGATCGGTCATCGAGCCGCCGACTTCAGACACCAGGTTCGGCAGGCGTGGGCGCCGGGCCCTGACCGAATCGGCCTTCGGCCATCTTCATTCCAGGATGCGCGCAGCGCAGCCATCAAGGAGCGTGTAAGGTGGAGGCCTCCCACTCGCCCCGACGATGGCGGCGCGCAGCGAGGCCTATGCCTTACACGCTCCTACTTGCGCAGCTCGCCACGCCGCAGCTTGCGGTACAGCTCGAGCGCTTCGACGATGATCGCCACCGCCTCCTGGGGGCCGAGCATGTCCTCCACGATGACCTGCTTCTGCTCGAGCGCCTTGTAGTCCTCGAAGAAGCGGCGGACCTGGCGCAGCACGTGGGCGGGCAGCTGGTCCTTGTCCATGTAGTCCGCGAAGGCGGGGTCGTGAACGCTGACCGCGACGATCTTGTCGTCGATCCCCTTCTCGTCGCGCATCCGCATGACGCCGATCGCGCGGGCTTCGACGATGGTCAGCGGGTAGACCGGCTCCTGGCTGAGCACCAGCACGTCGAGCGGGTCGCCGTCATCGCAGTAGGTCCGGGGTATGAACCCGTAGTCGGCCGGGTAGTAGACCGCGCTGTACAGGACCCGGTCCAGCCGCAGCAGCCCGGTCTCCTTGTCGAGCTCGTACTTGTTCTTGCTGCCCTTGGGGATCTCGATGACCACCGGGAAGGCGGTCGCGACCAGCGCATCGTCGATGTAGCTGTCGTGCCAGGGGTGCATGTGGCGGCTCCCTTGCCGGCGTGGTCCACCGACCATCTGCCAGCCGGTCAAAGCGTTCCGAGGATAGCGCACTCTCCCGCCACGCGCCGGTGCCTGTCCGCCGCTGCGCACCGGCCCGGGAGTCGAAAAGAGGCTGGAGCCAGATCAGGACGCTCCGGGCAGAAATCAGACTTGATCCGCATTCTCAGAACAGTCTATCGTTTCTGAGATATTCAAGGCTCTGGGCTGGTCAAAGACGACCGCGCGGGCGATAATACCGCCGTGCACAACCACGACACCGCCCGGCCGAACCGAGCCATGCTGGCGCGCTACGCATGGCTGTCGATCGCCGCGGCGATCTCCACCATCAGCCTGAAGGCCGGCGCGTACCTCCTGACCGGCTCCGTCGGCCTGCTCTCGGACGCGGCCGAGTCCGGCGTCAACCTCGCCGGAGCCGTCATGGCCCTCGCGATGCTGACGATCGCGGCGAGACCGGCAGATGAGGATCACGCCCACGGGCACAGCAAGGCCGAGTACTTCGCCAGCGGCGTCGAGGGCTTGCTGATCCTCATCGCCGCTGCCGCCATCGTGGCAATGGCTGTCGAGCGCCTGTTCAACCCGCGCCCACTGGCGCAGGTCGGACCGGGCCTGGCGGTCTCAGTCGGCGCGTCGCTGATCAACCTCGCGGTCGGGCTCGTCCTGATCAGGGTCGGGAAGCAGTGGAACTCCATCACCCTCGAGGCGGACGGCCAGCACCTCCTCACCGACGTGTGGACGTCGGCAGGGGTGATCGTCGGCGTCGGGGCCACCGCGCTCTCCGGCTGGCACTCGCTCGACCCCATCGTTGCCATCCTGGTGGCAGCGAACATCGTCTGGACCGGCATCCGGCTGATGCGGCGATCGGTGGCCGGTCTGATGGATGCCTCGCTACCGGAGCCCGAGCAGCGAGCGGTGGAGGCCGTTTTGGCACGCTACCGCGAGCAGGGCGTGGAGTTCCACGCGCTGCGGACCCGCCAGGCAGCGGCACAGCGCTTCGTCTCCGTCCACGTGCTCGTGCCGGGAGCGTCCTCGGTGCACGACGCACATCACATCGCCGAGGATCTCGAGCACGACATCCGCGCCGTCCTCGGAAATGCCGTCGTCACCACCCATCTCGAGCCGGTCGAGGACGAGATCTCCAACTACGACATCGACATCCATTAGGAGCGTGTAGGGCATAGGCCCCTCGGCGCACGCGGGTCGTAGGCCTCCGGGTGTGCGTGAGGCGTCGCGGTCTCTGGCTGGCCTGCGCCCCACGCGCGCCGAGAAGGATGCGCTGCGCGCATCCTGAGGAGCTCGTGCCGCAGTGGCCGTCCGCCGACACTTCGGTCCACCACAACCGCCGAGGAGGCCAATGCGGTACGAACTCCTAGAACAGAGCGCGATCGAGGATCGCGCCGACGTGTACGCGAGCGGTGTCGACCACCGGCACCGGCAGGTCGCCCTCGGCCACCACCAGGGGGAGCTCGGTGCAGCCCAGGATCACGCCGTCCGCGCCGCGATGCTCGACGGCCTCCCGGCAGAGCGCGAGCAGCCGGCTGCGCGTCGCGGGCCGGACGTCGGCGACCGCGAGTTCGGTGTAGATCGCCTCGTCCATCCGCTGCCTCCCCTCCTCGTCGGGGATGAGCAACTCGATGCCGTCCGCAGCGAGGCGATCCCGGTACATCGGGCTTTCCATCGTGGTCCGGGTGCCGAGCAGGAGGGGCCGTCGCAGGCCCAGCGCCACCGACGCGCGGCACGTCGCCTCGACAATGCTGACCAGCTCGAGCCGGGTCCTCGCCTGGATCGCCTCGAAGTACAGGTGGGGCGTGTTGGCGGTCAACGCGCCGACCTCGGCCCCAGCCGCCCGCAGGATCTCGCAAACCCCGGCCAGGTGTGCGGCCAGATCATCGGTGCGACCGGCGCGCTGCAGCGCCGCCACCTGGGCAAGGTCGAGGCTGTAGACGATGACCACCGGATTGTGCAGCGGGTCGGGATCGCGCAGCCGCTCGCGCGCCGATCGGATCAGGAGCTGGTAGTACTCGAGGGTCGACTCGGGCGTCATCCCGCCGATCAGGCCGATGGTGAGCGTCACGCTTCTCCCTCCGGCCTGGCTCGGGCGCTGCGGACGACCTCGTATACCAGGGGCATCACCGAGAGGACGATGATGGCGAGGATGACGAGCGAGAAGTGCTCTCTCACCACCGGCAGGTTGCCGAAGAAGTAGCCGGACAGCACGAACAGGGCGACCCAGAGGCAACCGCCGAAGACGTTGTAGGCGAGGAACCTCGGATACGACATGGTGCCGATCCCGGCGACGAAGGGGGCGAAGGTCCGGATGATCGGAATGAAGCGCGCCAACACGATCGTCTTGCCGCCGTGCTTTTCGTAGAAGCGGTGGGTTCGTTCGAGGTACTCCTTCTTGAGGTAGCGGACGTCCTCCTTGAACACGCGCGGGCCGACCTTGCGTCCGATCCAGTAGTTGGCCGTGTCGCCGAGGATCGCCGCTGCGGAGAGCAGGACCAGCAGGAGCTTCACGTCGAGCGAGCCGATCGCCGCGAAGGCCCCTGCCGCGAACAGCAACGAGTCCCCGGGCAGGAAGGGCGTCGCGACGACGCCGGTCTCGAGGAAGATCACCGTGAACAGGATGAGGTAGGTCCAGGTTCCGTAGGTCTGGAGGATCTCTCCCAGATGCTTGTCCAGGTGCAGGAACACGTCGATCAGGTATCTGAGAAGCTCCATCCAATCCCTCCGGCGACCCTGCCCGGGCCACCGTTCGCCCGCAGCGGAGCGGCATTGTAGCCCCTTCCGGCCCGAGTGCCGTCCGGCGGGAGTGTGGAACTCTCACCGGGATGCGGCCGACGTCCTCAACTCGCTCGCGGCCGGAGCTCGACCGCTTCCGCACGCCGCGAGTTCGGACCGCTGCGCAGCTGGCGGCGGCTGCTCGCGCTGCCGCACCCAACCACGGCAGCGCGCGAGCCGTCACCTCACTCAGGCCCCGTCGCCCTGAGTGGGCTCGCCGCCGAGAGATTCTGGCCCGCTGGGACCCTCGAACGCCCCCATCTTCCGCGGCCGCAGGATGGACGCCACGATCGACGCGGCGATGATGCCGACGACAACTGCGAGCGAGACGAACGTGTCGATCTTGTACGGCGAGTGCGCAAGCATCATCTTCACGCCCACGAACGACAGCACCACGCCGAGCCCGATCTTCAGAAAGTGGAACTTGTTGATCACACCGGCCAGCGCGAAGTACAGCGACCGCAGGCCGAGGATCGCGAACACGTTCGAGGTGTAGACGATGAAAGGATCGGTGGTCACCGCGAAGATCGCCGGGATGCTGTCCACCGCAAAGATCAGGTCCGAGAACTCGACCAGCAGCAGGACCACGAACAGCGGTGTGGCGTGGCGGAGGCCGTTCTCGACGACAAAGAACCTGTCTCCGCGGTAGTCGCTGGTGACCGGCACGAGCTTCTTGAACCACCGCACCACCGGATTGCGCTCCGGGTGGATCTCCTCCTCCCGCTTGAGGACCATCTTGATCCCGGTCAGGATGAGGAACGCCCCGAACACGTAGATGATCCACGAGAACTTGGCGATCAGCGCTGCGCCGAGCGCGATCATCGCCGCCCGCATGACCAACGCGCCCAGGACGCCCCAGAACAGCACCTTGTGCTGGTAGAGCTGCGGCACCGCGAAGTACGAGAACAGCATCGCGAACACGAAGACGTTGTCGACGCTCAACGACTTCTCGATGACGTAGCCGGTGAAGAATTCGAGCGCCTTCTGCGAGCCGGAGAAGTGCCAGATCCCGGCGTTGAACAGCAGGGCCAGTGCGACCCACACAACGGTCCAGGTGATGGACTCTTTGACGCTGACGACGTGGGCCTTGCGGTGGAAGACACCGAGATCCAGTGCCAACATCGCCAGCACGAACACGTTGAACCCGATCCACAGCAACGTCGAGTCGCCCATGACCACCTCGCTATCTCTGCCCTCAATGCGCGCGGCGGCCGGAGAATTCCAGCCGACAGGTCCCATCGCCGGTCACGCGAGGTCGTTCGGAAAGCGCGCCAGCAGCCCGGCGACCGCCGACCGCTCCACGCCGCCGGTTCGAGGCGGCCCTACGTCAGCGTCTTCTTGAGGTCACACAGGCTCGTGAAGTGCTTTCGCTCCTCACCGATGATCGAGTCCACGATCGACTGCTGGCGCTCCGGAATGATCGGCTTGACCTCGTTGTAGAAGGCAATCGAGTCGAGCTCCCGCCGAATCGCAAACTCGAGGGCGCTGCCGGTGTCCTTCACGGCCGCCAGCTCCTTGTCCAGGGCCGCCGCGTTGAAGACGACGTTGTTGTCGACGTAGCTGTGCAGGTACGCCTCGTACTCGCCGGGGAAGGACTCGGGCGGGGCGTGGACCGCCTCGATCTCGGCCAGCATCGTCTGGAAGGTCCGCCGATGTGTGTCCTCGTCCGCGGCCAGCTGGCTGAACAGGCTCTTGGCGCTCGCGGGGCCGGCGATCTGGATGGCCGATCGGTAGAAGGCCGCACCGTTCTCCTCGATCCGGACGGCGAACTGGACGATGTCGCTCGCTGAGAACACGGCGGTCATGACAACCTCCCGTCGAATCTCTCGTGCACCCGCATTGTATGACTGCCCGCGCTCCGGGAGTAGGCCCCGCGGCGCCAAGCGTCAGCCACCGAGCTCGAAGTAGACCGGCGATGGTGAAAGGGTGACGCGCCGGTTGGGCGGCGGTGTCGGCATGGGGTTGCCATCGCGGTCGTACGCGGCGCGCGGCGGCTGCGCCAGATCTGCCTCGACCCGGCCGTCGAGCGACCAGCCCACGACGAGCTCGTCGCCGCCCCTGGTGAACCGGTAAAGGTACGCACGCGGGGGCGCCGGCAACGGCCCGTGGAAGGTCGCGCCGTCGAGCCGGCGGTTGAGCTCGCGCAGGGCGCGGTAGCTCGGCCGCGCGGCGAGCGACCCGTCGCCGCCCGCGACCATGAGACCGTAGCCACGCGCCACCAGTTGCCACCAGTAGACCCGCTCCACGAGGCCAGTGCCGAGCGCCAGCAGGTCATAGCGCACAAGGAAGCTCGCCTGGCTGTCCTCGTCCACCGACACCGACCTGCCGGCCGGCGAGTGCGGCCCCTCCCGCAGCGGCCAGTTCATCTCGGTGATCCAGCAGCGCTCGGACGATGCCCGCCCGACCTCGGCGATCGCCCGCAGGAGCACGACCTTGTCGACGGTGTCGAGGCCGAGCTGCGGGTTCTCCGGCGCGCCGCGCCGGTCGACGTAGAGGAGGCTCGACAGGATGTCGTAGCGCAGGCCCTCCACCTGCCGGTTGACCAGCGCCAGCGTCGCGTAGAACTCGAAGTCGATGACCGCCGGGCCCATCAGCTCGACCGACCGCGTCCGCCGCAGGATCTCGGCAGCGTCGAGGTAGAGCCCGAGGTACTCGCCCCGCGTCCACGCCCCCCACTTGCTGCGGTTCGGCGCCTGTCCGACCTGGAAGTGGCGGCCATAGGGGGCGAAGCGTTCCGCCAGCTCCTGCACCGCCGCCCGCCACCGCACCCGATCGCGCACCAGCGCTCGGTTCTGCGGCAGCGCGAAGCTGATCTCGTACCCGCGCGCCGCAAGCTCCCTCACCAGCCGCTCCTCGTCGGCATGGTCGTCCTGCCACGGGTGGAGGCGCAGCATCACCCGCCGCACGCCGAGCGCCTCCACTGCGGCGAGCAGGGCCTCCGGGTCGGCGGGGTGCGGCCGCAGGCAGATGCCGAGGCCGCCAAACGGGACCGGCCTGCTGTAGAGCCCCCGCCGGAGCTCGCGATACCGCCGCCACACGGCCGGCAGCGCGCCGGTCACCGCCGCGACGTCACGCAGGTGCTCGGGCGCGTCGGCGATCCGGATCGCCAGCTTTTCCCAGCGGCCGGCGTGCTGGTGGGGCTGGTCGGAGAGGTGGTCCCAGACCGCTTTGTCGCGCGGCGCCGCGTCGCTGGGCGCAGCGGGGATGTGGGCGTGGTGGCCGCGTCGCACGAAACGCGACAGGGAGAGCGCCCTCAGGCGGTTCTTCACGGCGTGCTTGAGCAGGTAGCAGCGAACGCTCGCCGCGTACAGCCACCACCGGGGATCCGTGCGCGCCGGCGCCGTTCCCCAGTAGCCGCGCAGGAAGGCCTCGCGGTGGTCCCGCTCGACGATCGGGAAGCGACAGATGTCGCGGCTGCGGCGGAACACCCCCAACCTCACCCCGACCCGGGCGCGGTTGCAGTCGACGACAAGCATCTCGAGGTCGTCGCGGGCCCCGGGCCGCACCAGCACGTTGCCCATCGAGAGATCGCGGTAGTAGACGCCCGCGTCGTGGATGCTGCGGCAGAACGAGCCGAGCCGCTCGAGGAACGGACCGGTCTCGACCTCCGGGAAGGGCGCGGCATCCTCTCGTCCGTCGAGGCGCCGGAAGAAGTTGCGCACCTCGAAGGCCGGCTCGATCCGGCGGGTCATGAAGAAGGAGGGGCCGTCGGCAAGGTCCGACTCCACCAGCAGGATGGGCTCCGGCGTCGGCACCCCAGCGTCGGCCATCGCCAAGGCGGCGCGCCAGCTGCGCTCGGCCTTGCTCCCCCGCAGCCGGCGCTCGAGGACCTTGCGCCAGCCCTGGTTGCGGAACTGCTTGACCACCACCGGCGACGGCCCGCCGGCACCCTCGAGCTCGGCGGCGTAGAGGTAGTTGCGGCCCCAGTGCAGGGTCTCGGTTGCCGCCGACGGGTCGATGACACGGAGCACCTCGGAAGCCAGAGTGGGGCCGGCGAAGGCTGCCGCCACCCGACCGTGAAACCCCTCGACGGCAAAGGCTTGGTCCGCCACGACCGGGTGCCGGCCCGGCTCTACTGCCATGCCGGCAGGATAGCACCCGTGCTACGGTGGCCCCGTGGATTGCGAGCGAGCCGATGCGCCGGAGGTGGTCTTCCTGGCCAACAAGCCGGACGCGCCGTCGTTCCGGCACCGGCTCCAGCCCGCCCTGCCCGAGCTCGCGGCGCGGGGGTTCAGGCCTTCGGTCGAGGTGCTGCCCTCCGGGGTCGTGCTGCTGCGTCTGCTCGAACGACGGCGCCGGCTGAGCAGCGCTGCGGCGGTGGTCCTCGCCAAGACCAAGCTCCATCCCCCGGAGGCCCGCCTGCTACGTCGATGGTGCCGGCGCGTCGTCTACGACTTCGACGATGCGGTCTACACCGTGCGGCCCCGCAGGGTCGGCCATCGCCCCGCGCAGTCGCCGCTCCGGCAGTGGCGCTTCGCCACGCTCTGCGGCATCGCCGACCTGGTGCTGGCCTGCAACGAGACCCTGGCGGCACGGGCGCGGCCGCACGCAAAGCGAGTCGAGGTCGTGCCGACACCGGTGGACCTGGAGCGCTATCCGAAGGACCCGCCGAGCCGCTCGCCGGCCCGCACGCTGGTCTGGATCGGAATGCCGGAGAACTTGCGTTACCTCGAGCTCGTCCACTCCGCTCTCGCCCGCCTGGCGGGCGAGTTCCGGGACCTCACGCTGCGCATCATCTCGTCCGCAGCGCCGCCGTGGACGGATGTGCCGATCGAGCTCGTGCCGTGGTCGGAGGCGGGCGAGGTCGACGCGCTGCGGACCGCCGACATCGGCATCATGCCGCTCTCCGACGACCACTGGTCCAACGGGAAGTGCTCCTTCAAGCTCGTCCAGTACATGGCCGCCAGCCTGCCCTGCGTCGCCTCACGGGTCGCCATGAACTGCGAGGTCGTCACGCCCGGCCGCAACGGCTACCTCGCGGCGACCGCGGTCGAGTGGGAGAACCACCTGCGCGCCCTGCTCACCGAGGACGACCGGGGCAGGTCGCTCGGCCGAGCCGGGCGGCAGCTCGTCGAGCAGCGCTTCGACCGGCGGCTGGTCGCCCCGCACACTGCCGAGCTCATCGCCGCGGTCGCCCGACCACAGCCTCAACAGGAACTCACCCTGAATCACCAATCATGAGAAGCCCAACGTCAGGATGCGCGCAGCGCATCCTACTCGGCGCGCGCGGGGCGTAGGCCCGCCAACGACCTCGATGCGCCACACACTCAGAGATCTACGACCCGCGCGCGCCGAGGGGCCTATGCCCT
>Ga0209254_10002309_pt1 | contig 17312 bp, 16 predicted proteins | sample FrelakmetDIP11DI_FD_187148 | JGI IMG/M metagenome (GOLD analysis project Ga0209254, IMG submission 187148) | Freshwater lake sediment microbial communities from the University of Notre Dame, USA, for methane emissions studies - DIP11 DI (SPAdes)... | ecosystem: Environmental > Aquatic >... | reverse complement strand
TGCGGACCCTCGGGCGGCTCGTGCTGTAAACCTTCATACGGATGATCTCCTCATTTCGGGACCTGCCCCTGTGTGTGGGAAAATATCCCACGCGTGCTTACAGTTTATGTGGGAAATAGGTTCAGGTCAAGATGTGGGAAATATTCCCACGAACGGCTAAGCTATATGCCAGTCAGAGTTGAAGGTGATCCAGATCTCAGTGGAGTCGAGTCGCGCCCAGGGGTTGGTACAATCGGCGCTGATTGCCGCGCTGAAGCGCTTGCTGCGCCCCTTGGTTCGGTTGCTGATCCGGGAGGGGTTGACCTTTCCGGCCCTTTCGGCGCTGCTCAAGGAGGTGTACGTGTCCGTTGGGGAGCGCGACTATGTCCCGGCGGACGGTCGCCAGACCGACAGCCGCATCAGCCTGCTGACAGGGGTCCATCGAAAGGACGTCCGGCGTCTTCGTTCAGGCGGCGACGATGAGGTGCCGGGGCCCCCGGCGGCCCTGTCGCTGAGCGCCCAGATCATCGCCCTTTGGGCGGCCAGTCCAGACTTTGGGGATGGGGCGGGGGCACCGTGTCCGTTGCCGAGGTTTGCGGAGGATGGGCCCTCCTTCGAGTCCCTGGTGACGCGGGTGAGCAAGGACATCAGGCCCCGCGCCGTTCTGGATGATTGGCTGGACCGGGGGCTCGCGCACTTCGACTCCCGCGGCCGTGTGGCGCTCACCGAGGCGGCCCTGGTTCCACGCGAGGATTTCGAGCAGCTCGCCTTCTTTCTCGGGCGCAACCTCCATGACCACATCGCGGCCTGCGATCACAACCTCGCCGGTCGCCGACTGCCCTTCATCGAACGCGCCGTCTATTATGACCAGTTGACGCCTGAGGCAATCGCACGGCTAGGCTCCCTGGCACACGACCTGGGCATGACGGCCCTCCTGACCCTGAACCGAGAGGCCAACGCGCTGGCGCAGAGGCAGGAGGGAGGGCCCGATGCCGACCACCGCATGAGCTTTGGCGTCTATTTCTATGCCACACCCGAACCGCACCCCCAGGAGCGCTGAGCCATGATCGACCGTCTTCTGATCGGACTGCTCGGCATCCTCTTGAGTACGGCAACCGCGGCCGGCGAGCCCGACCCCGGGCGAGGACTCGGGGGTACCGGCCTGAGCGCGGACCAGAGCGGATCCGGAATCGGTGGGACCGGCTTCCAGCCCTCGGGAGACGGCCGCGGGATCGGAGGAACCGGGATCGTCGGCACCATCAGGGCCTTCGGAAGCATCTGGGTGAACGGGGTCGAGGTGCATTACTGGGAAGACCAGGCCGTTACGATCTATGACCGCCAAGGCACCCCGAAGGACCTGAGGGTCGGGCAGGTCGTGGCGGTGGAGGCGGAGCCGCAAGCCGGTCGTCTGGTTGCACGCTCAATCGAGGTTCGACATGCCGTGGTGGGCCCCATCGCCTCGATCGACGGCCGCGCGGGAACGATGCAGGTACTCGGCCAGAGGGTGCGGCTGCCCCAAGGCGACCCGCTGAACGGGACCCTGCGCCCGGGAGATTGGGTCTCGGTGTCGGGGTTGCGGGATCCGAAAGGGGTCGTGGTTGCCTCCCATCTCGACCTCCCGCCCGAGGATACGGACGCTTTCGTGCGGGGTGACCTGGAACAGGTGGATTCCCGCGGCTTGATCATTGGGGGTCGGCGCTACCCGCTGCCCCCGGGTGCGGACCCGTCTGCGATCCACCTGGGCGGGGATCTGATGCTCTACGGAGAACCGGACGGAGACACCCTGAGGGGGACTCGTTTGCGGCAGGGATGGGATCTGCCCTTCGATGGCCGGGTGCGGAACTTCCTGGTGGAGGGTTTCATAGGCACCAACGGGCGCCGCGTCGGCGCCTTGACACTTCCGGATACCGCGTATCGCCCAAAGACGGGCGAGCGGGTCGTCGTCCAGGGCCGCTTCGGCGTCGACGGCAAGCTCGAGCCCGACAGCTTGCGTGTTCTCTCGGCGCCGAGCGGGCTGGACCGGCTCAGGCTGCGCCTCGATGACCTCGATCGGGACCGCGGGGCCGGTCGCCCGTCCTCGCGCCAGGGAACCCAGGAGAGGGCAGGCCCTTGGGAGCAACGGCGCTCCAACGCGCCGAATCGGGACCGCCCGGTTGGCGTCGCGCCACGCCTGGAGCCGCCAGGGTATCGGGGCGCGGACGGCGGCGACCAGCCCTCCTGGCGACAGCATCATTGGCCCGCGCCTGCGCCGCAGCTGGGCCCTGGATGGATGGGTGGCGATCCCATGGATCCCGACTATCCCGGAATGTCGAGTGGATTTCAGGGGCCGGCGACGCTCGGCGGCTCGGGCATCTCCGGCGGAACTGGGGCCGCCAGCGGCATGAGTGGCGGCAGCGCCCCCGGCGGCAGGGGTGGACGCTAGCCGAACCGGGAAATCGGGGGGGCGCCGCTTGAGTCTCCTCGTCAGACCCCCGATCGGGGCTGATAACCATCCGGGATCAGGACGGTGGGCGTGCGTTGGGTGGCGTCCTTGCGGGGGAAGTCGGCGGTGAAATGAAGGCCGCGGCTCTCGCGACGGCGCAGGGCCGACTGGATGATCAGGTCGGCCACCTCCAGCAGGTTGCGTAGCTCGATCAGGTCGTTGCTGATCCGGAAATTGCTGTAGTACTCGATCACCTCCTGATGGAGCAGGTCGGCGCGCCGCTTGGCCCGCCGCAGTCGCTTGGTGGTCCGGACGATGCCAACGTAGTCCCACATGAAGCGGCGCAGCTCGTCCCAGTTGTGGGTGACCACCACCTCCTCGTCGGGCTCCGTGACCCGGCTCTCGTCCCAGGGCTGGGCTTGGGGGGGCTCCGGTGTCTGGGGGGCCAGCTGCTCGATGTCGTTGGCCGCCAGCTCCGAATAGACCAGGCACTCCAGGAGTGAGTTGCTCGCCATGCGATTGGCGCCGTGCAGACCCGTGTAGGCGGTCTCGCCACTGGCATAGAGTCCCGGCAGATCGGTGCGGGCCCGCTGGTCCACCATGACCCCGCCGCAGGTATAGTGGGCTGCCGGGACCACGGGGATGGGCTCCTTGGTGATGTCGATCCCGAGCTCCAGGCAGCGGGCATGAATGGTCGGGAAGTGCCCGATGATGAAATCGGCCGGCCGATCGGAGATGTCGAGGAAAACACATTCGGCGCCCAGGCGTTTCATCTCGTGGTCGATGGCGCGGGCAACGATGTCCCGGGGGGCCAGCTCGGCGCGGGGGTCGAAGCGGGGCATGAAGCGCTGGCCGTTGGGTAGCAACAGGCGGGCCCCCTCGCCACGCAGGGCCTCGGTGATCAGAAACGACCTTGCCTCAGGATGATAGAGGCAGGTCGGGTGAAACTGCATGAATTCCATGTTGGCCACGCGGCAGCCGGCACGCCAGGCCATGGCGATGCCGTCCCCGGTGGAGACGTCCGGATTGCTGGTGTAGAGGTACACCTTGTTGGCGCCGCCGGTGGCTACGACGACGAAGCGCGCCAGGAAGGTTTCGACCCGTCCGGTCCCTCGATCGAGCACGTAGGCACCGAAACAGCGGTTGCGTTGGCGTGCCCGGAGACCTGTACCGGGACCTAGATGGCGCGCAGTGATCAGATCCACCGCGATATGCTGCTCGTAGAGGCTCACATTGGGGCTGGCGCGGACCCGTGCCTCCAGGGTAGTGGCGACGGCCCGGCCGGTTGCGTCCGCGGCGTGCACCACCCGCCGATGGCTATGACCCCCCTCCCGGGTGAGGTGGTAGCCGCCCGCGGAGCCATACTCCTCGCTTCGCGTGAAGGCCACCCCTTGGTCTAATAGCCAGCGGATGTTGTGGGGGCCATGCTCCACCACGCGGCGCACGACACGGGCGTCGCAGAGTCCGGCCCCCGCCCTCAGGGTATCCTGGACGTGGGAGTCCACCGAATCCTTGGCGTCGAGGACGGCCGAGATGCCCCCCTGGGCGTACAGGGTGCTCCCTTCGGACAGCTCCCGTTTGGAGACCACCGCAACCGAGAGGTTGGCGCTCAATCGCAGGGCCAGGCTGAGACCCGCTGCGCCGCTGCCGAGGATCAGGACATCGTGTCGGTGGACGGTCTCGGACATGGAAGTGATCGGACTCCTGAATGAGGACGGCGCCGGGCTGGGTATGGCGACGCGCAGACTCGCGAGACGCAGGATCGAGGGTCGGGAGCTGGCTCGACCCCGGATGCCCGACATCGCTCAGCCTACAGTTGCTGATTTCATGGCTTGGATCAAGGTTTACCGGTTTATTTGGGGCTTCGCGGCCGCATTTCGCAGAGTCCAAGAACTTCCCCAAATTGGAGCTGTCCATGGCATCGGAACCCGGGGCGGGGCCCTCTCAGGCAGCTGTTCGTGTCTGAGCGTAGCACCGATCAGGAGCTCGTCCGCCGCGCCCAGGCGGGTGACCGGCGCGCCTTCGATTTATTGGTCTTGAAGTACCAACAAAAGGTTGCGAACCTGATCGGACGTTACATTCGCGAGCCCGCGGAGGTTTTGGACGTCACCCAGGATGCCTTTCTGAAGGCCTATCGGGCCCTGGACGGATTTCGCGGCGAGAGCGCCTTCTACACCTGGCTGTATCGCATCGCGGTCAACACGGTCAAGAACCACCTGGTCGCCCAGGGGCGTCGGCCTCCGGGGGACGACCTCGACGCGGATGTAGCCGAGCAAATGGACCTGGGGTCGCGCCTGAGGGAGAACGCCACGCCGGAGGGCCACTTGTTGACCGACGAGATCGCTCGTACCGTTCAGCAGGCGCTGGATGCCCTCCCGGACGATTTGCGCACCGCCATCGTTCTGCGCGAGTTCGAGGGCATGAGCTACGAGGAGATCGCGAGTGCGATGGATTGCCCCATCGGCACCGTGCGCTCCAGGATTTTCAGGGCGCGAGAGGCGATCGACAAGCGGTTGCGGCCACTCCTGGAACCTTGAGACCGATGCCGAGCGTCCACCTGTTACCGCAAATCCCACGATGCACCATGTGAACCCATCCCGTATGACCCCAAGCCCGGACATCCCAAGCTGATGAGCGATCAACCACTCGAAAAGCTTTCAGCCCTGGTAGATGGCGAGCTCAGCGCTCCCCTCGCCGCCGGCCTGTTGGACCAAGTCGGTCAGAGCCCGGAACTGCGGGCGACCTGGGAACGCTACCATCTAATCGGACAGGCGCTGCGGCGCGAGGCGGTCAACCCCGCTGCTTGTCGGGTGGCAGACGCCGTCGGGGCGGCGGTCGTGTCGGAGCCGATCCCGATCCGTCGGCGACCGAGTCGGCCCCGGACATATTCCAGTCTGGCGCCCTTTGGCGGGGCCGCCCTCGCCGCCGCGGCGGCCTTCCTGGCCATCTTTGCCGTGCCCAACCTGTTCCAGGGACCGGACGACGAGCCCGCCGAGTCGCGGGGACGGCAAGTGGCGATCTGGGCGCCCGCGTCCGGGGTGGCCGAGCGTCGCTGGGACCTGGTTCGACCCGACGTCGCGAGCAAGCTCGATCTCTTCCTGGTTAACCACCAAGAGTCGGCCCCGGCCACCGGTGTCAAGGGGATGCTCCCATACGCCACCCTGGTCGGCTATGAAGTCGCCCGTTAGCCTGGGGGCGGCGACGCTTGCGGTGCTGCTCGGACTCTCGTCCGGGCTGGCGTGTCCGGGTGGGGCAGATGAGGGTCGCGCCAGCGGTATGCTCGAGAGCATGAACCGCGCCTTGAGGTCCCTGGACTATGAGGGGACCCTGGTGTACCTCTACGAGAACCGGCTGGAGACCCTGCACCTAGTCCACCGGGTTGACAGCGGTCGCGTTCAGGAGCGCTTGGTCTCTCTGAGCGGTCCGGTCCGGGCCGTGACCCGGGAGCGGGACCGGGTCACCTGTGTCATGCCCGACGGTCACCCGATCTCCGTGAAGAGCCACGCTGGACGCAATCTGTTGCGTTCGGACCGGATCGATCCTGCCGTACTCGCCGATCGCTATCAGATCCTGATCGAGGGTGTGGCCCGCGTCGCGGGGAGGGATGCGGATGTACTGGCGATCAAACCCCGGGATGGCCTACGCTACGGTTACCGCTTCCATCTCGATCGCGTCACCGCCCTACCGCTCAAGTCCGATCTGATCGACCAAATGGGCGAGCCAATCGAGCAGTTGATGTTCACGTCCCTGGTGCTTCATGAGGATGCCGATGAAGCCGAGCCTCAGGCGGGGGACCAGAAGGCGACTGAGGAACCGCGCCAGGAGGACGTCGGGTCCCAGATCAGCACCCGCTGGCGCTTCGAGGCCCCTCCCCCTGGATTCGAACAGGTCATGTACGACGTGCTGCGGGCCCCGAGTGGTGCCGAGGTCGAGCACTTCGTGTTCAGCGACCGGCTGTCCGCCTACTCGGTCTACATCGAGGCCGATGCCACCGGAGGTCTTGATGGGGTCACGCGGATCGGCGCCATCCACGCGGCCGGCCGGCAGATCGACGGACATCAGGTGACGGTGGTCGGCGAGGTGCCGGCCGCCACCGTGGAGGCGGCGGTGGCGGGGGTGCGTGCGAACGATGGTGCGACCCGATGATCGAGGAGCAAGGGACCGTCGTGTCTCTGAGCGGGGCACTGGTCGAGGTACGCACCGAACGGCGCGGCGCTTGCGCGGGCTGCGGTTCCCAGTCGGGATGCGGCACTGCCCTCACGGACCGCCTCCTCGGGCGACGTGCGGTCACGCTGCGCGCTCGGAATCAGGCCGGAGCGGCGGTCGGGGACCGGGTCGTGGTGGGGGTCTCTGAGGAGGGGCTGCTCACCGCGGCCTTCGCGGCCTATCTCGTCCCTATCCTGGGCTTGGCAACCGGTGGGACCCTGGGCCAATTGCTCGCTCAGTGGGGGGCGCAGCCGGGGACCCTCTCGGTGGCCACGGATGGCGGGTCCGATCTCTCGGCACTGATCGGGGCCTTCCTGGGTTTCGTGCTGGCGTTATTCTGGCTGCGCCGCTACAGTGCGAAGAGGGTGCGGCACCCGGAATTTGAGCCTGTCGTCCTGCGTCGGCTCGGCGGCGAAGCGTCCTGCCAGCCTGCCTCCTTATCCGGTCGATAGTCGCTGAGCCGGGGTCGCAGGCCCTGACTCGACGGTGGCATTGGGGACACCGGGAAGCCTATTCGATTGCACAGCGGAGTATCCATGCGTTCCATTCATGGCATTCGGCCGAGCTCAGCCCTGGCGCTGGGCTTGATCCTGAGTTGGTTCCTCACCTCCGCGGGCGCCACGACGCGTGCCCTGCCGGAGTTCACGGAGCTCGTGGCGGCGAACGGGCCAACCGTCGTCAACATCAGTACCAAACAGGGCCAGAGCCTCACGCAGCAGTTCCAGGGCTTCTCAATCCCTGACCTGCCGGAGGACAGCCCGTTGCAGGACTTTTTCCGCCATTTCTTCGGCGAGCAAGGTGAGCCCGGGGAGGCGCCGGAGGACGATCAGCAGTCCCGGTCCCTCGGCTCGGGCTTCATCATCTCGGCTGACGGCTTTGTGCTGACCAACGCCCACGTGGTGGAGGGCGCCGACGAGATCATCGTCCGCACCAGCGACCGCCGGGAGTTCGTCGCCACCCCGGTGGGCGCCGATAAGCGTAGCGATATCGCCCTGCTCAAGGTGGATGCCGAGGACTTGCCGGCGGTTCGCATCGGATCCGCCCGGGATCTGCTCGTTGGTGAATGGGTCTTGGCCATTGGGTCGCCCTTCGGCTTCGAGCACTCCGCGACGGCAGGCATCGTGAGCGCCAAGGGGCGTAGCCTGCCCACCGAGAATTACGTCTCCTTCATCCAGACCGACGTGGCCATCAACCCAGGAAACTCCGGGGGGCCTCTCTTCAATCTCGATGGTGAGGTGGTCGCGGTGAACAGCCAGATCTACAGCCGCACGGGCGGTTTCATGGGGCTCTCCTTTGCGATCCCCATCGATCTGGTGATGGATGTAGTGGACCAGCTCAAGACCAAGGGCCGGGTGAGCCGGGGTTGGCTCGGGGTCCTGATCCAGGATGTCACCCGCGAGCTGGCCCCCACCTTCGGGCTCTCCCAGCCCCAGGGGGCCCTGGTGGCCCAGGTGTTGCCCGACAGCCCGGCGACCCAGGCGGGACTCCTGCCGGGGGATGTGATCCTCAGCTACAACGGCAAGGACGTGCAGACCTCCAGCGCCTTGCCCCCCTTGGTCGGGGCGACACCCGTGGGGGAGGCGGCCAAGATCGAAGTGATGCGTCAGGGTCAGCGCCTTCAGCTCGAGATTAAGATCGCCGAGCTTCCCGACGATGAGCAGCTCGCAGGGGTCTCGCGGGAGCCGGTCCCGGACAAGTCCAATCGTCTCGGACTGGTGGTGCGGGAGCTCACGGCGGACCAGCGCGAGCAGCTCGGCATCGAGCAGGGCGGGGTGCTGGTGGAGAGCGTCAAGGAGGGGCCCGCCGCCAGCGCCGGGGTCACCGCCGGCGACGTCATCCTGATGCTGGACAACCAGCCGGTGGAGGGCCTGGAGGGCTTCAACCGCATCCTCGAGGCCATCGAGCCGGGGCGTTCTGTTGCGGTGCTGATCCAACGGGGCGACGGGCGTATGTTCTACGCCCTGAAGCTGCCCAAGGGCTGATCCGGAAGGTCAATGACGGTCGCCCGCCGGTGACCGACGCCGGGCTGACCTCGGGCCGACTCCGGGCGATCGATCGAGGACGGGTATCCCGGACTCCACCGGGCGCCTGCCCTCTGCTATGATGGCGCGCTATTTGCGTCGGTCATGCGCGGCCCCAGCGGACCGCGTATGCGCACCCTCCTGAACGGACCGATGCCCCCCAAACACGAGCCCTCGGGCGTCCGGCATGGTCGATCTCAACCACATCCGCAACTTCTCGATCATCGCCCATATCGACCACGGCAAGTCGACCATCGCGGACCGATTCATCCAGCTCTGCGGCGCCTTGACCGAGCGGGAGATGTCGAGCCAGGTGCTGGACTCCATGGACCTGGAGCGGGAGCGCGGGATCACCATCAAGGCCCAGAGCGTGACCCTGGACTACCGGGCCCGCAACGGCGAGACCTACCAGCTCAACTTCATCGACACCCCAGGCCACGTGGACTTCTCCTACGAGGTCTCCCGGTCGCTCGCCGCCTGCGAGGGGGCCCTGCTGGTGGTGGACGCCGCCCAAGGTGTCGAGGCCCAGAGCGTGGCGAACTGCTACACCGCCATCGAGCAAGGGCTCGAGGTCCTTCCGGTCCTGAATAAGATTGACCTGCCCTCGGCGGAGCCCGAGCGGGTGATCCGCGAGATCGAGGAGATCATCGGCCTGGAGGCCGAAGACGCCCTGCGGGTGAGCGCCAAGACGGGCGAGGGGATCCCCGATCTGCTCGAGGCCCTGGTGGCGCGGATCCCCCCACCCAAGGGGGACCCGGCCGCGCCCCTCCAGGCCCTGATCATCGATTCCTGGTTCGACCCCTATGTGGGTGTCGTCTCCCTGGTGCGGGTGGTCAACGGGGAGATCAGACGGCGCGACAAGATCACCATGCTCTCCACCGGACGCACCCAACAGGTGGACGCGGTAGGGGTCTTCACACCCAAGAAGACCGAGCGGCCGGTCCTGAGTACCGGGGAGGTCGGCTTCTTGATCGCCTCCATCAAGGAGATCGACGGGGCGCCAGTCGGCGACACCATCACCCGGGCCGATCACCCGGCCCCCAAGCTACCGGGCTTCAAGGAGATGCGCCCGCGGGTCTTCGCCGGGCTCTATCCTGTGGACTCGGACGCCTACGAGGACCTGCGCGACGCCTTGAGCAAGCTGCGCCTGAACGACGCGGCACTCTTCTACGAGCCGGAGGTCTCCCAGGCCTTAGGGTTCGGCTTCCGTTGCGGCTTCCTGGGGATGCTCCATATGGAGATCATCCAGGAGCGTCTGGAGCGGGAATACGACCTGGACCTGATCACTACCGCGCCCACGGTGGTCTACGAGGTGGTGCGCAACGACGGAGAGGTCATCCGGATCGACAACCCCGCGGACCTGCCGGAGCCCAACAAGACCCGTGAGGTCCGGGAGCCCATCATCGAGGCTCACATCCTGACCCCGCAGGACTACCTGGGGGCGGTCATCAACCTGTGCATCGAGAAGCGGGGGGTGCAGAAGCACATCCATTACGTGGGTGGACAGGTCCAGGTCGCCTATGAGCTTCCGCTCGCGGAGGTGGTGCTGGACTTCTTCGACCGGCTCAAGTCCGCGAGCCGAGGCTTTGCCTCCTTCGAATACGAGCTCAAGCGCTTCCAGGCCTCGGACCTGGTCAAGCTGGATGTCCTGATCAACGGCGAAAAGGTGGACTCGCTCTCCACCATCGTGCACCGCTCCGTCTCCCAGAACCGCGGCCACGACCTCACGGTACGCATGAAGGAGCTGATCCCGCGCCAGATGTTCGAGGTGGCCATCCAGGCCGCCATCGGCAGCAAGATCATCGCCCGCACCACGGTCAAGCCCCTGCGCAAAAACGTCACGGCGAAATGCTATGGGGGCGACGTGACCCGCAAGCGCAAGCTGCTCGAGAAGCAGAAGGCGGGCAAGCGGCGCATGAAACAGGTGGGCAAGGTGGAGATCCCCCAAGAGGCCTTCCTTGCCGTACTCCAGGTGGGAAAGGATAATTGACGATTGGCACTCGGGCCCCGACTTCGGCCTGCCCAGTGGAAGGTCCCCGATACCGCTCCCCCCGAATCCCGCCTGGCCCGGACCCTCGATCCGGAAGGCCTCGAATGCGAGAACCCGACGACCATGAATTTTGACTTCCCGGCCTTTCTGGTATTGGCCTCCGTCCTGACCGGCGGTATCTGGCTGGTCGATGCGTGGCTGTTCGCGCCCCGGCGCCGGCGTCTGGTCCGGGAGGCGGCCGCTCAGGGGTCTGCCGGGGCAGGGGCGAGCGTCGCTTACAAGGAGCCCGTGCTCGTTGAGTATGCCCGTTCCTTCTTTCCGGTGATCTTCATCGTGCTCCTCCTGCGCTCCTTTCTGGTGGAGCCCTTCCGCATCCCCTCCAATTCCATGATGCCGACCTTGCTCACCGGGGACTTCATCCTGGTCAACAAGTATGCGTACGGCCTGCGCCTGCCGGTGCTGAACAATAAATTCATTGAAATCGGCACGCCGCAACGCGGTGATGTGGTGGTGTTCAAGTTTCCGGAAGATGATCGGACCGACTATATCAAGCGGGTCATCGGAGTCCCGGGCGACGAGATCTGGTACCAGAACCGCACCGTCTATATCAACGGCGAGCCCCAGGAGCGATTGCCCATTGGGACCTATACGGGAGTCGGCTCCGGGATGGTGATGACGGGGGCCCAGGAGTCGCTGGAGAACCTGGCCGGGGTGGAACATCATACCCTGGTGCGTCCTGGTGCCCCGGATCTACCCCCAGGTTGCCGGGAGCTGGCCTATGGACCCATCAAGGTCCCCGAGGGCCACTACTTCGTTATGGGCGACAATCGGGACAACAGCAACGATAGCCGCTGCTGGGGTTTCGTGCCGGAGAAGAACCTGGTGGGCAAGGCCTTCGCCATCTGGATGCACTGGGACGGGGCCCGGAACGGGTTCCCGCCAGTGGCCTGGGATCGCATCGCCGATGTGATCCGCTGATTCGTATTCACTGGGAGGGGATCGATTCCATGAGGCGTTTGCGCAGACATCAGCGGGGTATGGGCCTCTCCAGTCTACTCTTCATCTTCGTCCTGGTTGCCTTCGTCGCCGTGGTGCTGCTTCGAACCGGTCCCGCCTACATGAGCTATTTGACCCTGAGGTCTGCCATGAACAGTGTCGCCCAGTCACCCGAGCCGATCAGCGGTGGCAAGGCTGCCATCATGGACCTGATCAATCGGCGTCTGGAGATCAACGACGTGCGGGGTATCGACCCCAAGTCATTCAAGATTCAAAAGACAAGCGACACGACCTATGACGTCCAGGTAGCCTACGAGCGCCGGGAGCACCTGTTCGGCAATATCGACGTGGTCCTCACGTTCGATCATACGGTAGCGGTCGAGGCGCAGTGAACGGGGATAGGCGCCGCCTGGCGCGCCTCTTGGGTCACCACTTCCGGCGGGAGGATCTGCTCGATCAGGCCCTGACCCATCGCAGCGCCGGCGGCCCCAACAACGAGCGGCTCGAGTTTCTCGGCGATGCACTGATCGGCTTCGTGGTGGCAGAGGCCTTGGTGGCCGGCCTGCCCGAGGCGGACGAGGGAACCCTCAGCCGGATGCGGGCCGCCCTGGTCAAACGAGAGTCCCTGGCGGAGCTGGCGCGGGGGCTGGACCTCGGAGACTATCTGCACCTCGGGGCTGGAGAGCTGCGCACCGGCGGTCACAATCGGGACTCGATCCTGGCCGACGCCCTTGAGGCGGTGCTGGGGGCGGTCTATCTGGACGCCGGATTCGAGGCGGCCCGTACCGTGGCCATGGGTCTCTTCCGGACCCCCCTGGCGCACCTGAGCGCCGCCCCCGCGGGCAAGGACCCCAAGACCCGGCTGCAAGAGCTCCTGCAGTCGCGGCGCCGCCCCATCCCCGAGTACCAGGTCGTGAGCGTTGGCGGCACCCAACATGCCCAGTCCTTCCGGGTAAGCTGCCTCCTGCCGGACCAAGGCACCGTGACCCAGGGGGAGGGCAGCAGTCGGAGGCGGGCCGAGCAGGCCGCCGCCGAGGCCATGCTGGGGCGGTTAGCGGAGTCCGCCGATCGCGAGGCACATCGGGAGAGCCGGGGGCGGCCGGAGCATGTGTGAGCCGAACCCGCGCCGTCGTTGCGGCAGGGTCAGTATTGTCGGCCGCCCGAACGTGGGCAAATCCACCCTGCTCAACCGCATCCTGGGTCACAAGCTCGCCATCACGTCCCACAAGGCCCAAACAACCCGGCACTCCATCCTCGGCATCAAGACCAGGCCCGACGGTCAGATCCTGTTCGTGGACACCCCCGGCATCCACAGCCGGGGCGGGGATGCGCTGAACCGTTACCTCAATCGCACGGCCCGAGCCGCCGTCCTGGACGCGGACCTGGCCCTTTTTGTGGTCGAGGCCCTGCGCTGGACCCCCGAGGACGACCTGGCCCTGGATGCGGTTGCGGCTTCGGGACTGCCAGCCATCGCGGCCGTGAACAAGGTCGACGTCCTGGCCGAGAAGGGAGACCTGCTTCCGTTTCTACAGACCCTCGCCGAGCGCCACGGGTTCCTGGCGCTGATCCCGCTCTCGGCGGCCCGGGGCGAGGGCGTGGACGACCTGGAGCGCGCCGTGATCGCCGCCTTGCCCGAGGGCGAGCCCGAGTTCCCGGAGGATCAGATCACAGATCGTTCCGAACGCTTCTTCGCCGCGGAGCTCCTGCGGGAGCAGCTGGTGCAGCGTTACGGCCAGGAGCTGCCCTACCGCACCTCGGTCGAGATCGAGCGCTTCGAGGATCAAGGCGGGCGCTACCTGATCCATGCCCTGATCTGGGTGGAGCGCCCGGGACAGAAGGCCATCATCATCGGCAAGAAGGGCGAGGCCCTCAAGGCGGCGGCCACCCAGGCGCGACTGGAGATGCAGAAGCTCTTCGGCTGTCCCGTGCACCTGGAGGTATGGGTCAAGGTGAAGAAGAGCTGGTCGAGTGACGAGGCCGCCCTATCCAGCCTGGGCTACCGTGATCCTTGAGCTTAAAAAGAAGAGAGGCCCCCATGAACGCGAATCCGAACAAGGGTTTCTGGCGGTGTCACGACCCTTGATAGGGAAATTCTGAGTCCGAGCTTAGCCAATAGATTTTTGGCTCAATTTGCGTTCATTTGCGGACGATTTTTAATCCTTGACTTGGCGGCCTCCGGATTCCCCCCCCAAGAGCATGACCGACGAGACAGTAGGCAGCGGTCTGCTCCAGGCCTTCGTGCTCCACCGGCGCGATTACAGCGACACGAGCCTGCTGCTGGAGCTGTTCGCGAGCGGTCTGGGGCGCTTCCCCGCCATCGCCAAGGGGGCGCGACGACGGCGCAATCCGGCGAGCGCCCTGCTGCAGCCCTTCCAGCCCCTGTGGATCGGGGTGGTGGGTCGCGGCGAGGTGCGTACCCTGACTCGGGTGGAGCCGGCGGGGCCGCCCTTTCCTCTCACCGGTCGGGCCCTGCCTTGCGGTTTTTATCTCAACGAGCTCCTCACTCGGCTCCTGGGTCGGCATGACCCCCATGATCCCCTCTTCGCCTTCTATCACGCGGCCCTCCTCGGCTTGAGCGATGGGGGCATGGCGGGTGCCCTGCGCCAATTCGAACTGCGGTTGCTGGAGGAGCTCGGCTACGCCCCCGGGCTCGGGACCGATGGGGAGACTGGGTTGCCGGTTGATCCTGACCTGTGCTACGCGGTGGAGCCGGGGCAGGCACCCCGGCGGGCATTGCCGGGTCAGTCGGGGATCACGGTCTCCGGCGCCACGCTGCTGGCCCTCGCGGGTGGCATGGCGTTGGATGCCTCCCGGCAGCGGGAGGCCCGGGCCCTGTTGCGCCGCCTGCTCGGGCCCCATCTTGGTCCCAAGCCCCTGAAGAGCCGGGAGCTGTTTCGCCAGATCTCGGTCGGCTAGGCGGACGCAATGGATCGCAATCTCGCGCTACGCCGATCTTCACTCCATTGGTCCTGGGAGCCCCCATGAAAGAGATCACAGCGCCCGAGGTCCTGCTCGGCGTCAACATCGACCATATCGCCACCATTCGCCAGGCTCGTGGGACCCGCTATCCGGATCCCATCCAGGCGGCGCTGGTGGCGGAGCAGGCGGGGGCGGATCTCATCACCCTGCACCTGCGGGAGGACCGCCGCCACATCCAGCCCCGGGACGTCGAGCTCCTGTGCGGCATCCTCACTACCCGCATGAACCTGGAGATGGCGGCGACCCCGGAGATGGGGGAGATCGCCGCCCGCATCCGCCCGGCGGATTGCTGTCTGGTCCCCGAGCGGCGCGCCGAGCTTACCACAGAGGGCGGGCTGGACGTCGTGGGCCAGCGCGCCGAGCTCCGGGACTTCTGTGCCCGCCTGGCCGACGCGGGGATCCGCGTCTCGCTCTTCATCGACCCGGATCCCGGGCAGATCGAGGCCGCCCGGGCGGTGGGCGCACCGGTGGTGGAGATCCACACCGGGCGCTACGCGGACGCCCGCTCGCCCGGGGATAGGGCTACGGAGCTAGAGCGAATTCGCCGCGCCGTGCGACTCGGGTTGGACCTCGGGCTTCAAGTCAATGCCGGTCACGGGCTCGACTACCACAACGTCAAGGCGGTGGCGGCCATTCCCGGGGTGCGGGAGCTCAACATCGGCCACTCCATCATCGCGCGGGCCCTGTTCGCCGGGCTGGACCAGGCGGTGCGGGACATGAAGCAGGTCATTCGAGAGGCCAGCCGGCAGATGGCCTGACCGCCAAGAGGCTCGGGTGAGCACCATGACGACACCTCTTCGGGTGAACGTGGCCCCGTCGGTGCTCGACCTGATGGGGATACCGGAGCCGGCGGCCATGTCCCGACGCTCCGTGCTGATCGCGTTCCCGCCGCCCTACCCGCTCTGGAAGGGCTGGACGCCGCCTGACCTGCCCCTGCCGAGTCGACGCGGGCACCAGGGTGGTTGCCAACCCGGTGTGCCCCCGGGCCCCTGTCCTGCGATACTCCCCCCGTCCGCCACTGACAGCCTGAGGAAGCCGAGAGGCCCATGCCCGATTCCACCCTGACCCTGGTCCTCGCCACCGACCGTGGCGCCGGGCTCGATCCCCTGACCCTGCACAGACCCAAGGCCGCCGTGCCCTTCGGCGGCAAGTACCGCATCATTGACTTCACCCTGGCCAACTGCCTGCACTCGGGTCTGCGTCAGGTGCTGGTCCTCACCCAATACAAGAGCCACTCCCTACACAAGCACCTGCGCGACGGCTGGTTCATCTTCAACCCAGAGCTCGGGGAGTTCATCACTGCGGTCCCGCCCCAGCAGCGGGAGGGCCTCCACTGGTACGGCGGTCCCTTCGACGCCATTCGCCAGAACCGCTATCTGCTGGAGCGCAGCCCGGCGGGCCAGGTCCTGGTGCTGGAGGGGGCGGCCGTCTACCGCATGGACTACGCGGAGCTGATCCGTGCGCACCGGGGGTCCGGCGCGCCGGTCACCCTGGTCCTGCGCGGTCCGACCGACCCCGGCGGCGGCTCCCAGCCGGTGGCCTGCGTGGACGCGGAGGGGCGGGTGACCGCACTGGCCCAAGCCGGCGCTTCGACCCCGCGGGAAGGGTGCGAAGACCTCGCCACCATGGGCGTCTACTGCTTCGATAAGGCCTGGCTGCTCGACTCCCTGGACCGATCCGATGCCTTGGAGGGCCCAGACCAGGACCTGGCCCTGGACCGCCTGGTCCCCGTCCTCGCCTCAGAACAGGTCCTCGGCTACCGCTTCGGAGAGCGGCGGGGACGGGTCACGCCGGACCGTTACTGGTGCAACCTGGACTCCATCGACGCCTATTACCAGGCCAACCTGGCCCTGCTGCGCGCCGAGCCCCCCATCGACCTCTACCAGGCGGACTGGAACATCCGCACCTACCAGGGCCAGTATCCTCCCGCGCGCACCGTCCCCGGGGCGGCCAGCGGGACCGAGGGGATCTTCGTCAACTCCATGCTGGGGGCGGGCTCCGTGATCAGCGGCGGCGGGGTCAACCATTCCATCCTGTTCAGCCGCGTGCGCGTGCGAGACGGGGCCATCGTGGACGCGTCCATCCTGTTCGATGGGGTGGTAGTGGGGGACGGCGCCCACCTGCGCAACTGCATCATCGAAAAAGACGTGGAGATCCCCCCCCACGCGCAGATCGGCATGGATCTGGCGCAAGATCGGGAACGCTTCATCCTCTCGGACCGGGGCATCGTCGTGGTCCCGAAGGGCTTCAGCTTTTAGCGGGCAAGCCAGTGACGCAGCGCGGCGGCGGTGGGCAGATCCCCGCCGGTCGCGGCGACTTGCTCTGGGGTCCCCTGGGCGATGAGGTCGCCGCCTTGGTCGCCGCCTTCGGGGCCCAGGTCAAGCACCCAGTCGGCCTCGGCGATGAGCGGCAGGTCGTGCTCGATGGCCACGACGGTGTGGCCAGCGTCCACCAGGCGGTGGAGGACCGCGACCAAGCGCTCTACGTCGGACCGATGGAGTCCTACCGTGGGCTCGTCCAGCACATAGAGCGTGGGACGCGGGTTGGTACCGTCCAAGCTCGGGCGTGCCTTGGCGAGCTCGGTGACCAGCTTGATGCGCTGGGCCTCGCCGCCGGAGAGTGTGGGGCTCGGCTGACCCAGGCTGAGGTAACCCAGGCCAACTGCCTGCAGGAGTGTGAGCGGATGGTGAATGGCTCGGTGAGCGGCGAAGACCTCCAG
>Ga0209254_10002308_pt1 | contig 17313 bp, 15 predicted proteins | sample FrelakmetDIP11DI_FD_187148 | JGI IMG/M metagenome (GOLD analysis project Ga0209254, IMG submission 187148) | Freshwater lake sediment microbial communities from the University of Notre Dame, USA, for methane emissions studies - DIP11 DI (SPAdes)... | ecosystem: Environmental > Aquatic >... | reverse complement strand
CATTCCCTCATAAACATCTACACCAGCTCCAATAAATAATGTTGCTCTTTCTTCCGCGTTCTTCAACCCAAATGTAAAGGTGGTTCCCGATTCCCAGGCCACCACCGAACTTGTTGTTCGTGAAACGATCGGTCCGGCCATTGGACCGTAAGAATCAAATATGGAATTCATAACGCCAGTACCATGAGTGGCGGTAAGAAATTGATACCTGAAGCCAAGAATTCCGCGGGTTGGGACGAGATAACGGATGTGCACTGAGCCATCCGGCAAATTCAGCATGTCCAGCATCTTTCCTCGGCGTGATCCAAGCATTTCCACTACTGCGCCGACGGTTTCTGCACTGGTTTCAATTTGTAATTCTTCATATGGTTCTAGGATCTCTCCACGCTCACCTATATGAAAAATTGCCTCCGGTCGGGAAACTTCAAATTCATACCCTTCCCGCCGCATGGTTTCGATCAATATGGCGAGATGAAGCTCACCCCGACCTGAGACGATGAAAATATCTGGACGCTCAGTCTCCTCCACTCTCAAGGCAACATTCTTCTTAAGTTCGCCAAGCAGACGTTCACGGAGTTTGCGGGAGGTTCCCCATTTTCCTTCTCTCCCGGCAAAGGGGGAAGTGTTTACCCCAAAAGTCATTTTTACAGTAGGTTCTTCCACCGTTATCGGGGGTAAGGCAACAGGGTTTTCCGGGTCTGCTAGCGTCTCACCGATTGCGATTCCTTCAAGTCCGGCAAGGGCAATAATCTCACCGGCCTCAGCAGACTCGACCTCCACCTTTTCCAACCCCTGGTGAATGTAGAGATATCGGGCTCTCTCCTTGAGAACCTGCCCTTCGACGGTAATCCTTGCCAGCTCCTGACCGGCTTTGATCCTTCCGGCAAAAATTCTGCCCAACGCAGTCACTCCGCGATAATCGTCATAACCAAGATTAGTCACCAGCATTTGCAACGGGGCATCCGCATCCACTTCAGGCGCTGGGATGTTATCCAGGATCGCATCAAACAAAGGCTGAAGATTTGATTCAAGTTCCTGTGTCAAGCCGGCTTGACCAGTGATCGCGTTCGCGTAAATTATTGGGAAATCCACCTGGTGGTCGCTGGCACCCAAATCCACAAACAAATCGAATGTCGAATTTACAGAGCGATCCGGTTCCGCGTCCTTGCGATCCATTTTATTGATCACAACGATTGCCTTGTGTCCCATTTCAAGCGCTTTTTTGAGCACAAATCGAGTTTGCGCCATGGGTCCTTCTGCCGCATCCACGAGTAGCAGCACTCCATCAACCATATTCATGACGCGTTCAACTTCTCCCCCGAAATCAGCATGACCAGGGGTATCTACAATATTAATTTTTACCAGGTTGCCTTCCCGGTCAGGGATCGAAATGGCAGTATTTTTCGCTAAAATTGTTATGCCGCGTTCGCGTTCAAGGTCATTGGAATCCATGACTCTGACTGCAACCTGCTGATTTTCACGGAAAACTTTCGCCTGTTTCAACATGCCATCCACCAGCGTGGTTTTGCCATGGTCTACATGGGCGATGATCGCGATATTTCTTAAATCTTTTCTTTTTTCTAACATTTTTCACACCTTCAGTTGATGCACAACAATCAACGACCCCGGGATTTGCAACCGAGGTCGTATTATCAATAATATCAGATAGCCGCCTTTTTGAACAGGATAGAGATATACCACTACCTGTATATAATAAGAATATGAAGCCTGATCGTAAAACAGTGGGATTGGTTTTAAGTGGAGGGGGTGCCCGAGGTATTGCTCATATTGGATTTATGAAGATCCTTTACCAGGAAGATATTAAATTCCAACTAATTTGCGGAACAAGTTTCGGGGGATTTGTAGGTGCTGCGCTGGCGTCCGGTATATCTCCACTGGAATTGGAAAAAGAAGCAATTCGGATGGCACAATCCAGGGAATTCATCAAGTTGATTGATCCTAATCCCTTGAGAAGGGGGTTCTTAGAAGGCAATCGCGTTAAAGAATATATTGAGAATTTGATCGGCAAGGACCGCTTATTAGAATCGCTGCTTTTCCCATTGAAGCTCGTTTCAGTGGATCTTATCACCGGCTCGGAGGTCGTTCTCGATTCCGGTCCCCTATTGCCTGCAATTTTTGCAACCATTGCTATCCCGGGAATTTTTAAACCAATCGAATACGAAAATCACCTGCTCGTCGATGGCGGGGTTCTGAATAATCTCCCTATAAATCATGCCCGAAATGCCGGGGTGGATGTGGTTATCGCGGTAAACGTTCAACCATATGTCGGTCCTGAAAAACCTTGGGGATTTTCTAAAAATCCGAAACGACTCATTCCAGAATCTTTAATCAGTATGTATAGGGCGGAAATTATCCGGTCAAACCATCAGACTGCTTCTCATTTATTAACCTCGCCACCTAATTTATTGGTCACTCCGGATATTCCCGATGAGATCGATTCACTTTTTGGTTTTAAATACGCTTCTGAAATAATTAAAGCCGGAGAACTAACTGCTCAAAATGCTCTTAATAAGATCAAATCATTAATTGGGTGAATATATATTTCACCGATTTTATCTGATCGATCTCTAGGAGAAAAGATGACAAAATATATCGGTTCAATTGACCAGGGGACGACCAGCACTCGATTTATAGTATTTGATCAAGCGGGAAATATCATCGCCCTTGACCAGTTGGAACATAAACAGATATTTCCAAAATCTGGATGGGTTGAACATGATCCTGAAGAAATATATCAAAATACTACAATCGTTATCCGGAATGCCTTACGTAAATCTAATTTATCTCTTAAAGACCTTTCAGCGATAGGGATTACAAATCAACGTGAAACGAGCGTCTTTTGGGATCGGACAACCGGTAATTCTTTAGGAAATGCAATAGTCTGGCAGGACACCCGAACAGATCAAATATGTAATGCACTTGCTGGTGATAAAGGTCTTGATCGCTATCGTGAAAAAACCGGTCTACCACTTGCCACATATTTTTCTGGTCCGAAGATTCGCTGGGCCTTGGATAATGTTCCTGGAATAAAAACAGCAGACAACAATGGCGAACTGTTTTTTGGAAATATAGATACATGGTTGATCTGGAAATTAACAGGTGGGCATCATGGCGGAGTACACGTTACGGATGTATCAAACGCCTCCCGAACCATGTTAATGAATTTGTCAAATTTAACCTGGGAAGATTCAATTCTCACAGAAATGGCTATCCCCTTAGCGATATTACCATCAATCAAATCATCTTCTGAAGTATATGGCTATGCGCATATTGATGGAGTGGATATTCCAATTGCTGGTGACCTAGGCGATCAACAGGCTGCTCTCTTTGGTCAGGTTTGTTTTCAACCTGGTGAGGCTAAGAATACATACGGTACCGGTTGTTTCATGCTGATGAACACCGGTAATATCCCCGTCCAAAGCCGTAATGGGCTCTTAACTACTGTAGGCTATAAACTCGGCGAGGAAAAGGCTGTCTATTGTTTGGAAGGTTCAATTGCCATTGCAGGAGCCCTGGTACATTGGCTACGGGATAATCTGAAGATAATTGAGAATTCAAACGATATCGAACCCCTTGCCCGCAGTGTTGAAGATAACGGTGGAATCTATTTTGTTCCTGCTTTTTCAGGTTTATTTGCCCCTTATTGGAGAAGTGATGCCAGGGGTGCAATTGTAGGTATGACCCGATTCATAAACCGGGGTCATATTGCGAGAGCTGTTTTGGAGGCTACCGCTTATCAGACACGGGAAGTATTGGATGCCATGGAATCCGATTCAGGCGTTCGTCTCACCTCGCTGAAAGTGGATGGTGGCATGGTTAATAACAATTTATTGATGCAATTTCAATCAGACATTTTGAATGTTTCCGTAGTCCGACCGCGTATCCTTGAAGCCACGGCTCTCGGTGCTGCCTATGCAGCAGGTTTGGCGGTTGGCTATTGGAAAAACCTAGATCAGCTTCGGGAAAATTGGTTCAAAGCTTCTGAATGGACACCTAATATGGATGAAATCTCTCGTTCTGCACAATACGCCACCTGGAAAAAAGCAGTTACTCGCACTTTCGATTGGCTCTAGCTTGGTTAACTCTATTATCGTCCCTTCTTCTCAAACCTGTTCTGTTCAAACACTGTTCAAACCTGTTCTTGACTTAATCCTCCCCAGGAATTAAAATCCACCGTCGTGCCAAAGGCACAAATAAATTTAGCGGTTTCACCGCATTTTCATAGAGTGAAGGTAACCCGTATGGGTGAGAGGCGCTCGAAGGAAGGTATTATGGAAAAAGTAGTCTTGAATGCAGTCCCCCGGACCATTATTGGGAAACAGGTTGGAGCCTTGCGCCGGGAAGGTAAGTTACCGGCAGTCATGTATGGGCATAATTTTGATTCCACCCCCATCACATTGGATCTTCGAGAGACAACCAAACTTCTCAATTCAGTAACCTCCAGTAGTATTGTTACGATTTCACTTGAAGGCAAGGAACACTCCGCCCTGGTTCGCGAAAAACAGAAGGATTATCTTCGCGGAACCATCAAGCACCTGGATTTTCAGGTTGTATCTCTCACCGAAAAGATCCGTACCAATGTCGCAATCGAACTTGTTGGCGTAGCCCCTGCTGTTAAAGATTTTAACGGTGTACTCGTTTCCGGTTTGAATGAAATCGAAGTGGAGTGTTTCCCGCAAGATCTCCCAGATAGAATATTGATTGAACTTTCAGTTCTTGTAAAGATCGGAGATGCACTATATGTGAAGGATATCGTTGTTTCCGATAAAGTCATCGTTCATGAGGACGCACAAGAATTAATTGTTCATATTACCCATCCAGTTGTCGATGAGGTTGTGGTCGTAGAAGAAGTAGCTGGGTTGGAAGAACCTGAAGTGATCGAAAAAGGCAAGAAAGAAGAAGAATTACCCGAAGAAGAGAAATAATTATTGTGAAAAAGCAGCCTTCGGAGGGCTGCTTTTTTCTTGCTTGATTAATTTGCCAATGAAACGAAGTAATATCCTGGCTGTAATTCCCCACAACAGTTCACCATCAATATCATTATAAAAAATTACCTTCTCTATGCTTCCTGTTGATCGGATATAGTCACGTTCCTCGTAGTTCCGCGGGTCAGCGAGCCAATCGAGGCGCGCAGAAAAGACATGCTCAACTTCTTCTTCGGCCAATCTCACCTGAAAAGGGAATTCGATCATACCAACCACGGGGGTTATCAAATAATTACTGATCGATAAGAAAGGTTCCAATCTTCCTAAAACCCGAATTTTGGATTTTGGAATACCGATCTCTTCTTCCGTTTCACGTAAAGCTGTCGCCTCAAGGTCTTTATCGATCCACTCGAATGCTCCGCCCGGAAAGGAAACCTGTCCTTTATGATCCTGCACAGTCTGACTTCTTCTTGTGAAGAGGACTTTCCAGATTTTATTTTCCTGGAAAAGAGGAATTAGGACAGCTGCTTTTGTGCGATGATCTGATGAAATCTCGTCGTTTATTCCCGGGGAAGACAATTTTTCAATGATGTATTCAGGAGTGATTTTTTCCATTGACGTTTAAGTAATAAATCAAGATCCAATCGCTTCAGAGGTGCTAAGGAAATTTTCTGAGGTGTTTTCAGTTTTATCATCACCAGATTCAATTTCAGACTCTTCTAAAGGTTCCAAAAATGGCCTTGCAAAAATCAAATATCCTGTGTGCGCCACCATACGGTCGGCTGGTCTGAATCGTTCCGACTCTGGTTTGTAGTAACGGATAAGTATCTCCACAACCTCGATAAACGAGAAATAGTTTTTTCTCAATTCCGGCAGCAATCGGATAATCTGGTTCGTAGTAGGAAGGATGGTTCCGAAAAAACCTCCCGGTTTCAATGCGGATTTTACCTGATCTAGGTAATCATACGGGTTTGGAACATCCAGGAATAGCGCGTCTACCCCGGCTTCATCAAATCCTTCAGCTATATCCCGGATTTTAAAGGTCACCCGATCGGCAAGTCCAAATTTCTCAAGGTTTTTTATTGCGGTTTTTTGTTGTTCAATTTTTGCATCATAAGAATAAATATGGCCTTCTGGACCAACTGAGTAGGAAAAAGCTGTTGTCAATCCACCAGATCCTGTACCAGCTTCAACAACAATACTTCCCGGACCCACACCCATTGTTATCAAAATGAATCCAATATCTTTCGGGTACATTATTTGCGTCGAACGAGGAATTCCCCGGATTAAATCCGCCAGAGAAGGTTGAAGCAGGTAAAAAGGATTGCCTTTATGACTAGTAATCTTGGTTCCCCAGGGCTTTCCAATCAAGTCATTATGTTGGACAACACCCCGGTGCGTATGTAACGCGGTGTCAATTTTTAGTTGAATAATAAAGTGCTTAAACCCTTGTCCAACCAGTTCAGCGAGGTCGCCTTCTTGAGCTAAAGTTTTTAAATTATTCCAAACCATATTTACAGCTTTTCCGGTTCGAGGGTTTTGATGAAGAAGTCAGAAATTGCCTCATAACAACGGACCCTATTTTTGAACTTAAGTACATCATGGCCTTCATCTTTGAATAAAATAAATTCAACATTTTTACCCTGGGACTTAAGTTGATCCACAAGATCCTGAGATTCCCTCGCGACCACCCTGGGATCATGCTTTCCTTGAATCACAAGCAAAGGACATGTCATGTTCCCCAGGTATGTCCTGGGGGATCTTTCAATCAGAAAATCGCGATCTTTAACTGTATCTCCTAAACTTGCATTCATGACAGGTTTCCAGCTTTCCGGAATTCTGTCCAAGAAAGTCAACAGGTCATAAGGTCCGAACATATCAACAGCACCTTTCCAGAGTTCTGGGTGCCTCCCCGCAAGTGTCAGGGACATATACCCGCCATACGACCTTCCAACAACTCCCGCCCGCTTTGTATCGATTCGTTTGTCATCAGAAAGCACTTTCATTGCTTGTACATGATCAAGCCGGTCATTCCCACCCCAATCTCGATCCACCATTTTTGTGTAAGCTAATCCATAACCTGTGCTACCGCGGACATTTGGTACGAAGACTGCGAATCCCTTTAGGGTTAGATATTGGATTAATGGCATTGAAAACCAGGCAAAATCTGGACGTTCCTGACCCTGGGGTCCTCCATGCACATAATATACAAGAGGTCTGGGTCCTTTAAAACCTAATTCTTCACTTGGTAGGTAAAGCCGGGCAGAGATTCGAACACCATCAAAGGAATTAAACGAAGCATTCTCACCGGCAGTCAATAACTTGTTTGAAATACCGAGAATCTGTTCCTTAGTTTTCAAATGGAATTTCGGTTTCTTCTTACTGTCCACAAGGTATATCTGGATTGGCAATTTCGCGGAAGAAAAGGATAGCGCATATTCATCTTTTTTCTTGTTGAATGAATAAGATTCAAGCATTCCATTAACCAATGGTTCTTCCCCACAAATGACCTTTTCAACTAATAATTGATTTTTTTCTTTTTGCCAGGATGCCTGATATAACCAGGAAATTCCATCAATGTTATAGATTAAATTGTAAAGGCCATCGGAGATCGCGGAAATTCCTTCCAATTCTCCATTCCCCGCGTGATTTAATCCTTTGATTTTAACTTTTTTTAATTTTTCCAAAGATGCTAAATTTAAGTAAGACACGCTGAATTTATCAGAAAAGATAGCCGAGGAAATCAATAACCCGGACTCGTCACGGGTAAAACTTACGCCATTTATACCTGTCAATTGGATCCTTTCCTCCGCCTTTCGCTCGGTAAAGGGCGTTCCGAGTAGTTTTATGGTTTCAGGTCTTCCCGATTCCCATAAATACAAAATTTCATCCCCCATGGTAAATGATTCGATTATTGCGACTTTCTTGTGGTCCTTCGTATTACATACAGGTATCGCGAAACCCCCGGTGCGAAACAGCTCAACCACTGAATTCTTATTTAGGTTGACCTGAAATGCTACCGATTCGGGTTTTTTCTTTTCTTCATTCATCAGGTAAAATATGTTCCGTTTTGCGTCGAAGGACCCCAAATGGCAGCGGTAATTCTTAAAAAAACCTTCCAGGATTGGCTCCGGATATCCTCCACCAATCGGAATAAGAAAGGGTTGATAATTTTCATCTCCATCGTGATCAATCATCACGAGGATTTTTTCAAGTTTTGGAAATGCTGCAAATGAATACCCATCGATCAAATGCGGGTTTTGTAGAGCAATTTCCGGTGGGATCAGTGGTTGCGGTACACTGCCACTAATTTTCATTTTATATAAGCTGATATGGCCGCTGAGATTCGAAAGAAAATATATAAAATCTCCGGTTATTTGAGGTTGGAGGAATAACCTTGCGGATAAAAGGGATTCAATTTTGAACATGATTTGCTCCTTAATTCTTATCAGTCTTGATCAAGCTTAACCAATACCCAAGACCTAAAAATAGAAAGCTGAATAAGCTCGCAATCCCCAGATGTAAAGGACCCACACTTAAGAAATTCCAATCAAGATTTTCAGCTATGAATTGCCCCAACCAGAACCCAATCCAGCTGAACGCGAGGTAAAAGAGGAATCTGCCTAAATTACCCCCACGCCAAAGATGAAACGCAGCCCCATAAAGGGTTGCAAACAAACATCCAAAAAGAAATGCTGGCAAAGTCATTTTCAAAAATCCTTATTCTTTGAATGTAGATATAAATCCGCTACCTACCACGAGATCACCCTGGTATATCACAGCCAATTGCCCGGGAGCCAGGTCTCTAATGGGTTCCAAGGTTTGGACTTCAGCCGTTTTTGAGGTTCGTTGAAACATAATTTTAGCCTGAAACAGTCTCGACCGGTAACGGGTCATGACCTGCGCCTCAAATTCACTCTTTTCATTATCGATAATCCAATTGGTGTCTTGGATCTTGAATTTTCTCACTCCCAGCAGATCCATTTCTGAAACAATTAGGCAATTTCGACTGATATCCTTCGAAACCACGAAAAAGGGTTCTTTTCCCGCGATCCCGATCCCTTTTCGCTGTCCGATTGTGTAAAAGGCAAGCCCTTTGTGAGTTCCAATTTTATTTCCATTTGTATCCAGAATATCTCCCGGTTGGGAGGTACCCGGTGAATATTTAATCAGAAACTCCCGGTAGTTACCACTCCCGATGAAACACAAATCCTGGCTTTCGGGTCTGTTGGCAATCAATAAACCCAATTCCACTGCCTTTTTCCGAGTCTCTTGCTTATTCCAATTCCCAAGCGGAAAGTAGGTTTTCGATAATTCCCTTTGGTTTAGCCTTGCAAGCACATAGGATTGATCTTTTTTTGTATCCACTGCTTTTTGTAAATAAACATGGTCACCATCTTTTTTAATTCGGGCATAATGGCCTGTGGCAAAGAATTCAGCTCCCATCAATTCAGCTTTATGCAGCAAATACCCCCAACGGATCATCTTGTTACAAACGACGCACGGATTAGGTGTCTCGCCGGATCGGTAGCTTTGGATAAAATAATCCACAACATCCCTTCGAAATTCTGTCTGAGCATCGATGACATAAAAAGGGATCCCCAGCTGCCTGGCTACTCCCTTGGCCTGATCGACAGAGTCCGGAGTGCAGCAGCGGTTGCCAATTGTCGAATTGTCATCACTCCATAAACGAAGCATCACACCCGTTACGTTCCACCTTTGTTCGATAAGGATCGCTGCAGCCACAGAGCTATCCACTCCCCCGCTCATCCCCACAACAACTTTCTTCTTTACGGAATTAGCTGACATTGATCAGGATTATTTTTTTCGCAGGGATTTAACGATACGGGGTAGAATTTTAAGAAAGGCTTCGATCTCCTCTGGAGTCGTGGTTCTCCCCATAGTAACCCGAAGCGAACCGGCAGCCCACTCTGGTGGAAAACCCAGATTTAATAACACTTCAGAAGGTTTTGGGCTGCCAACTTTGCAGGCAGACCCCGATGAGCAGGCAAATCCTTGCTGGTCAAGTAATACTAAAAGTTCATTTCCGTCAATATGCTTAAAAACAAAACTCGCGTGATTCGGTAGTCGCTGCTTGTGGTGACCGGTTAACCTGGTATCAGGAATTTGTTTGATAATTGAATCGATAAGCATCTCTCGCAGAGGGATTACTCGATCATGAAATCGATCGATACTTTCACAGGTGATATTGAGTGCTTCAGCTAATCCAACGATATAGGGAATATTGTGCGTCCCTGCCCTTAGGGCAAATTCCTGGCTCCCGCCAGTCTGGGTCGGAATGATTGGGGTTCCAGATCTCACGTAGAGGACCCCCACCCCTTTTGGACCATAAAATTTATGAGCGCCGATTGACAATAAGTCAACTTGATCCCTGTTTACATCCATCTTGATATGTGCCGCGGCTTGGACTGCATCGGTGTGGAAAGGGATATGTGCCTTGTGGCAAATCTCCGCTAATTCCCGAATAGGGTTAATCGATCCAATTTCATTATTTCCGTAAATCGCTGAAATCATCGCAATATTGGGATTGATATATTTTTCAAGCAAGGTAGGATCAACCAACCCATACTCATCGACCGGTAGATATTCCAACTCAAAATTAAATATATCTTTGAGCTGCCGGGCTGTCTCGAAAACCGCAGGATGCTCAACCGGGCTGATCAGGATCTTATTCGCCCCGGTCATTCGTCTCCTTGCCAAAGCGGTACCTTTTATTGCGAGGTTGTCGGATTCTGATCCGCCGCTGGTAAAGATCACTTCATTCGGATAACAGTTGATTGCTTTTGCAACCGAAATTCGAGCTTTTTCGAGAGCAATTTCTGATTTTTGGCCCCACATATGAATGGAAGAGGAATTTCCGAACTCATCCTTAAAATAAGGAATCATGACTTCCCAAACACGCTGATCAACTGGAGTCGTGGCGGCAAAATCAAGATAACAATTTTTTGTAAAAGTCATTTTTTTACCCATTATTTCATTAGTATGCCATTATAACGGATGCATCATGGGCTTCTATCTTATGGATAGTTCCCTTGATATAATTGTTTTGCAATCGGTATAAATTCCGGAGGAATGAGCGATGGATAAAATTATGTTTGGCACAGATGGTTGGCGGGGAGTAATTGCTGAAGATTACACCTTCGCAAATGTCCGTCGCGCTGCCCAGGGTTTTTCCTCCTACATGATAGAAAAGGGTAAAAGCGGAGATTGGTTCGTCATTGGTTATGACAAACGTTTCGATTCAGAGTTTTTCGCACTCGCAGCTGCCGAGGTTCTGGCTGGAAATGGGCTGAAAGTCTACCTGACGATCGATGCAACCCCGACACCTGTAATCGCCTTTTCTGTTGTGGATAAAAAAGCATCCGGTGCTATTAATATCACCGCTTCCCATAATCCGCCTACAGATAATGGTTTAAAAGTCAGGGATGAGCACGGCGGTGCAATCCCTCCGGATGGATTGACCCGAATTGAGAGTTTGATCCCAGATAGTGTGAATGACGTGAAAAGAACACCCGCAACGGAAGCGGAAGAAAATGGATTAATTGTCAGGTTTGATCCAGCACCTGCATATATCAAACACCTCGAAGATTTGATTGATTTGAACCCAATCAAATCTTCAAACCTAAAAGTCATTGTGGATTGCATGTGGGGGAATGGTGCCGGCTGGTTCACTCGTCTTCTTGGGGGTGGAAAAATCAAGATAACCGAGATCCATAACGAGCGAAATCCATCCTTCCCGGAAATGAAACGCCCGGAACCAATTCCCCCCAATATCAATGTTGGGTTGGCAAAAACACTTGAAACTAAATCCAATGTTCTGCTCATCACCGATGGTGATGCTGACCGGCTGGGTGTGGGAGATGAGAATGGAATATTCGTGAATCAACTTCGAGTGTACGCACTTCTCGCATTTTATTTTCTCGAAGTCCGGGGTGAAAGAGGCCCTATTGTAAAAACCCTTTCCTCAACCAGCATGTTGGATAAATTGGGAATAATCTATGATGTACCAATTTATGAAACAGGGGTTGGATTCAAATATGTTGCCCCAAAAATGCTGGAGACCGACGCAATGCTTGGGGGAGAAGAATCAGGCGGGTATGCCTTTCGCGGCAATGTGCCTGAAAGGGATGGGATTCTTGCTGGATTATATATCCTCGACATGATGATCAAATTGAATATGGATCCATCCGAATTGATAGAGCTTCTTTTTTCCAAGATCGGACCGCATTACTATGACCGGGTTGACAGGTCTTTTTCTGGAGATCGGTCTGCAAGGGAGCAACTCATCTTAAACGCGAAACCGGAAACGATTGGCGGCTTGCACTGCACGGGCTTGAATACAACAGATGGATATAAATTCTTGCTTGAGGATGGTGGTTGGTGCCTGATCCGATTCTCAGGTACTGAACCGATCATGCGGGTCTACTGTGAAACCACCCACGGGGATAAAGTCAAAGCCATTCTTCAGGATGGACTTAAGATCGCAGGGTTGCTTTAATTGCTCGTTGACACCCATTGTCATTTAAACCTTGCTCAATTCACCGGTGACCTTGATGAAGTGATCGAACGATCCCTTGAAAATGGGATTCAGAAGATCATCGTGCCGGGTGTAGATATTCCCACTTGTGAAAAAGCGATTGAAATCAGCCACCACTACGATCAGGTATATTCCGCGATCGGTATACATCCGAATTATGCTTCTGCTTTTTCACCAATAGATCTTCCCCATTTGGAATCCCTAGCCCAGGAATCGAAGGTTGTCGCCATCGGAGAAATTGGACTTGATAAATACCGGGATTACTCACCTCTAGAAATTCAAATTTCACTATTGGAAGCACAACTGGAAATTTCCCGAAATACCGGATTACCCGTGATTATTCACAGCCGTTCTGCAGTGCCTGAATTATTATCGATACTAACCAAATGGCACAATCATCTTGAGGAGATAAAATCACCTCTTACAAAACGACCGGGTGTAATGCATGCGTTCGAAGGTTCGCTCGAAGAAGCATTTTCGCTTTTTGATTTGAATTTTGTTTTTGGTCTTGGCGGCGCAGCAACATATAATCCCCCTAGAGTTGACCAAAAGATATTTTCCGGTTTATCAATTGGATCAATTGTTTTTGAAACGGATTCTCCCTACCTCCCGCCCGCTTCCCAGCGCGGAAACCGTAATGAACCGGCCTTTATGGTTGAGACAATAAAAACGGTTTCAGGTAAAATGAATATAACTTACGAAGAAATATGCAAAATTTCTACGAAAACCGCGAATTCCATTTTTTCGTTGGGAGTGATTTTTTGAGCAGCCTAAATTCAATTCTTTCCCCCGTTCAAAAAGAACTTTTGGTCGTTGAATCGATCATGCATGAAGAGATCCAAAGTAATAATTCTGATCTCGCTGCTGCTTTGGATCAAATACTTCTTTCAGGGGGTAAACGGATTCGTCCTGCAATCTCATTATTGATATCGAGGGTTTTGGGAGGACCAGTCGAAAAAATCCATCTGCTTGCTGCATCCGTAGAAATACTTCACTCTGCAACCCTAGTTCATGATGACCTAATCGACGGCGCATTAATTCGTCGTGGAATCCAGACCTTGAATGCGAAATGGTCAGCCGGGGCGACTGTATTATCAGGAGACTACCTCTTTTCTTGTTCTGCAAAACTCGCTGCTGAGACTGAATCCACCAGGGTTGTAAAACGTTTTGCTGAAACCCTGTCTATTATCGTTAATGGTGAAATTACTCAATTATTCAAAGGGCCATGCCATTTGGATCGGGAAGAGTATTATCAACGGATTTATGCAAAGACTGCATCACTTTTTGAAACGTGCGCGTATTGTTCCGCGCTCCTTTGCACAGATGACCCTAAAGTGCAAGATGCTTTCAAGGTTTATGGTAGAGAAATTGGAATGGCTTTTCAGATAATTGATGATATTCTGGATTTTACTGGCGACCAGGCAACCCTTGGAAAACCTATCGGCAACGATCTTCACCAGGGATTACTGACACTTCCTCTCCAAATATATGCTGAACGGTATCCACAAAGAAATTTCGTTCAGGAAATTCTTTCCGGTAATTGTGTTGACGACAATGAAAGCATCAAGGAATTGATAACCGATCTGGTATCAACCGAGGCTATCCAAGAATCACTGAATATTGCGAAAGAATTTTCAAATCGCGGAATTAAAGCAATTGAAGGTTTTCCTCCCTCGGAACCGCATGAATCCTTGATAGAACTGGCAAAGTTCATTGTAAATCGGGATTTGTAGCAATACTAATAAAAAAGCCGTTTTCACGGCTGCTTAATGCGCTGGAGAGGACTTGAACCTCCACGCCTTGCGGCACATGGCCCTCAACCATGCCTGTCTGCCAATTCCAGCACCAGCGCTCGAGCACCGATATTATAACTGGCTTGATGTATGTGTCAAGAAACCAATCTATTGGAGGGAAGAATGACAATCGTATTAGATGCGATGGGCAGCGACCTGTTCCCTGAGCCGGAGATTCAGGCAGCAGTTTATTCAGCCCGGATTATAAACGAAGAGATTATCCTGGTCGGAGATGAAAACCTCATTATTCCCAGGCTTAAAACTGTTAATTTAAACAACGCCCCAATTCGGGTGGTTCACGCGCCTGACATCCTAAAAATGGATGAACATGCGGTCGAAGCCACCCGTCAGAAACCCCAGAATTCTATGGCAGTGGGGATGAATCTGGTTAAATCCGGAGAAGCACGGGCTTTTGTCACTGCTGGCAACACTGGCGCAGCGTTTTTTACCGCTGTGACTACCTTGCGGCGTATCAAAGGAGTCTCCCGGCCGGCGTTGTCTGCAGTTCTGCCAGTGAAGAATGGAAAAGCACTCTTCATGGATACAGGCGCAAATGCAGATTGCAGGCCTGAGTTCCTTTTGGAATTTGCGATCATGGGTTCTGTGTACGCTGAGAAATTACTCGGGAAAACATCCCCTCGGGTAGGATTATTGGCAAATGGCGAAGAAGCCAGCAAAGGCAACGAGCTTGTTAAAGGTGCTTATCCCCTTCTCCAGAAATCAAATTTGAATTTCATTGGTAATATTGAACCTAAGGATTTCTATTCGGGCGCTGCTGACGTCCTCGTCACAGATGGGTTCACCGGGAATATTTTTATTAAATCCAGTGAAGCTGTCGCAAAAGTGATTACAGATAACCTGAAAGAACTGATATCTGCATCCCCGATTAGGAAACTGGGGTACCTCCTTGCCAAACCGGCATTCGTCGCTTTAAAGAAAATGCTTGACCCGGGTGAAATTGGAGCAGCGTTCTTACTTGGAATCGATGGGTACGTTTTTATCGGTCATGGAAGATCTGATGCGAGGGCTTTATCAAATGGTTTGGCGTTAGCTCAAAGGGCGGTCGATTCCAAGGTCCTTGAAACGATTCGCACAGAAATACAAAACAGGATAATGATTCCGTAATTTTGGAGGGTATATATTATGAAAATCTATTCAAACGAAAAATTGATCAAACGGAATAAATTCCTCAGCAGGGTAACCCTGATTTTGGGTTTAGGTTTTATGGGCTTTTCTTTCCTAACCTTGCTTAATGCCGAAGTTAATTCTACTGTATTTATCCCTTCGCTAATTGCCGGTGCAATTGGCATAATCCTGGCCACGATCAATATCCCTCTTTCAAGCCGTTTTGGGGTTTCTCCTCGCCCAGATGAAATGATAAGTACTGCATTAAAAGGTTTGGATAATTCATATTCGCTCTTTCATTACACAACCCCCATTCCTCATTTACTCGCAGGTCCAAACGGTATCTGGTTATTTAATACCTACGTGGTTCAAGGGAAGGTGAAGTATGACGTTTCGAAAAAGAAATGGAAATTGATTAAATCAGGAAGATTCTTTTCCAAGATGTTTGGAACTGAGGGACTTGGAAATCCGACTCTTGAAGCGGACGCCACCCTGATTGATTTTGTCAAACTCTCCAAAAATATTCCGGAAATTACTGGCCTGCCTGATCCGATTTCCGTCGCAGTTTTCATCAGTAAAGAAATTACGCTGGAAACAGATGGCTCACCTATCCCTGCTGTGGTTCTGGAAAAATTGAAACTCTTAGTTCGTAGATCGCCTGAATTACCCGAAGATCAAAAGAATTCTGTGAAAGAACTCATCAAAATCCTGACAGTTTAGGAATTATGGGGAGTGTCGGTTTTTGGATTTCGGTTAGGTGGGAACAATATTCATGTGTTGAATAAAAAAATGATTTCTGTGGGATTATTTGTTGAATTTTGGTTTTAATTTTTCTGAGTTCAGGCTTCCGGATAATTGATTTATTTCATCAGCAGTCAGGTATCGCCATTCGCCCGGTTTCAAACTTCCAAGTTCAAGTGAAGATAACCTGGTTCGGATTATCCTTTTCACAGGTAAACCAATGGTCTTCCCTACTTCTTTAATTTGCCTTTTTCGACCTTCCCGCATGATGATTTTCAACCAGGTCATATTCTCTTTTTGTTTTTGAACATAGACTTTTGCGGGCAGCGTTCTCACTCCTTCCTCCAGGACCACCCCCCTGCGCCACGCTCCCAGCTGTTTTTCATCCGGACGTCCTTCCACTAAAACCTGGTATTCCTTATCATGGCCGAATCTTGGATGAGTCAATCGGTTCGCCAGGTCGCCATCATCTGTCAGGAGAATCAGTCCTTCTGCATCAATATCCAACCTTCCCACTGGATATAAGTGACCCTGAACTGGGACCAGGTCTCTGACTGCAGGGCGGGGATCTTTCGGATCAGTATCCGAGCGAATACCAGCTGTTTTATTGAATGCAATATAGATATTTCCTGGTTTTTTCCGGGGGATTAACTTGCCATCAACCTTTATTTGATCCTTTTCCGGATCTGCTTTCATACCCAATTCAGCAGGTTTACCATTCACTGTTACCCGCTGTGTATTGATAAATTCCTCACAAGACCTTCGGGATCCAAATCCAGCTTGTGAAAGGACCTTTTGTAACCGTTCTGCGGCCATTTGTTAATCCTTGAGAATCGGGTTTTCTTGAGGTATTTCAGAGGAATCAATCACATTATCAAAAGGTGGCATTTCGCCTATCGATTGCAAGCCGAATTGCTGTAGGAATGCGCTGGTTGTACAGTAGAGAATGGGTCGTCCTGGGCCTTCAGCTCTGCCCGCTTCCTCGATCAAGCCTTTCATCAATAGGCTCTTAATCACCCCATCACTATTCACTCCCCTTATTGAATCAATGCCTGGACGGGTTATTGGTTGTTTATATGCCACAATGGCCAATGTTTCAACCCCTGCACGGCTGAGCCTGGAATTCGCCTCCAGCCCGAGCAACCTCTCA
>Ga0209254_10002307_pt1 | contig 17324 bp, 18 predicted proteins | sample FrelakmetDIP11DI_FD_187148 | JGI IMG/M metagenome (GOLD analysis project Ga0209254, IMG submission 187148) | Freshwater lake sediment microbial communities from the University of Notre Dame, USA, for methane emissions studies - DIP11 DI (SPAdes)... | ecosystem: Environmental > Aquatic >... | reverse complement strand
AGAGTAGGCGTAGTAGATGTCGGCGTTGTCTCCCTCCCCCTCTTGCCAGGCCACGTGGACAGTGGTGATGTATATGGGGATATAGTTGGTTATCTGTTGCACCGGATCCCATTCCTCGAGGACTTCCACCAACGTTGTCGACACGACCATAGAAGGCTGAATGCGATAAGAATTACCCTCTGGAAGGCTCACCGGCACGTCGATGCCGAACGTGGCCCCCTCGTCGAAGGACGATGCGCAGTAGATCTCCGGCTGTACGGGGTTCCGCCAATCCTCCCAGCAGACATAAACGGTGCCGAACAGGTTGACGTCGACCGAGGGAGCGGCCTGGTTCTGGAGGGTCATGTCGGGATCGTCGGTGACAAAGTAGTTGAAGCTCCAGTTCCCCCCACCGTCACTGGATCTGCGGATATACACGTCGTCGTTCCCGTTGCGCTTATCCTGCCAGACCACGTAGATGTTCGGCGCGCCTGCCGTCGGCTCCACGACGACGGACGGGTTCAACTGCGCCGCCGACCCTACATCGTCGTTCAGTTTCTGGTTGGTGCTCCAGCTATCCCCATAGTCGGTCGAATAGGCGAAATAGATGTCATAGTTGCCGTTGCGGCCGTCCTGCCAGACCGCATACAGCCGGTTTCGCGCCGGATCCCACGCCAGGTCAGGACTGATCTGGTTGACGGCAGAAGCCTGCGTCTCGTTGATTCGGATATTGGGACTCCAATTGATGGGGGCAAAGGGATCGGTGCCGTCGGGGGAACGCGAAAAGTAGATGTCGCGGTCGTACACGCCGCCGTTGCGGCCGTCCTCCCAGGCGGCAAAGAGCGTCCCGTTGCCGTCGCCAGTTAGGCTGGGGTTAGTCTGGTTCACATTGGTGGGCAGTGCGCCGGTGGTGTCGTTGATCATCCAGTCGGGCGTGTAGACGTCCGGCTCGCTGGCCGGCTCGTCAAAGATACCGAGCCGGACGACCCCCTGTGGATGGGACAGGTCCAGGCCAGAAGCCAGTCCCATCTGGAAATCCTGGTGCGTCTGGTGGAGGATCTTGTCCGGAGCCTCCACCACGACCTGGAGCGGTCCGGTCACGTTGTTGTTCTCGTTTTCCTCGGGCACGAAGGCATCGGTGTCCACCTGGGCGTAGAGCGCATAGACCTTGACGTCGCCAAACGTCCAGGTCGTCGACAGGGTGTAGGACGCGCCAACCGGAAGCCACCAGCCCTGGCACCCCCATGCCACCTCGCCATCCTGACCGAGCTGGATGGGCACTATAGCCGGGTCTATGTACAGATCGGTATAGAAGTTGTTCGTCGCGCCCACATCTGCTGAACCGTGGTTGGCGATGGTGACGTATATAGTGGCCGGCTCATTGATGACTGGAGTCGCCGGGACGACTTTGATCTGTTCGACGACCAGGTCGGGCATAAGTGGAATATCAGGGAATGGGGCAGGATGATCTGAAACCGGCATGTTGGGAGTCGGTGTGGGGCGAGGGTCTTTCACAACTTGATTGGCCTGGGCGAGACCCAGGCCCGAACCGAGGAGCCACACACCCGCCAATACCAGCGTCAAACAGGTGAGGGTCACAAAGCTTCTTTTCATCATCGATTCCCCCCTGAATCTAGCTTACGGTCGCACTCAAACCACAGATTAGGCTCTGTCCAACAACTCCCTTCTCTGTCGGGACTATCCCTGGCTACCCAGACCTCTGACCCGCAACAATCGGAAGGCGATCAGTAGGCCGGCAAGGACAAACCCCCACAGGAGGAGTGTACCCCAGCCGCCGCCCGTATCGGCGATTTCCTCAACCGGCGTGGGGGTGAAGGTCGCCGCCAGCAGCGGCGTGACCGATGGCGTGCCGGGACCGGGCGTCGGGCTTGGCGTGAAGGTCATGGTCGGCGTGCGCGTGACCGTCGGCGTTCCGGGTATACGGGTGGCCGTCGGGGTCCTGGTCGCAGCCGCGGTGGGCTGCTTGGTCGGCGGCAGGGGCGTGATCGTCACCATGGGCGTGATCGGCCGTAGGGTAGCCGAAGGGGTCGGCGTGGTTGTGGAGGTTGGCGTATTCGTCGGCGTGACCGGCGAAGGAGACGGTGTCGGCGTTCGCGTACCGGTTGGCGTCGGCGTATCGGTTCTGGTTGGCGTCGACGTTGGAGTCGCGCCTACTAACTCGAAAGTAGCTTCGGCCTGCGTGCCGTCGGTAGCGATGGCGATGACGCGGTGTATGCCGACGTCGCTGTAGGGCGGCAGGTTTATGGGCGTAGTAAAGAGGATCTCGAACGTGCCGTCGTCGCGGATCTGCGTCTGGAGGCCGATCGGGTGATCGGTATCGTCCCAGTACAATTGAACCTGATGACCCGCAGCCCACAAGCCGCCCGTCGCTTCCACCTGGTTCGCAACGCCGGCCACCCCCCACGTGGGGTCTAGCTCCAGGTAGGGGGTTGGCGTCGGTGTTGGGCGAGGTGGTGGTTCGCCGGTGGCGGTGGCCTGGAACAAGGGAGACGCAGCTTGTGTCGGGACAACAGCAGTCAGGCTCAAGGCGAAAACCAGCGCGACTAGCCCTGCTGTTCGGATCGGCAAAGTAATTCTTTTCATCCTTCCCCCCCATTTCTCCTCAAGGGGATTGGTTGTACCGCACCTGAGCTGGTGGAGCTATCGGCCCTGTACGCTACTTAACGGCTTATTATGGTGATTGTATCACCTTTCACCGGTTGGGTCAATAGTACCGTGGCCCCAGGATTGATCCTCCCCTTGACTCACCTCAGATCGCTGCCACAAGGTCCGGCTAGCGCTGTTGCCAGTCGATGTGGACCTCTGTCAGGCTATAAGGTCCGTCGCAGCCGGCGCTGGTCTGCCACCAATACTGGAAGGAGCGCGGCTGCCCGCCTTTGAACACGCGCACGAACCACTTGCCCTGTTTCGGCCCGGGATGGAACTGGATCCAGTAGAAACCGTTGCCGTCGGTGGTGGTATCCCAGATCTGTCCCTGGTCGTTGCCGGCCCGCATTTGGACGCCTGCCTCAGCCAAACCGTTTGACCCGACTACATAGCCCCACACGCCGGTAAAGTCACAAGTGCCCCGCCCTTCCGATAAGGTGTAGTAGTATGGCCAGGGGGTTGGCGTGGCCGTCGGCCGGGGTGGCGGCGGCGGGGGCTTGGGGGTGTTGGTGTTGGTCGGCAAGGGGGTAGGGGTGTTGGTCGCGGTCGGCAGGGCCGTGTTCGTCGGCGTTGGCGAAGGCGTCCAGGTGGGGGTCGGCGTGGCGGTACTGGTCGCCGTGGGCGTCGGCGAAGGCGTCCAGGTTGGCAGTAGGACCGACGTCACGACGGCAATCGGGGTCGGCGTGGGTGGCGGGAAAAGGTTAAACGGCACCCACGGGTTGATAAAGATAGCCAGGTAACACAACAGGACCAGCGCAATCAGGACTACCACGACGACGGTGGCAATTTCGAGTGTTCGATCGTCAAATCGATCCAGCATCGCACAGCTCCTTTACCCCACAGCGTGCTCGCACGACACGCATCTGATCGCTACGGCCCATACTGATCCACAGGGTCGAGAAAGAACCACAGCCCATTCTTGTCAGGCTGTGCATAGACGTACAGCGGCTCGGTCATGCCGGCAGCGATCATGTTTCTGGCGGCTTCTTGCAGCTTGTCGGCTATCTGCTGCTCAGGATAGTTCGGATACTGACCCAACCGCCCGGCCAGGGTCAGCATCCGCCGCACTCGGTAACGACCCGGTTCCATCAACGCCGCGTCTGGCAGTGACGTGACCAGGTCCTCATAGTCGAAACGCAACGCCTCGTAGGCTTTGCTCAGATCGGACTGGATCGCAGGGGCCTGTTGTTCCCAGTCGGGCACAATGGACAGGCCAAATGCCTGTACGGCCACCCGGTACTTGAGCGTCAGCCAGTCGATCAGGGACCAGTCGACATTCACCCGCTTGCTGGGTTGTGTCGTGGCCTCCCGTTCTTGCTGGTAGAAGGCGAGCTTGGCCTGGTCTTCAGCCTTCAAAGCCTGAGCCAGGTTGTTCACCAGATCGGGCGGCGGCGCAGCCCCGCCAGCGGTTGCCTGCAGCACGCTGTAGGCTGCCTGGCGACGGCTCTCCTCCAAGGCTCCGATCTCGGCCGAGGAGACCGGCGTCAGGGGGTTTGCCAGCAGCTCCATGGTCTGGCTGACTGGGGTGGAGGGCTGGGGCTGGGATCCCTGGGTCAGTCTGTCCATCTGCTGGCGGCACAGCTCGGCCCTGTCGGTCTGGCCTAGGGCGTCATAGGCCGTGGCAAGCCTGGTGAGCAGGTCACGGCGATAGGCGAGCTGGAGGTACGGACTGTTGAGGGCGATGGTATAGACCTGGTCATACGCTTTGCCCGCCTCTTCTTCCTGGCCCATCTGTGCCCAAGCTTTGCCGTCGGCCAACAGGGCATCGACGCGGAGCGGGTCATTCATCTCAGGGCTGAGGATTGCCAGGTCATACACCTGCTGACTGGCCAGCCTGGCCATGTCGGGCTCTTGCGCGGCAGAGAAGCGGCTGCCAAGCTGAAGCAGCCGGCCGCTGCGCTGTTCGTCGCGCAGGTTGAGTGCAAATGCAAGAGCCGCATATGCCGTATGGAGCTCGTTGTTGTCGATGGCGGCGTCGATCATCTCCAGCTCCGAGGCCCCGGCCAAGGGGTACAGCGCCAGTTCGGGAGCGATCTTGTCGGGAGCGATGGCGGCGATTGGATCCTGCCAGCCGCTGGCGGCCGTGACCGGGCGCTGGCGAATCACCAGGTAGACCACCACGGCGCCGATGGCTATCAGCAGCAAGAGGGCTGCTGAGGCCAGCAGTATCCAAATCAATCCCCTTCGATCTGACGGCATTTAGCCTCCCGCGCCAATTCAGTATACCACATGATGGTTTGTTTGTCTACTCTTCGACCAACCGTTCTATTGTTGCCGTGGTGCGCTGTTCGTCCAGCCACCGTTCAAAAAGGACGAGCCTCAGTTGGCCCTGCATCTCGGGTGAAAGCTCGCGGGCCGGGTCGCGCTCCATCATCTGTACAAAATGATACCCGTCGCTCATCTGGAGCGGGCCGCCGATCTCGCCGGGCTGCAGCAAGAAGGCCAGGTTTTCCAACTCCAGAGGAACTAGGCCGCGTGGAAACCAACCCAGGTCGCCGCCGTTGTCTTTGGTGGCCAGATCCGTCGACTTGGCTCGGGCTACTGCGGCAAAGTCGGCCCCGACCTGAAGCTCTGCCTGTACCTCGTCGGCGACCTCCTTGCTGTCGACGACGATCTGGCGGGCATGCACTTGCTCGGTCACCTGGGGTGTATCGGCGGTGACGGTGTCCATCACCCGCTGGGCCAGGAGTGCCTCACGCAGCATCTGCTTATAGTCTTCACGGGCCAGACCTGTGGCCTGCAGCCACTCGTCAAAGGCTGCCTGGCCCCCGCCGGTCTCGATGTCGGCTGCAATCTGGGCCTCAAGGTCTGCATCGCTGATGGTCACTCCCAGGCTGGCTGCTCCTTGTTCGATGAGGGCGGAATCGATCAGGTTGTCCAGCACCTCCTGCCGGATCTCGGCCAGCCGCGCCTGGCCCTCTGTTGTGCTGAGGTCGAGCCCCTGGGCAAGCATCGACTGCTCATATTGGGCGGCTCGCCGCTCGTAATCGGCCAGGAGAATTGGCTGACCGTTGACGGCCGCGGCCAGGGGAACCGGCGGCGGGGTAGCGGTGGGTACGGCGGTCGGCACTGCGTTGGTGGGCAGAGCCGTGACCGGCGGGGAGGCCGGCATTGTGCTGGTTGCGCCCTGCCCCCCGCCACAAGCGGCCAGGATCAGCAGCAGCAGCAATACCAGGCCATGCATTGCTCTGGGCTGCCGATCAGGCTGCCTGGTTCGTCCTGCGGCGACTTGGCTGTTCGTTTTGGGGCCAGAGGCCCTATATTTCGTATTCTGCACTGATCAACCTACAATATATTGTGCTTGCGCACTTGATACCTACTTATTATACCCACAAATGCAGAATTATGCAAACTGGCGAGGCCGTCGATAAAAAAGGGAAACCCGGCTCCCTGTAGGAGACGTAGAAACCGGATTTCTATTGAGATCGACCTCTATGCTAAACCTAATGCTTGTTCCAGCTCGTTCCTCTTGAAATCGATGACGATCCTGCCGTCGATGTCGAAGACAGGAGTGATGAGCGGGCCGCCGGTCCACTTGCGGAGGCGGGCTTCGGCCTGCGGGTCCAGGCGGATGTCAATCTCGGTGTGGGCCACGCCTCTCTGTTCGAGAAAGCTCCTGGCCAGCCGGCAGTCGATGCAGCCTGGCCGGCAGTACATGATCACCGATCGGGGTTTGGCCGGTTGGGCAGCCGGCACAGGCTCGATCACCCTGACCGGAATCTTGTGCGGCCCCGGTTTTCCTACGACGGCGGCCTGCGGCTCGATCTCGCGAAGGGCCTGAAAGACGTGTTCGTTGTCTGGCTGTTGGCTGATTTCGTGGATGTCGATGTAGCGGATAATGCCCTGCTTGTCGACGACGAACAGGGCACGCTCGCTGTGGCCTGCCACTTCACGAAAGACGCCGTACTGTCGGGCAACGGCGCCGTGCGGCCAGAAGTCGCTAAGCAGCGGGTAACTGATGCCGTTTAGGTTCTCGGCCCAAGCTTTTAGGCACGGTACGTGATCGACGCTGATACCCAGCACCTGGGTATTGTAGCCTTCAAACTTGAGCAGTTCCTGCTCATAAGAAGGCATCTGGTTCGTTCAGACGGGGGTCCAGGCCAGGGGAAAGAAGGCAATCAAGACATTGTGCCGGCCCAGGTATTCACTGAGCTGAACGGTCTCATCCTGGTGGCTCTTTAACGTGAAATCGGGGGCCTTTATGCCAACCTCAATCTTCATGGGTCGCTCCTTTGACAAGGTTTATAGAGCAATATGTTAACATGTGTCTGCCGCTTTGTCAAAAAAGAGGACCGGCGGCTAGCGCGCAGGCAGCAGATAGCGATAGACCGTCACCCGGGTGAACTCGGCCTGGTTGGCCAGGGTGGCGTGCTCGTCCAGCCAGCCCTGAACGAGGCCGCGCGCATCCCACATCGACGTTTCTGTCGCCACCAGCCAAACCACCGCACTCTTGTCTGTGGTGTCGGCCATCTGTTGCGCCGCCTCGTCCGGCGTCATGCCGGCGTTGGTATATAGCCCCTCTGCCCAGTGATAGGAACCACCGACTAGTGGAGTAGGGAGTTTGCCCTGGTGCAGGTCAGACCAACGCTCGACATAATAATCAAACGAATGCCGGCCGTAGGGGATCTGGAACAGAACCAGGTCCTCCGGCGCCAGACGTTCGATGACATGATAGGTGGCTGCCCGGAAATCGGTCTTGAGCGGCGTGCGCGCCTGGCCCCACAAGCTCCAGCCGTACAATGCCAGCAGGGCCGCCAGCGACAGCGCTGCCACGGGGCGCGAGCGGCGGCCCACGGCTACCACGCCGGCGGCCAGCAGCAACAGGTAGGCCGGCAGAACAAAGATCAGGTAGCGGGTGGTGAACATCGGCCGGCGGAGGGTGATGAGAAAGAAGGCGAGCGGAGGTACGACCAGCCAGCAGAGCAGGACCCACAGCGCAGTGCGGCGCAGTCCGGTTTTGGGGACCTGGATAAGCAGGAGCAGCCCTGCTGCGAGTAGGGCCACAAAAAAGACGACGGCCCACACGGCCACAGGCGGCGCCACGCCCAGACCATAGTCTGCCAGCAACGACAGGAGCATCTCGTTCAAAGGGAAGAAGCGATAGCCGGTGTCGACTACCTGGAGCAACGCCGGCAGTTGCCAGGCCAGCAGCGGCAGGTAAGGCAGGGTCAGGACAGCCAGGCTAGCTACCCATGGCTTCCAGCGAGCGCGGTGATCCCAGGAGCCCAGAGCAAAGATCAGCACCTGAGCCGGGATGAGGAGTGCCGCGATCAGGTGCACGTAGAATGCGGCCGTAGTGGTGGCAACATATGCCAGCCAGTAGTACCAGCGGCCCTGTCTCAGAGCGACCAGGTAGCAGTAGACAGAAATCAGGGCCAGCGTCACGACCAGGCTGTACATCTTGCCTTCCTGTCCGTACCACACCAGATAGGGACAGGTAGCGGCCAGGATCGCAGCCAGCAAAGATGCCCAATCCCGCTCTGCCTGGGGCAGAGATGAGAACAGCTCTCGGGCCAGGCGATAGGTGAGCGGCACCGCCAGGACGCCGAAAAAGAGTGACAGGAAGCGGAGGGCAAACTCGCTCTGACCGACCAGGCTGAGCCAGGGGCGCAATAGGAGAAAATAGAGAGGGCCATTTTGGCCGGGTGTCACAAAGGTGCGCAACAGATCCGGCAGGGGAAACTGGGCAAAGCGGATGGCATCGACTTCATCCCGCCAAAGGCTCTGTCCGTCGAGCCCTATCACCCGGAGGGCAAAAGCTAGCCCGATCACGGCGACGAGCGCCCAGCGACGCCCTCTTGCGCTCATGACAACAGTGGCGCCGTTGGCTACTCCCGCGCCGGCCCGTTGGGCTTGGTTCTGAACCACAAAACTATCAAGAGGATAGGAAGACCCACTCCGACCAGAACGCCGATGGCCAGCCAGGCGTAGGATATGCCAAGCGCCAGCGAATCGATGAGCATGCCCCACTGGATTACGACGTTCGAATCGCCCCGGACGTAATGCCGGCGGGTTTGGGATGATGCCCCGGTCTGTGTGGTGTTGACCGGCTCCGGTGTGGCCGTCGGCGGTGGGGTGGGAGTCCAAGAAGCGGTAGGTTCCGGCGTCGGAGGTGGTTGGGTAGGCGTGGCCGTCGGCGACGGTGTTTCGGTCGGTGTGATGGTGGCCGTGGACGTTATGAGCGGCGGTAAGAAAGGCGTATCTGTAATGCTGGCGGTGGCGGTAATCGGTCCGGTTGTAGGGCTCGCCGTCTCGGATTGGAACAGCAGATCGGCCGATGCCTGTTCACTGTGAACCGCCAACCCCGCAGCCACGAGCAGAGCGGCGAGCAGCAGCCAGACCGCCAAGGCCAGGATCAGTGCGGGTGAGGTTGGAGCTCTTTGGGAGTCCGGTTTGCATGCCTGCAAAAGCTTGATCGATCCATTCATCATTTTCATATATGCTGTACGCCAGCCGGTGTCAAAAGAGCGCGACCTTGCCCGTCAACACCAGAAGCAGGCAGCCGAAAACGATGACGTTGATCAAGATCAGGAAAGCGATGATCAGCCAATGTCGGATGTCAAGCGATTGAAGCATCGTGTCATCTCCTGTTTAGCTATCAGCAGATCGCTGATTGCTCTAGGATAACCGCAAATGAAAGAAATGTCAAGCCTGCTCGAGCCACTTCTCAGCGCCCGGTTACGTCGCCGGCTATGATCCGTTCGAGGTGGCCGTCTGTTCTCAGGACCAACAACGCCCCATCGGCGTCCACGCCTTTGGCCGTCCCTTCCCAGATAGAATCGCCGGTCGAGACGGTGACCGTACGGCCCAAGGTAACCAGTCGCCCGGCCCATTCGGCATGCAGTCCTGGCGAGCCTGTCCCGAGCGCCAGGTAGCGGGTCTCCACGGCGTGCAGCACGGCCCACAGCAAGGGCAGGCGCGCCACAGGCCTGCCAAGCTCGGCGGACAGACTGGTCGCCCGTGTCAGCAACGGTCCGCCCAACTGGTGTGGGTCCAGGTCGACGTTGAGGCCAACGCCAACCACAGCATAACTGACCCGCACGCCGCTTAGCTCGACCTCGGTCAGGATACCGCCTACCTTTGCCCCGCCGATCTCTAGGTCGTTGGGCCATTTCAGGCCCACCGGCAGGCCGGTTTCGGCTTCCACGCTCTCGGCCACGGCCAGCCCGCACAGCATGGTTAGCTGATGCACCTGGTGGGAGGCGATCGCAGGGCGAAAGATGAACGACAGAAGCAGGCTGGCGGCTGGCGGCGCCTGCCAGTGACGGTCAAGCCGTCCCCGGCCGGCCGCCTGGTAATCGGCGACGACCAGTGTGCCATCTGGGGCACCCTGCTCGGCCAGCCGGCGGGCATCGTCCATGGTGGAACCGGTCTCGGGAAGGTAGACTAGGTTCCGCGCTATGAGCCTGGTTTTCAGGCCGGCCAGGATCCAATCGGCGGTGAAGGTGTCTTTTGTCATGAGCGGTCGGCTACCAGCCATTACCGGCTGACAACCAACCTCACCCGTTCTGCTCCACGATCCGATAGCTCGTCGTGATCTGGGCTGTCTTGTTCAGCATCCCGGCCACGGAACAGTATTTTTCCATTGACAGCCGGATCGCATCTTCGACCACTTTGGCCTTGATCGCCTGCCCGCTCACCACGAACTCGACGCTGATGGCTGTGTAGACGCGGGGATAGTCTGTAGCCCGCTCGGCCTGCGCGATCACCTCAAAGGTGGCGACGGCCAGTTTTTTCTTCTCCAGAATGTCGATGACGTCAAAGGCCGAGCAGCCCACCAGGCCAAGCAGCACCAGCTCCATGGGGCTGGGTCCCAGCTTGTCTGTGCTGCCGTCTATGACGATTGCGTGGCCCGAAGAGGCGTGGCCCACGAACCGCCTCTCCTTGACCCAGGTTACCTTGGCTTCGACCGCCATGATCTGCTCTCTCTCTGCCTTGATGCTGGCGAAACTTTCTGCCGCTCATTATAGCCGTGAAGGACTGGTTTGACAAAATCCCAACAGCGGACTATAATGACATAGATGAGTTGATTTGTCCGGTTTGACCTCGACCGCATTGCACGGAAGGGAACATCGATCATGATGATCAGCAGACGGACCGACTATGGTGTCAGGATCGTCCTCGACCTGGCCACTTTGCCCCAAGATGAAAGGGCTGCCGCTCATAATATTGCCGCCCGGCAAAAGATCCCCCGCCCATTTCTAGCCAAGATCATCTCCCAGTTGTGCCTGGCCGGGCTGGTGACGACCTACCGGGGCGCCGGCGGGGGTGTCGCCCTGGCCAGACCTGCTGCCGAGATCACCTTGCTCGAGGTCGTCGAGGCCCTGGAAGGCCCCATCCGCTTGAACCGGTGTGTAGTCCGGCCCGACGACTGCCCGCGAAACTCGTATTGTCCTGTCCACCATGTCTGGAGCCAGGCCCAGGGCGACCTGGTCGACCGGTTGGGCAACACCACCTTTGAGATCCTGGCTCGCCCGGTCATGGAAGTGGTTTGATGATCGACCCGACCCTGCCCCTGATTGACCTCCACCGCCACCTGGACGGCAACGTCCGCCTCCAGACCATTATAGATCTCAGCCGGCAGCATACCCTGCCTCTGCCTGCCTGGGACCTTGAAGGGCTGCGCCCGCACGTTCAGGTTACCCAGCCCCAGCCGGGAGTCATGGCCTTTATCGACAAGTTTGCCCTGATGATCGGCGTACTGATCGACTATGATGCCTGCCGCCGGGTGGCCTATGAGAATGTTGAAGATGCCTGGCGTGAAGGGCTTGACTATGTGGAGCTGCGCTTCAGCCCGTGGTTCATGGCCGAGCCACACGGCCTGGCTCCGGCCGGGGTGGTCGAGGCGGTGGTGGACGGCGTTCAGGCCGGCATGCAGGACTTGGCCGTCAAGGTCAATCTGATCGGCATTATCAGCCGGACTTTTGGGCCGGAGATAGGCTGGAAGGAGCTGGATGCGCTGTTGCGGCACCGGGACCGGCTGGCCGCGCTGGACCTGGCCGGGGATGAAAAGCACTGGTCGGGCGATCTGTTCGTCGACCATTTCCGCCGGGCGCGGGACGTGGGCTGGCGGATCACGGTCCACGCCGGCGAGCTGGCCGGACCGGAAAGCATCTGGCAGGCGATCCGTGGGCTGGGGGCCATGCGGATCGGCCACGCGGTCAGTGCCGTCCAGGACGCAGCCTTGATGGACTATATGGCCGAGCATCGCATCGGCATCGAGTCGAACCTGACCAGCAACGTGCAGACCAGCACCGTGCCCGATTACGCCAGCCATCCGCTACGCCTCTTTCTGGAGCGCGGTTTGCTGGCGACGATCAACACCGACGATCCCGGTATCAGCGGCATCGATCTGGGATATGAGTATAACGTGGCGGCCCCCGCGGCGGGCCTGACAGCGGAGCAGATCCGCCAGGCTCAGGACAATGCCCTGGCTGTGGCGTTTGTATCGCCTGAGGAAGCGGCAGCTATCCGCCGGCAAGCCGATCAGTTGATGCGCGCGTAACGCCTGTCGACGATCGCTTGCCCGGCTGGGCTGAGAGCAAAATCGAGAAACTGCTGCACGGCCGGCAGCGGGGGATCGCGTGTGACCAGCCACAGCTCACGACAGAGTGGATAGCTGCCCTGCCGCACTGCCTCCGGCGTGGGCGATTCCCCCTCTACCGTCAAGGCCTTCACCGCCGGCGACAGGTAGCCGATCGACACATAGCCGATGGCATGCCGATGGCTGGCCACGTAATCCACCACCGCCTGGCTGGAATTGACGACCACTGCCCGCGGTGTCACACGTTGGCCATCCATGGCCAACGCCTCAAACGCAGCCCGCGTGCCCGACCCTTCTTCCCGGCTGACCGGCTGCACGACCCCCTGCGTAGGCGGCGCGCCAACGCTTCCCCATTCGTAGGTCCGCCCGCTGAACAGGTCCCGCAGTTGCAGCAGGCCCAGCCCCTGGAGCGGGTTGTCCGGATGGACGATGACGGCGATCCCGTCGCGGGCGATGGGCGCCGCCTGCCAGGAAGGGCTCATGCCGGCAGGCAGCCACGATGCCATCGCCAGGTCGGTCTGGCCGGTTCGTAGTGCTTCCAGTCCGTATCCTGTGCCTGCCCCGTCCACTGCCAGACTGACGGCCGGCGCCTGTTCGTGAAAGGCGGCCGCCAGCTCGGTCACGAGCGGGCTGAGTGTTGTAGAGCCTGAAACCTGGATCCTCTGGTAGGCCGGCTCGACCGTGACGACCGGCTGGCCGCAGGCCACAAGCAAACTCAGCAGTGCGCCCGCTAACGCAGCCAGGCCACGATGAGGCATGATGTTCCAAACCAGATACAGTAAAGCGCAAATATCGTCAGCTTGCCCCGCTGCAGATAGCGGAGCAGGCCCCAGATGGCAGCATAACCGGTGATCATCGCGGTCAGGAAACCGGCTGCCAGGATGGGGAGCTGAGCCAGCGGATCGGGCGTGGACGAGAACTTGGCAAGCTGCAATAGCCCCGCTCCCAGGATGACCGGCGTGGCGAGCAGAAAGCTAAAGCGGGCCGCCGCCGGCCGATCCATGCCGCGCACTAGGCCGGCCGACATGGTCGCCCCTGAGCGGGAGATGCCGGGTGCAATGGCCACTGCCTGCGCCAGGCCGATGACCAGCGCGTCGGGCTGGTGCAAGTCGGCCAGGCTTCGCGCTCTCTTCGAGCGGCTCAGCCATTCGCCCAGCAGAAGGATGGCGGCCGTCACCAGTAGGAAAAAGCTGACCCAGGCCGGCTCGCCAAACAGCGACTCGAACCAATCTTCAAAGAGAAGCCCAAGGACCGCAGCCGGTATGCTGCCGACAACCAACAGCCAGGCCAGCCGGGCATTGGGGTCGCGCCAGTCCCAGCGGACCAGGCCGCGCAGCCAGGCGGTGATCAGGATCCACCAATCGCGCCAAAAGTAAGCGAAAATCGCCACGAGAGTACCCCAATGGACCATCGTGTCGAATAACAGATCCGGCGCGGGCCAGCCAAGGAGCCACGGAACCAACACCAGATGCCCTGAGCTCGACACCGGGATAAACTCGGTCGCGCCCTGCACCAAGCCAAGGATAATTGCCTGAAGGATACTCATCTTGCCTCATCCGTACGTGTCTTGCGTGTGTGTCCGCGCTTCTCCTGGCTGGCAGCCCGCGTCTGCTCTGGGATCACCCGATAGCCGGACAGGAACTCTTCTTTTAATGCTGAAAAACGACCTTGCGCGGTGGCGGCGCGGATGTCACGCATCAGTTGCAGCAGGAAATGGACGTTGTGGATCGTCGCCAGCCGGTAGGCGAGCAGCTCCTCAGCTTTAAACAGGTGGTGGAGGTAAGCCAGAGAAAAGTGGCGGCACGTGTAGCAGCCACAACCACCCTCGACCGGATCTGGATCCTGTTCGAAGCGGGCGTTGCGCAGGTTTATCCGGCCCTGGCGGGTAAACAGTGCGGCGTTACGCGCCAGGCGGGTGGGCAGCACACAGTCGAACAGGTCGATGCCCCGCGCCACTCCCTCCAACAGATCTTCCGGCGCGCCCACCCCCATCAGGTAGCGCGGCTTGTCTGCCGGCAACAGCGGCGTGGTCGCATCCAGCATGGCGTGCATCTGCGCCTTTGACTCGCCGACGCTCAACCCGCCGATGGCATAGCCGGGCAGGTCCAGACCCGTGAGGTATTCGGCGCTCCGCTGCCTGAGGTCGGCCCAGATCCCGCCCTGGACGATGCCGAACAACGCCTGGTCGGGGCGGGAGTGGGCCGCCAGGCAGCGGTCGGCCCAGGCGTGGGTGCGGGCCAGCGCCCGTTCATTGTAGGCCCGGTCGTGGGGCTCAGCGCACTCGTCCAGGCACATGATGATGTCGGCGCCCAGTTGCTCCTGGACGTAGATCACCATCTCTGGGGTGAACAGGTGCTGTGAGCCGTCGATGTGCGAGCGGAACAGGACCCCCTCGTCGCTAAAGGTGCGGCGCCCGGCCAAGCTGAATATCTGAAAACCGCCCGAGTCGGTCAGGATCGGGCTATCCCAGCCCATGAACCGGTGCAGGCCGCCCAGCCTGGCCACCACGTCTGCGCCGGGCCGGAGGTACAGATGATAGGTGTTGCTCAGGATCAGCTCGGCTCCCAGCTCGTGCAGGTCGTGAGGATCGAGCGCCTTGACGGTTGCCTGGGTGCCGACCGGAGCAAAGGCCGGCGTGGCGATCTCTCCGTGAGGCGTGGTGATCCGGCCCAGACGGGCATGGCTTGTGGTATCTGTGTGAAGCAGCGAGAAATCGAAATGCATGGATGCTTGCTCTTGAATCGGGGGAATTGTAACTCACAACTGTCGAAACGGCAAGGTGACTTCACATAGTTGTCAACATTAAAGAACTCTGCTATAATCGCTGACTGCAAGTGGGCCAACCCTGGCCTCACGTTTGAGCACCTTGAGGAGAGCCCCGTGATCGAACGGAAAACACAGACGGCAAGCTATTGGCAGGAACAGATGGCGGTCGGCCGCCAGGATCTGGATTATCTGTATGACCGGATCCTGGATGCCGCCAAACCGATTTCGACGGCGGACCTGGCTCAGTTGCTGATGGATCGGCACTGCCGCCGGGAAGAGGAGATGGTCCAGGCCGAGTTGAGCAAGGGCCCTGCCTATCAGCCCAAGGACCACTATGAGGTTGGGGCGGAGCTCATTTTTCCGGCCCTCGACTATGTGCTGGGCACAGTAATTGGCACTCGGTCCGGCCACAACCCCGAGTATGGCGATTTTACCGTGATCCAGGTTCGGTTTGGTAGCCAGGCAGGGGTCCGCGAGTTTGCCGCTGACCTGCAAGGCGAGCACCGGCTCAACCGCAAAGAGGGGGAGGGGGAGATGCTGGTGGCGGATGCGCTGATCCCCTATACCGAGCTGTATGAGCGGTATGGCTCGTTCGTTGAGCGCAAGCTGGCTGCGGCGCTGAAGGAGCAGGACAGTTTCATCTGCTACAAGGATCAATGGTTCCTGCGTGATATGCTGGCCAAGATCCATGTGGGGCATTTGAACATAGTCGAGGCTCTGATCGACGTCAAAGGCGCCCCATTGCCCACCCCCGATCTGCTGCGAGACTTGGGTCTGCCGGACGAGATCCCACCTGACATTCAGGTCTTGTCTCTGAACTGCGCCCTGGGAGAGGATGAACGTTTTGACAACGTCGGCGACAGCGGCCGGGACATCTGGTATCTCTGCCGCCTGACGCCGGAACCGGTTACCCATCCGCCTGAACGCCTGGTCATCAAGGCTGTGCCGTACGATCGGCAGGCGATCGATCAGGAGCTTTTGCTGATCGAGCGCGAGATCGACGATGAGGGAAGCGGAGAGGAGGTGATGGGGCCAAGCAGGCCGATCTACAAGACCAGCATCATACTGATCTATCCCCACTGGCGGCTTGGCACCCTGCCCTTGACAGTCCGTACCCGAGGTCTTTTTCCCCAAGCGACCACGCATCATACGCCTGTGGTGCTGATCGACGGTCAGAGCGGCGACAAGATGCAGGGATGGGTTGTCCACAAGGAGCAGTATGTCTACGGGCTGAAGGAATGGTACCAGCGCTACGAGCTGCCGGCCGGTGCCCTTGTCAAGCTGGAACGGACGAGAGACCCGCGCATCCTCACGATAGACTTTGAGGCGCGGCGCCTGAAGCGTCTGTGGCTTAGGGTCGCCTCGGTCGAGGAAGGCAGACTGGTCTTTCAGATGAGCAAGCTGCCGGTGAGCTGCGAATATGACGAGCAGATGGCCATTGGCGAAGAGGATCCGGCAGCGGTTGATAGGTTGCGGGCCAGGATGGAAGCCCGGGAAGACAGCCTGTTCCAACTGATGGTGCAGATCATGCCCGAGTTGATCAAGCTCAGCCCGCAGGGCACGGTCCATGCCAAGGCGATCTACAGTGGTGTGAATATCTTGAGACGGACTCCGCCCGGTCCCATCTTTGCATTGCTTTCGGTTAAGCCCTGTTTTGTCCCGATGGGGGGAGGCTACTGGACGTTTGATGCGACGCTGGTCAAGTCGTGAGCAACCTGGCTAGACGGCTCGGAGGAAACTAGGTTATGGTCAAGTGGACAAAACCAACGGTTGATACCAAGTTCCACATCGATTTCGACTGGTGGGAAGAAAAAGGACACAACTTTCGGGTTCATCTGTTCAGCAACCTGTGTAAGGGATGCCAGGAACGCTATCGGGACTATCAGGAAACCGATCTGATCGACTGGATCGATCCCAATACGGCTGAGGTTACCCAGGTAGATGGGTTGTGGCACTCGCTGCGAACGTGCTGCAGCCTCAAACCAGAGTACGTCGACACTACCACGCCGCTGACGACGGCCGTTTTCCGCATTTTTCTAGCCAGCGGCAACGAGCCCCTATCGGCGGTCGAGTTGGGCGCCCGCTTGCACCGCTCGCCGGCTCTGATCCTGCGCACGATCGGCGCTCTGCAAGTGTACAACGGGATCAAGCCGGTGACCGATGGCAGCCGGCGCGGGCCGCGGCCCAAAGTGGTCAACAGCGGCTAGGGGGCAGCTTGGCCGGCAGTTGCATCCGTCACTAGGCCGGCAATTGCATCCGGCACTAGGTATCCTAGTACTACAGATGTGATTGCATGTCAAGTTGAGGAGCGTGCTGTGGCAGGCGGGCAGGCCGGAATGGGGACCGAAAACTTGCCGTTGGGTCGTCA
>Ga0209254_10002306_pt1 | contig 17330 bp, 7 predicted proteins | sample FrelakmetDIP11DI_FD_187148 | JGI IMG/M metagenome (GOLD analysis project Ga0209254, IMG submission 187148) | Freshwater lake sediment microbial communities from the University of Notre Dame, USA, for methane emissions studies - DIP11 DI (SPAdes)... | ecosystem: Environmental > Aquatic >... | reverse complement strand
CGGGACCGTGGCCCGTCGCCTGCTGCGGAACGCGCCGGCTGCCGCGCTGTGCGCGATGCTGGGCGTGATGGCGGCCGGGGCGGCAGCAGCGGGAGCGGCCGCTCCCGCGACGATCGACCAGCAGGTCCAGCACCACGTCGAGCGCGCCGTTGAGGGAGGGCTCGACCCGGAGGACTTCCACCACCTCGTGCTCGCCTTCGGCTGGCGCGACACGCTGGCCGACCGGCAGCTCCTCGAGGCTCTCGTCGACCGGCTCGCGGCGGCGCGGCCGCTCGACCCCCTGATGGCCGACGAGGTGCGGCGGCTGCGCGCCGAGCTTGCGGCCGAGGCCGGCCGCCCGGAGGCTGCACGCGAGCTGTTCCGGGCGATGGGCGGCGTCACCTTCTGGTGGGTGGACGGTCCGGAGTCGATCGGCGAGCTCGAGGACTTTTCCGACCTCGCGCGGCTTCCCGACGACCGCGCCCGCTGGCGTGCGGCGGCCGGGACCGATCCCCTCGGCTGGGTGCGGATCGCCGGGCTCGCCTGGCCCGCCCGCCGCCAGCTGGTGGTGCTGGCCGCCACCCTGTCGAGCGAGCGCGAGCAGCCGGCGGCGATCCGCCTCGGGTTGGCTCAGGTCGCGCGGGTGTGGCTCAACGGCAAGGAGCTGCTGACGACCGCGCAGCCGCTGCAGCACGCCGAGGATCAGTTTGCGGTCGGCGGCTGGCTGCGCGCCGGCCGCAACCTGCTGGTCGTGGCGGTCGCCTCCGAGACCGAGGACTGGTGGCTGCGGGTCCGCCTGACGGCGCCCGACGGCTCCCGTTTGGAGGGCGTCCGCGAGCTCGACGAACCGCCGCTGCCGGTGGCGGCCGTCGATCGGGAGCCGCCGGAGGTGCGGTCACTCGAGGGCGAGCTGCGGCGCGGCTCGTCACGGGGGCGCGACGACGCGACGCTCGCGCTGGCAGCCTATCTGGTGGACCGGCAGCCGCAGCCGGTCGGCAGCGGGGACGCCCGCTCGGTGTGCCGTGCGGCCCGGGCCTCGTCGCCAGGCGAGGCGCGCCTCCTCGAGTGGACGCTGCCGGCCGAGCCGGGGCTCGGCCGCGAGCTGCTGGAGGAGGCGATTGCCGTCGCGCCCGACCTCCATTGGGCGCGCATCGAGCTCGCTCGCTGGTACCTTGAGCGTGAGCTCTACGAGCAGGCGGGAGAGGTGCTGGAGCCGGCGCTCGCCGTGCCGGCGGTGCGGGCGGTGGCCCTCGAGGTGGAGTCCGAGCTGTGGGGCCAGGTGGTGCTGCCGCAGCTCGCCGAGCTGTCCCGGGCGCATCCCGGCTGCGTGTCGGCCGCGCTGGCGCTCGGCGAGCTGGCGGGGGATCTGCGGCGGCTGGAGGCCGGGCGCGAGGCGGTCGACCGGTTGGCTGCCGTGGTCCCATCCTTGCCGGCAGCGGTGAGCCTGGAGGAGCGGCTGGCCGAGGATTGCGGCGACTCGGCGCGCCTGCTCGAGCTGGTGAGCCGTCGTCTCGCGGACGATCCCAACCGGCCCGAGCTCCGTATCCGCCTGTCGCGGCTGGTGGCGGCCGACCAGGGTTGGGAGGCGGCGCGCCGGGTCCTGGTCGAGGGGTTGGATCGCTGCCCGGACCACGTCGATCTCCTGCTCGAGCTGGCGCGGGTCGAGCTGGCCGCGGGCAACTCCGAGGCGGCGGCCGTGGCGGCGCGACGGGTGCTCGAGCTGCGCCCCCAGGACCAGCCGACGCAGCGGCTGCTCGCCTTCCTCGGCGAAAAACCCGAGGACCTGAGCTGGCTGCGCAGCGCCAGCGACCTGTGGGCGCTCGCCGGGCGGGCCCCCGCGGGCAGCCCAGCGGTGCTCGTGCTCGACCATACCGAGGTTCGATTCCTGCCCGCCCAGCTCACCGAGAGCCGGGCCCAGCGCGCCTACCTGATCCGCGACGGCGACCGGGCAGAGGAGTGGCTCGTCCACACCCTGCCGCACGTTCCTGAGCGGCAGCGCCTGCGGATCCTGGAGGCGCGCATCCTGCGCCGCGACGGCACCCAGATCAACGCCCGCCAGAGCGACACCCCGCGGCTGGCCGAGCCTGAGATCAACCTCTACTACGACGCGCGGCTGCGGGTCCTCGAGTTCCAGGAGCTCGAGGACGGCGACCTCGTCGAGCTCGCGTGGGTACTGTCGGAGACCGCAGAGTCCAACGACACCGGCCCCTACAAGGGCGGTCTCCTCGACATCGGCCACCCGGTGGCGGTGGGGCTGTCCGAGGTCGAGCTCAGCGGGCCCGAGGAGCTGCTGCCGGCCTGGGACCTGGTGCACCTCGACGGCGAGCCGACCCGGCTCGTGGAGGGCGGCGGCATCGTGCGGCTGCGTTGGGAGTGGCGCGACCTGCCGGCGGTTCCGGAGGACGTGCCGCCCGCGCCGCGGCTGCAGACCATTCCCCACCTGGTGTACTCGAATCACCCGCGCTGGGGCGACTTGGCAACCTGGTACGAGCGCCACATCGCGCCTCGGATCCGGGCCTCGCGCCAGGTCGAGGACACCGCGCGGCGGCTCACCGATGGCGTCACCGACCGGCTCGACCGGATCGCGCGGATCTACGCCTTCGTCACCACCGACATCGACTACGTCGGGCTCGAGTTCGGCGAGCACCGCTACCGGCCGTTCTCGGCCGACTGGGTGCTCAATCACAAGATCGGCGACTGCAAGGACAAGGCGGCGCTGATGGTGGCGCTCTTCGAGGCCGTGGACATCCCGGCGAGGATGGTCATGGTGCGGACCTCGGACCTGGGCACTGCGGCGTCCGAGCTCGCGCTGCTCGAGATCTTCAACCACGCCATCGCCTACTTGCCGGAGGACGACCTGTGGCTCGACGGCACCGCGGCCGGGCACGCGCCGTTCCCGCCGCCCGGCATCTGCCAGGGCGCCCAGGTGCTGGTTGTGGATGGGCCTGACAGCGCGCCGCGGATCACGCCGATGCCCGGCGCCGGCTACGCGAGGTTTCGCTATCGACTGGCTCGCGGCGACGACGGCCTGGTTGCGATCGAGGTCCGGGCCGAGGACACCGGCGAGGCCGCCGACCGCCGTCGGCTGGCGTTCGGGGGGAGCTCCGATCCGCGGCGGGTCACCCGCTGGCTGCAGACCCAGTTCCCCGGCGCCGAGCTGGTCGGCGAGCCGAAGCTGCGGATGGTGCCGGGACGGGACCCGACGGTGCTCGAGCTCGAGGGCCGGGTGGCGCGCTCCGCACTGCTCGGCACCGGCGGCATCAAGACCTTCCCCGGCGAGTTTCAGTGGGCGTCGCAGCTCACGCCGGGCGGCGATCGCCACGGCCCGCTCCTGCTGCCGGTCTTTCCTGACCTCGAGTGGACCGTCGAGGTCGAGCTGGGCAGACCTCCCGGTGAGCTGCCGCCCGCAGTCGAGCTGAAGACGCCGTTCGGCGAGCTCGACATCGACCACGTCCGCGAGGCGTCCGGCTACAAGGTGACCGGCTCCTTCCGGCTCGAGCCCGGGGTCGTGGCGGCGGCAGATGCCGCTGACCTGCGCCGTTTCCTGGTCGAGGTTGAGCGTCACCTCGGCCGGCCGCTCGAGGTGCCGTGATGACGGGCGGCGGGTGCTCGATGCGGTCGAGGGCGCGGTGGTTGCTGGCGGCCTGCATGGTGGCGCTGGTCGCGGCGCCGGCGGCTGCCGGCTGGTGGGAGGTCCACCAGGCGGACGCCGCCCTCGACCTCGCCACCGCCCGGCGCGAAGCGCTGTCCGCCGTCGCCGAGGATCCGCTCGGCGCCGACGCAGTGGCTGCTGCGATGTGGTGGCTGGACACGATGAACGACCTGCCGGACCCTGGCGAGATCCTCACCGTGGTGGACGGTCCGCGCGACCCGGAGCTCGAGTTCCTGCTCGCACGGGTCGAGGCCGAGCTGGTGGGCCGGCCACCGGTCGGCTCGCTCGGGCCGGCCGAGCTGGCGGGACCGTTCGGCGTGTTCAACGTCCTCGACCTCGAACGGGACGTGGTCCCGGCCGACGATGCCCTGCCCCCACTCGGCACCCCGTGGAGCCGCTCCTGGCAGCCCTACCGCGTCCTGGTTTCGACCGCCGACGCCACGGTCTCGATCCCCGAATCGATGGATGCCGGCGGCATCGTGCTGGCGGCGTGGACGCTGGACGCGGCCGCGGACGTCGACGGCTGGATGGCTGTGGAGTCCCGCGGAAGCCTCAACATCGAGCTCGACGGGCGCGAGCTCGACCGGCTGCGGTACTGCGGCGAGCAGGACGCCGAGGTCAGCTGGTACCGGGTCCGGCTCGACCCCGGGCCGCACCGGCTGCGCGCCGAGCTCGGCTCGCGGCCGCCGGGCCGGATCCGGGTGAGCCTCTACGACGGCTCCGGCAGCCCGGTGGCCGTCGTGCCGCGGACCGGAGCCGCCGGGCCGTGGGCACCCTCCACTGCCGCAGCGGGGCTGCCGCCGGCGACCGCCGAACTCGCAGCGCGCCTCGCGAGCGCGCCGCCCTCGGTTCCGGAGCTGCTGCTGGTCGCCGAGCTCGCGGGGGGCCGCGGCGACACGCCGGGAGAGCGCGAGTGGCTCGAGCGCGCCCGCCTCCTCGCGCCCGGCGACCCGTGGCCGAGCCTGGCGCTGGCCCGGTTCTACCTGCTCTCACCGACCGGCGCCGACCCGGAAACCGACTCCCGCCGGGCGCGTGACGAGCTGCGGCACTGCAGCGAGATCCCGGCGGCGAAGCTCGCCGAGCGCGCGCTCGCGCTGCGTGAGAAGAGGTCCGAGGACCTCGACCGGGTCCTCGCGCAGCTGGTCGAGGCGCATGGCGAGGACGCGCGGGTCCGCCGGCTGTGGGTGGCCGAGGCGGTGCGGCGCGGCTGGGCCGGGGAGGTCGAGAAGGGGATCGAGGCGCTGCAGGCGGCGCTTCCCGAGTCGCCCAGCGTGCTTGAGCTGCGGCTCGACGCGATGGAGTCGCTCGACCTGTGGGAGGACCGTCGCGAGCTGCTCGAAAGCGTGGCGGCGATCGACTCTCTCGCCCTCGAGTGGCTGGAGGAGCTGGCCGCCGGCTGCCTGGCCGACCAGGCGGCGGCGGCGCTCGACCGCCTCGCGGCGCGCGTCTCGGAGCCGACCCTCGACCTCGCGCGGATTCGCCTGCTTCTGACCTCGGGTTCGCTCGAGCGTGCTCGCGCCGAGCTCGACGCCGCGCGCTCGAGGTGGGGCGACCTCAACCATCTCGACCAGCTGCAGCTGGTCGCCGAGGCGGGCGACCCCGCGGCGCTGGAACGAGCCCTCGCCGAGGCGCTCGACCGAGACCCGTCGGACCTCCAGCTCGCGACGCTGGCGTGGCGGCAGGGTGCGAAGGCGTTCTTCGAGCCGTTCCGGGTCGAGGCGTCGACCGTGGCGGCCGATGCTCCGGCCCCGGGCGCCCAGCTCGACGTGGCACTGCTGCTCGATCAGGCTGTGGAGCGGGTCTACCCGGATGGCTCGGCCATCTACTACTACCACGGGATCAGCCGCGCCATCACCCCGGTCGGCGCGCGCCAGGCGTCGACGCTGGAGCAGATGGCCGATGCCTACCTGCTCACGCTGCGCATCCACAGGCCCGACGGCCGAATCGTGGTGCCGGCCAGGGTCGAGGCGCGCAACGGCGCGCTCGAGGTGAGCGACGTCGAGCCGGGAGACCTGGTGGAGGAGGAGTACGTGGCGGCCGTACCGCCCACCGGTGCGTCCCGCCGCGGCCACATGTCGCCGTACGTCTACCGCTTTGCCGACGAGCAGCGGGCGTTCGGCCTGTCGGAGTACCTGCTCCTGGTGCCGCACGATGTCGAGCTCACGGTCGACGGGAACTTCGAGGGACTCGAGCGCGAGGAGTGGGATCACGGCGGGCTGCGGGCCATCCGCTGGCGCAACCGCGACGTGCCGCCGCTTCGCCGCGAGCCCTATGCTCCGCCGGTCCAGGAGCTGCTGCCGTGGGTCAGCTACAGCTTCGGCGTCAGCTGGCAGGACGTCGGCGACACCATGCGCGACCGGGTGCTGCCGGTGCTGCGGTCGTCGCCGGAGCTCCGCGAGTGGGCCACGGCTCTGCTCGCCGACAGCGACCCGGACCGCGCGGTCCGCGCCCTGGTCGACGGCGTGTGCGACGAGGTGGCGGCCGGCCGGCGGGCGCTGACGCTGGGGACGACCGCCGGCGCAAGCTTCTCCCGGCGTGACGGCAACCGGCTGGCGATCGTGGCGGCGGCGCTGGTCGACGCCGGGTGGGAGGTCGACCTGGTGATGGCGAGGGCGCGCCCACTCGCCGGGTCCCACCTCGAGGTCCCGACGCTCGAGACCTTCTCCGAGCCCGTGCTCCGGGTCCGGCGCGCGGGCCGGGAGATCTGGGTCGACCTCGAGGAGCAGCGCCGCGGGATCGACAACCTGCGTCCCATCCTGCAGGGTGGCGACGGCCTGGTGCTGCCGCTGACCCATCCCGCCGAGCCGGTGACCCTGCTCGAGCGGCTGCCGGAGTTTTCCAGCCGCGAGCTCGAGCAGCGGCTGTCGATGGTCGCATCGGTGCGGGCGTCGGGCGATGCCAGGATCGCCTTCGAGATGGAGCTCGAGGGTCCCGAGGCGGAGCAGCTGCTCGAGCGGGTGCAGGCGGCGCCCGCCGACCGGGTCCAGATGGTCTACCAGCAGATGGCGAACAACCTGTTCGCCGGCGCGTCGGAGGTCAGCGGCGCGATCGATCGCGCCCCCGACCGCACGGTGCTGCGGCTCGAGCTCACGCTGCCGGGGGCGTGCGACGTGGCGGGTGACCGGATGGTGTGCCGGGGCCTGGTGGTGTCGCGTCCGTTGGTGCCGTCGCTCGCCTCACTGCCCGAGCGCAGCTACCCGCTGGTCGTGCCGCTGCCGATCACCGAGCGGATCGAGCTGGTGCTCGAGGCGCCGCCGGGCTGGTCGATGGAGCGGCCGCCGCGTCGCCTCGATGCGGAGTGGGGCTCGGTGGCGGAGGAGCTCACGATCGACGGCTCGCGCCTGCGCTCGGTGCTCACCCTCGAGGTGGGAGCGGTGACCGTCGCGCCGGCGGACTACCCGCGCTTCGCGCGCTTCTGCCAGGCGGTGGACGAGCTGTCGGCGCGGCCGCCGACTTTGGAGCGCGCCGGTCCTTGACCAGTTCCTGGCCCGCGCCCGCTTCCGCTTCCGTGCCCGCTTCCGACGTTCGGCCTGACCGCCTCGAGGCGGTGACGGCGCTGCCTTCGTGAGCGCCTGCACGCTATACTGAGCGCTCATGGAGCTGGTCGACGGGACTGTCATCGCTACGCACGGACCGCTGGTGCGGGTCCAGGTGGGCGATCGCACTCTGGTCATGGCGTCGCGGCGGCGGCTCAACTGGGAGGGCGGCACACCGTCGGCGTCGAAGCTGGTGGTCGGCGACCGCGTGTCGGTGGAGATGAGAGGCGGCGACGGGGTGGTGGTGGCGGTCCGCCGCCGGCACAACAGTATCATCCGCAGCACTCCGGATGGCGATCGCCCGCAGCTGGTCGCGGCCAACGTCGACCAGGCGCTGCTGGTGTTCGCCGCCCGCGTTCCGGAGTGCAAGCGCGGCCTGCTCGACCGGTTCCTGGTGGCCTGCCACCTGGCCGGGGTCGAGGCGGTCATCGTCATCAACAAGGTCGATCAGGGAACCGACGCGGTCGACCCCTGGCTCGGCATCTACGAGGGGCTCGGCTATCAGGTGTTCCGGGTGTCGGCCCGAACCGGATGGGGCCTGGGCCGGATCAAACGGCGGCTGGCCGACAAGACCACCCTGTTCTGCGGGCCGTCCGGCGCCGGCAAGTCGGCCCTCCTCAACTCGGTCTATCCGGGGTTCAGCCTCAAGGTCGGATCGGTCTCGGAGGCGACCGGCAAGGGCCGGCACACCACCACCACGGCCGAGCTGATGCCCTTGCCCTACGGCGGTTTCGTCGTTGACACACCGGGCCTCAAGGAGTTCGGCCTGTGGCAGGCCTTGCGCGAGCAGCTCGCGGGGGCCTTCCCGGAGGTGGCGCAGCGCGCGGCCGGCTGTCGATTTGCCGACTGCAGCCATCGCCAAGAGCCGGGCTGCGTCGTGCTCGAGGCGGTGGCCGACGGCAGCCTCGATCCGGAGCGCCACCGCAGCTACCTCAAGATCCTCGAAGAGACCCCCTCGTAGCGTGGAGTGCAGAGGCCCTTGAGCGCTCCTGATGCCTGATCTTCCGCGGACCTCTGCCCTCCACGCTACGAGATGGATGCGCTGCGCGCATCCTGAGGAGGGGATTGAGTCAAGCCATCGTCTGACGTTCACATGCGTGCCCGTTTCCCGGCGCTTCCCCGTTTCCGTCTCCGTGCCCGCTCGTTTGCTCCGTCCTCGAGAGCGCTTCGCGCCGATTCTCTGGAGGCGCTTCCCGAGGTTGCCACCTTTGGCGATTTCAGGTCTCGAGCACCTCTTGAGGAGGAGCGTGGTCCCGAAATCGCCAAAGATGGCACGCCCGCAGGACGCCCTCTCCTCGTACTCGCCTCGCCTCCCATGCGCGGGAGCGGGAACGGGGGGACGAACCCCTGACCCCCATCCCCTGGCAGGGTGGGGGCGCGCTAGCAGCGCTCTTCGGGGAGCTTCCTTCCAGGTGAGTCAAATTTGAGGCGGCGTCGGGAAGCGAAGCGTGGGCCTGGAGCATCCATGATGCCCCTACCGTCGCTTCATTGTCCTCACCTTGTCGGTTTGAGGCGAAGCTTCACTGGGAGTTCGTGCCGCATTGGCCTACTCGGTGGGCGTGGTGGACCGCAGTGTACGCGGTCGGCCACTGCGGCACGAACTCCTTAGGATGCGCGCAGCGCATCCCGAGGAGCGTGTGGGCAGAGGCCAACAACAGTGACCACGTCAGGAACGCGCCCAGGGGCCTGTGCCCATACGCTCCTACCGCTGCCCGGGAGCGCGGTGGGGGAAGGCGAGGAAGCAGGCCATGAAGCCGTCGATCCGGCGCAGCGTGGACAGCGGCCTCGAGCTGCCGGGGTTCGAGCGGCGAACGCCCTCGTAAAGCTGGGCCAGCTCGTGGCGGTTGCGGAACAGCCAGGTCTCCAGCGGCTCCTCCCGGCCCAGCTCCGGGGTGTTGATCGGCAGGTCGACGGCGTGCAGCACCATGTCGTCGCTGTGGCGGTAGTGTCCGAAGACCCACAAACGGCGCTGGTCTTCGCCCAGGTAGGTCACCACCAGCAGCTCCTCCGGAATCGCAATCTCGTTCGCAGCAACGCTCTCGACGGTGTCGGCCTCGGCCGAGCCGAGCTGCCGCAGCAGCCGCATCAGATCGCGAGCCGTGCCCCTGGGGCGCTGCGCTGCGGGCAGCGCCTCCCACATCGTGGCCTCGATGAGCTCCTGCGGCGCCAGGCCCTTGAGGCGCGCCACCCCGAGCAGCCGCAGGCCCACGTACAGCGTGTCCGGGTTCGGGGGCTCCAGCGCGAATGCCAACCACTCGACGTCGTCGAACTGCAGCACGCCGACCGGGGTGCCCTCGATGTCCCGCTCGAGCTCGGCGAGGAAGGACGCGGTGAGGACGATTCCCTCGTTTACGAGCTCGCCCCGGCCGTCGATGGTGGCGGTGTAGGGACGGCTGGCGGCCGCCGCGTGACCCCTGCGGGCTTCCACCAGCGGCGCGAGAAAGCTGTCGACCTCTCGCGAGTCGTAGCCGGCGTGGATCAGGAACTCCGCAATCTCATCCACTTCACGGCTGCTCTTGCCGGTCGTCAGGCGGGCGAGCTCGACGATGCCGTGGCCGAAGAACTCGAAGCGCTGCGGCCCGGCGCTGCGGTGAAACATCGGCAGCAGTCGATAGGTGCCGAAGTTGAGCGCCATCCGGATCCCCTGGTCGAACGGGAACCCGCTCTGGCGAAGGTGATGATAGACGAGCTGGGTCTCGCAGGCCGCCGCCAGCACGCGGATCGCCCGCCGGGACGAGTACAGCGCGCCGTCGCCGAGGAACTTCTCGAAGTTGAGCACCCGCCGGCGCCGGATCTCCTCGAGCCGGTTCTGAAAGACGTACATGAACTGCAGCGCCTTCTCCTCCGCGGCGCGTCCCTCCTTGCGGACCGCCTCGAGGACGGCGGTGAAGTTGGTCAGGTCGTAGACGAACCCACAGCGGCGGACCAGGGACTCGACGACGCCGGGTGACGCGAAGTCGAAAGGGCGCGTGGACGGCGCGATCGCGGTCGCCGATGACGCCCCGCTCAGTACCAGCTGCGAACCCCGCCGCTCCATCGGCTGGATGCGGCGCCGCAAGGTCGACAGCAGCTCGAAGGCTTTCAGCCGCAGCCCGAGCTCGCGCAGGAAGCGGACGTTCTTCGCGGACAGCTCGACGGCGTCGGTCAGCCGCGCCGCCTCGAGCGCGTTGAGGAGGGCCGGGTCGAGGATGGTCTTGAGCTGGTCGACGCGGAGCTTCCCCGCACCCGAGGTGGCCAGCAGGGAGCCGATCTCGGGGTGGCGGCGGATCAGGTCGTTCAGCCGGTGCAGCGCGTTCTCACAGACCGCGATCACGGCCTGCGGGTCCTGGCGGAGGCGGTACTGGAGGTAGCCGCTGAGGCGGTCGAGCTCGGCCGGGGCGCGGCTCTCGGTGAGCAGCAGGTGATCCTGGCACACCGCCGTGAGGACCGGGGACAGCTTGAGGCTGGCCGGCCCCTCCGCGAGCTGCCGCAGCCGCTCGGTGGCACGCACGGCGGCGCGCTGGATGAGCTCGCCGACCACGCCGGCGATGAACTGCCGGATCTCCTCCGTGGTCTCCCGGCCGACGTCGGGCCTCGCCATCCGGACCTGCTTCGCGACCTGGCCCAGGCTGCGCGCCGCGTCGCCCGACAGGAAGAGCAGGAAGACCTCGTTGAGCCCGCGGCCGTAGTCGTTCATCACGACGTTCTCGAAGATCGTCGCCGCCCCGCGGACGTAGCGGTCGCGCTGGGCGGCCACCGGCTCCTTGTCGGCGCTGTCGGCGGGCGCGCTCAGCCGGTGGGCGGTCTCCAGCTCGACCAGCTTGTCGAGCTCGCGGCGCAGCCGGCAGATGCCCTCGGAGATCAGGATCGGGTAGCCGTAGGTGATGATCCGTTCTTCGTCAGCGCCGAAGATCGGATACGGGGCCGGCAGGCATGTGGCGAGCTCGGGGAAGAGATCGCGCCAACCACCCCGGATCTCCTCGAGCGTGAGGTAGGCGGGTGGACGCAGGTCCTCCGAGAGGACACGCTCGAACGCCTGCAGCGAGGCCACCGGCGCGGTCACCGTCCCATTGTATCTGCCGGGGCGGCCGTTCGCCGGGCTTGCCCGGCGGTATCGCTGTCGGGCGCGCGGCGATAAGATGGGTCGAGACGATGCAACGGACCGACCTGATCAAGACCATCACCGACAGCGCGTTCTTTCAGGGCGTGGCGTACGAGGAGCGGGCAGCGCTCGCCGAGGTGGCTCAGGTGCTCCGCCACGGCGAGGGCGAGACCCTGTTCCAGCCCCGGCAGCTGCCGACGGCGCTCTACCTGGTCAGCGAGGGCGTCGTGGAGATCAGCCGGCGGCAGGCGCCGGAGGGGGAGCTCGAGCCGGTCGCCTACCGCGGGCCCGGGGCGGTGCTGGCGGAGAGCAAGGTCATCACCGGCACGCCGTTCAACTCGCTCGCCCGCTTCCCCGAGGGGGGCGTGACGCTGCAGTGGCCGCGGCCGGTCATCCTCCGCCGGCTCTTCGAGTCGCGCGATCTGGCGATGTACTACCTGCAGAACCTCGCGCGCCGGCTGGAGGGGACCTTCGCCAACCTCGGCGGCCACGAGGCCACCAAGCTCGGCGGTCGGCTCGAGCACTTCGACCTGCCGACAATTCTCCAGACCGTTGTCGAGTCCGGCTCCGACGGCGTGCTCGAGGTGCTTGACGCCCGGGGGCGGCCGTTCGGGGCCATCAGCACGCACGACCGCCGCGTCGGCCCGATCCGCCGCGGCGCGCTGTCCGGATCCGAGGCGCTGTTCGAGATCCTCATGCATCCGCCGGAACGGGGGACCTTCGTCTTCCGCACCATTCGCCGGGCGGCCGGCTCCGAGGAGTCGCTGGTCCTGCAGCCGCTGCTCATCGAGGCCGCGCGCATGCAGGATGAGCTCGAGCGGTTCCGGGTTGTGGTGCCAGCATCGCAACGCCTGCGGCCGACCGGGCGCCGGATCGACGCCAAGGCCGGGGAGGACCGTGACCTCTTCGATCAGATCCGGCACGAGCTGGCGACCGAGAGCTGCGGCTGGGGGGTGCTGGCCGAGCGGCTGCCCTACTCCCACGCCCGGGTGGCGCTGGCGGTGCGCCAGCTGCTGCGCGACGAGGTCCTGGTTGAAGGGGAGAGGTGACTCGCCGGCGGATCGCGCTGCTGCTGCTCGCCCTGGCCACTGTGGTGGTGGCTGGAGCATCGCTGATCCAGACCATCCGCTCCTTCTACCGGCTCGACTTCACGGTGCGCTGGGTCGAGCGCGGGGTGAAAGTGACCGCCGTCCCGGCCGCGTCATCGGCCGCCGCGGCGGGGCTGGAGGCCGGCGACCTGATCGTGGCGGTCAACGGCATTGCCGTGGAGCGTCTCGAGGATCCGCTGTTCGCGCTGGCAGCAGGGACGGAACACCGCATCGTGGTCCAGCCGAGGTCCGGCGAGTCGCGCGAGGTCACGTTCATCCCGCCGCGGCCGCACATCGACTCGCTCTACCTGGCGCGGTCGGCGGTCGGCCTGTTCGCGCTCGCGTGCGCGCTGTGGGCGGCCTATGCGACCGACCGCCGGGAGTCGGCGACCTTCCTGGTGCTGGCCGTGGCGTCGGTGCTCGTCGGGACCATCCCCCATCGGATCGCAGCCGAGGAGGTCGGCCTGCAGGTGATCCACCGGGTGGCGAGCTCGGCGTTGCCATTCCTGATCGTCCGCTTCTTCGCCATCTTTCCCGAGCGCCGGCGGTCGATGCGGGTATGGGACGCGCTGACCGCAACCGTGGTCGCGGCGAGCGCCAGCACCGCGCTGTCACCGAACCTCGCGGTGTGGTGGCAGATCACGGCGTCGGTCCTGCGCGGCATCTTCGGTGCCGCCCTGCTCTACGGCATCATCCTCCTGCTCCGGCGTTGGCGGGAGGCGGCGAGGACGGCCGGGACGCGGCGCCAGATCGAGTGGATCGCGCTCGGCCTGTTCGTCGGCCTGGTGCCTTACATCACGCTGGTGACGTTCGCGGACTGGCTTGGGATCGCGTTCCCGCCGTTCTCCTGGCTCGCCGTGCTGCCGATCGCCGCGGTGCCGCTCGGGGTCCTGGCGGCGCTCACCTCGTACCGCCTCTGGGACCTCGAGCCGATCACCCGCGACTGGATGTCCGGAACGCTGGTGGCGGCGGTCGGCGGGACGATCTTCTCGTTGACCGACCATCTGCTCCTTCGCTACGCCGGCGGCCTCGGATCGGTACGCAACCTGTTCGCCTTTGCGACCGGCGTGCTCCTGGTGGTGCTGCTCGAGCCGATCCGGTTCCGCGTCGAGCGGTTCCTCGACCAGTGGCTCTACCACGGCCGGCCGGCGCCGCGCTCGGTCCTCTCCGACTCGGTGCGCGACCTGGCGCGGTCGACCGACCCGCGGGAGCTGCTGACGCGGCTGTCTGAGACCCTCAACGAGGGCCTCGACATCGACCTCGTCGCCGCCTACCTGCGCACTGGTGACGGCAGCTTCTCCAGGGTCACCGGCGCCGGCGACAGCCTGGCCGAGAGGCTGGCGTTCGCGGTCATGGATGGCGCCTTCCCGACCGAGCGCGAGCGAGCGATGGAGGACGCCGGTTACACGCGGCGGATCCCGCTCGAGCGCGCGGGCACGGTTCATGGCCTGCTCTACCTCGGGCTGCGGCGGGGCATCTTCCCACTCGGAACCGAGGGCCAGGAGGTGGTGCTGACGCTCGCGGCCCAGTCCGCGGTCGCGCTGGAAAGCGCCCGCTATCTCGACGACCTGCGCCGCCAGGCCGAGGAGTACCGGATCCTCCACGCCAATACCCAGCGGATCATCGAGTCCTCGGCGGCCGCCATCCTGGTGTGCGACGCTGGCGGACGGATTCTGTCAGCGAACAGCGAGGCGGCCGGGATCTTCAACCACGACGCCCAGGAGCTGGTGGGGCGGGCGCTCAAGAGCCTGGTCAACCTGCCCGCAGGCTGGCTGGACAGCCTGCCGTTGCACGCGGCCAATGCCGAGGCATCGACGCTTGCGGACCCGCCGCGGCGGGTCATCATGGCGGTGTCTGTGCTCGAGCTCGACACCGGGAGCTTCAACGGCCGGGTGGTCGTGCTGCAGGACGTCACCGAGCTGCGCGACCTGCAGGACCGGGTCCGCGAGCAGGAGCGGCTGGCCGCCCTCGGCCGGCTCGCCACGGGGCTCGCCCACGAGATCAACACACCGCTGACCGGCATCGCGTCCTTCGCCCAGATGCTCGGCGACATGACGCCGGCGGTCGACCCGCGGGCGCAGCTGGTCGGCAAGCTCGTTGACCAGAGCTTCCGGGTGTCGCGCATCGTCGCCAATCTGCACGAGGCGATGCGGGGCGGTCGCGCCACCCGGGTGCCGCTCGAGCTCGGAGAGATCGTGATGCGGGCAGCGCAGGACGCGGCGCGCTCACTCGGAGCAATCGACCGGCTCGCTTTCACGAGCTTCGGCCGGCGCGTCATGGTGTGGGCCGCCACCGGCCCGGTCGAGCTCGCGGTGAGCAACCTGGTGCGCAACGCCCTCGAGGCCTCCAGCGAGAGCTCGCCGGTGACCGTCGAGCTGGTGGTCGACGGCGAGTGGGCGGAGATCCGGGTGTGCGACCGCGGGCCGGGGGTCCCGCCGGAGCTCCTCGACAAGGTGTTCGAGCCCTTCGTCACCACCAAGACCGAGCGCGGTGGCGTCGGCCTGGGGCTCGCGATCACGCGTGATATGATCACCCAGCTTGGAGGCGAAGTCAGGCTGGAGAACGCTCCCTGGGGTGGGGCGTGCGCTTCGATTCGGCTGCAGCGATGTCGGGAGTCGGCAGCATCCTCGTGATCGACGACGAGCCCGTCCTCCAGGACGTGCTCAAAACCCTGCTCGAGGCCAACGGATTCGCCTACCACTCGGCGACCACCGCGGCCGCAGGGATGCAGGCCCTGCGTGAGGAGGAAATTGACGTCGTCCTCCTCGACCTCATGCTGCCGGACTCGAACGGCCTCGACCTCCTGCCGCAGATCAAGGCCTACGACCCGCACCTGCCGGTGGTGGTGATCACCGCCTACTCGTCCATCGAGTCGGCGATCGCGGCGATGCGGGAGGGGGCGTTCCACTACGTCCCGAAGCCGTTCAAGAACGAAGAGGTGCTGCACCTGGTGCGGCGGGCCACCGAGCGGCGCCGCCTGCAGGTCGAGAACCTGCTGCTGCGCAGCCGCCTCGAGAGGATGGGCGAGATCGTCGGCACCGGCCGGCGGATCGAGGAGGTTTTCGAGCTCATCCGGCGCGCGGCCCCGGCACGCTCCAACATCCTGATCGTCGGCGAGTCGGGGACCGGCAAGGAGTTGGTGGCGCGCGCCATCCACCGCCTCAGCCCGCGCTGTGATGGGCCGTTCATCCCGGTCCACACCACGGCGATCCCGGCGGAGCTGCTCGAGTCCACCCTGTTCGGCCACGTCAAGGGCGCCTTCACCGGCGCGGTCACCAGCCGCAAGGGTCTGTTCGAGGCCGCCCACGAAGGGACATTGTTCCTCGACGAGGTCGGCACCATCTCGCCGGAAACCCAGACCAAGCTGCTGCGGGTGATCCAGGAGCGGGAGATCAGGCGGGTCGGCGGCGTCGAGTCGAGCGCGGTGGACGTTCGCCTGCTCGCGGCGACCAACATCGACCTCTGGCAGGCGGTCGAGGCGGGCCGCTTCCGGGAGGACCTCTACTACCGCCTCAACGTCATCACCATCGAGGCGCCGCCGCTGCGCGAGCACCGCGAGGACATCCCGCTGCTCGCTGCCCACTTCCTCAAGATGTACGCGGCGGAGAACGAGCGCGACGTCGAGGGCTTCACCCCGCAGGCGATGGACGCCCTGACCGAGTACTCGTGGCCGGGCAACGTGCGCGAGCTCGAGAACGCGGTCGAGCGCGCGGTCGTGCTGTGCCGCGGCGCCACCATCGACGTTGACGAGCTCCCCCAGGCGGTGCGCGGCACATCTCCTGCCGAGTTCGTCGCGGAGGAGCTGTCGCCCGAGGGGATCGACTTCCGCTCTGCCGTCGCCGCCTACCAGAGCCATCTCATCCGCGAGGCGCTGTCCCGCTCCGGGGGCGTGCAGCGGCGGGCCGCCAAGCTGCTCGGCCTGAGCCCGACCACGTTCAACGAGATGGTGCACCGGCTGGGCATCGGGGGCGACCCACCGCGTCCGGAGGTCTGACGGAGGTCGGCGCAGTCATCGGGTGGACCCTGGCTCCTCCCGAAGTTCGCATCACCCGTCCTCCCGCTGCCATCGCGCACCCCGAGTCGTGAGTCGCGACGAGCGGGCGCTTCGCCACTGTCAGTGGACCACACCCAGGACATCTCGAGCACGAGACGGTCGGGAACGGAGACGGGCACGGAACCGGGGCGATCGGAGGTGGAGGTGGCCGGAGCTCTCCCCGAGGCCGCGGGTGTTGACCCCGATCACCGTGCGGCCGGTCCGGAGTCGACCTCGATGGCCTGCCCCAGGGTACGGCGGTATATTGGAAAACAGGAAGGCGCGCCCCGCCGGGCCGCCCCTTTGAGCACTCGTGCGGGGCGTCGATCGTGAACGATGCCAGACTCGCCGGGAGACCCCCCAGACCGAACGCGACTGGGCCTCGATGCGCTGGTGTCGCGGATCCGCGACCCAGCCTTCGCCTTCCGCCACCGTCGCCCGCTGTCGCTGCGCGAGACCAGCGCCCATGTCAACCCGGTGATGCTGGCCGTGTCCTCGCGCGACTCGCTCTACGTTCGCTCGTGGCGGGACCACGCCCGTCGCTGCGCGCCCTGCCGCGGCCTCTTCGAGTACTTCGGCCTGCCGCTGGATGGCGGCTAGGAGTTCGCACCGCATTGGCCCAGGATGCGCGCAGCGCATCCCGAGGAGCGTGTTGGGCAGAGGCCAACAGCAATGACCACGTCAAAAACGCATTCAGGGGCCTATGCCCCACACGCTCCTAGCTCATGCCGACCACGCGGCCGTCGACGAGGTCGAGGCGCTCGGCCTGGGGGGTCGCCGGCAGGCCGGGCATCCGGATGATGTCGCCGAGCAGCGGCACCAGGTAGCCCGCCCCGGCGGCGAGGATGACGTTGCGCACCGAGATCTCGAAGTCCTCGGGCCGGCCGAGCAGCTTGGGGTCGTCGGACAGCGACTTCTGGGTCTTGGCGACGCACAGCGGCAGCCCCTCGTAGCCGAAGCG
>Ga0209254_10002305_pt1 | contig 17331 bp, 17 predicted proteins | sample FrelakmetDIP11DI_FD_187148 | JGI IMG/M metagenome (GOLD analysis project Ga0209254, IMG submission 187148) | Freshwater lake sediment microbial communities from the University of Notre Dame, USA, for methane emissions studies - DIP11 DI (SPAdes)... | ecosystem: Environmental > Aquatic >... | reverse complement strand
ACGGCAAGCCCGAGTTCATGAACAAGGACGGCAAGGCGGCCAACGCCGGCGGCCTCTTCTACGTGATCGATGGCACCCAGGTGCCCTTCGACGACAGCAAGTTCAAGGCCGGCGACGAAGTGGCCTCGTTCCTGATCAACACACTCAAGGCCGACCGCGCCGACGTCAACGTCGCCACGCGCTGGGCCAATGGCGTGTTGACCTCCGAGGTCAGCCGCAAGCTGGTCACCGGCAGCAAGTTCGACGTCCAGTTCAGCGACATGAACGCGGCCTACGGCTTCGGCTTCGCCGCCTTCGACAATGCGCAGGTGCGGCACGCGGTGCATTACGACCCGCTGTACCTGAAGTTCGCGAAGTGACCGGGTCAGCCAAGAAGGAGTGCTCATGTCAGGAATCAAGGCCCGCGCCACCCGCGCCTCCCGCACGCCGGCCCCGCCCTTGCCCTTGTTCGAGTCGCTCGACCGCACCCATCGCCAGGTGATGGAGATGCTCGGCCAACTCACCAAGCTGGTCGAGCAGCTCGATGCCACGGGCATCGACGAGCCCGCGCGCCAGCTGGCCACGGAGATCTACCAGTTCTTCGACGACACCGCGCGCGCGCACCATGTGGCGGAGGAAGAGCTGGTCTTCCCGGGCCTGTTGGCGAGCGACGATGCCGAGCTGGTGCAACACGTGCAGCGCCTGCAGCAGGATCACGGCTGGCTGGAAGAAGACTGGCTGGAACTCGGCTCGCACGTGCGCGCCGTCGGCGAAGGCCAGGGTTGGTACGACATCGATGTCCTGCGCTCCGCGGTTCCAGTCTTCACTGAGCTGTACCGCGAGCACATTGCGCTCGAGGAAACCATCGTCTATCCCGCCAGTCGCCGCCGCCAGGCGTAGCCGGCTGGCGCGCGACTGCCGTCTCGTGGGCTCGGCCCGTTGCCGCGGGTCATGCCGCATTCGATGGCATGCTGCGCGGGTGCCAGACGATGACATCGACCGGCCCCTGACGCGTCGTGCACGGGCCCGCCGATGGCTCGGATTCGCCATCTCGCGCGCTGCGCTGCGCTGGGTCGCCGTGTCGACACTGCTGACCGTGCCCACCGCCGCGCTGCTTGCGCAGAGCCTGCCGTCGGCGGATCGCCGCCCGGCCGCTGCGGCTGCGGCTGCGGCTGCGGTTGCAGTTGCGCCATCGGCCTCGGACGCCCGAGTTGCAGCCCGCCCCGCGACGGCCCCGCTGCTGACTGGCTTCGGTGGCCAGCCGTTCCCGATCGCGGTGCGCGATGCGTCGGCACGCCGCTACTTCGACCAGGGCGTCCTGCTCGTGTTCGGGTTCAACCCCGAGGAAGCGGCGCGCTCGTTCGAGGCCGCGCTGGCGATCGATCCGGCATGCGCCGCCTGCTGGTGGGCGTTGGCCTGGTCGCTGGGGCCGAGCATCAACGCCGACATGGCTGCACCGGCGGCGGAACGCGTCGCCACCGCGATCCGGCGCGCGCGCCAGCATGCCGAACGCGCCACGCCGGTGCAGCGTGCGTTGATCGAGGCGCTGGCCTTGCGCCACCCGGGCGGTGTTGTCGTCGACGAAGTGGCCTACGCGCAACGAATGCGCGCCCTGGCGCGCCGCTACCCGCGCGATGCCAATGTGGCGCACCTTGCCGCCGAGTCGCTGATGAACCTGCACCCCTACGACTGGTGGGCGCCAGGCGGTGCGCCGCAACCCTGGACGCCCGAAATCGAGGCCCTGCTCGAACGTGCGATGGCCCTGCAGCCGCGCCACGCGGGCGCGCACCACTACTGGATCCACCTGCAGGAGTCCTCGCCCCACCCGCAGCGCGCCCTGGCCAGCGCCGACTTCCTCAGGGACGCCGTACCGGGCTCCGGCCATCTGCTGCACATGCCCTCGCACATCGACATGCGGGTCGGGCGTTTCGGCGCCGCGATCCTTGCCAACCAGCGTTCAATCGAAGCCGACTTGCGCTATCTGGCGCAGGTCGATGCGCAAGGTGCGTACCGGGTCGGCTACGTGGCGCACAACCACCACTTCCTGTGGGCAGCGGCATCGATGGCCGGCAACCCGGCCCTGGCGCTGCAGGCAGCGCAGGCCGCCTGGCCCGCCGCGTGCGGGCCCAGTGGCCGCGACCCGGGCACGGCGATCGCCCAGCAGTACGCCGTGCTGCCCACCTTCACGCTGGTGCGCTTCGGGCAATGGCAGACGCTGCTGCGCGCCACGCTGCCGCCCGACTCGCCCGCGCCCTACCCGCAGGCGATCTGGCATTACGCCCGCGGCACGGCCCATGCCCGCAGCGGCGAGCTCGACGACGCCGAACGGGAACTCGAGCGCCTCGAACGCTTCGCCGCCGAGCCCTCGCTGGCGGCCTTCAAGGTCAAGAACCTCAACCCGACGTCGCAGCTGGTGCGCATCGCCGCGCTCACCCTGCGCGCCGACCTGCTGCTGGCCCGCGGCGAGCCGGTGCAGGCCGTCACCCTGCTGCGCGAGGCGACCCGCATCGAAGATGCGTTCGAGCACGACGAGCCCCACCTCTGGCTGGCGCCGACGCGGCACGCGCTCGGTGCGGCGCTGCTGGCTGCGGGCCTCGACGCGCAGGCCGCACAGGTCTACCGGGAGGACCTGGCGCACTTCCCTGACAACGGGTGGTCGCTGAACGGCCTGGCGCTGGCCCTCGAACGGCAGGGTCAAGTGGTGCAGGCGAAGCAGGCCCGTGATGCTGCGCGGGCCGCCTTCGACCCTGCCCAGCCATTGCCCGCAGCATCGCGCTTCTGACAGATCATGGCGAAGATCGCCCGCACCGGATCCCTGACACGCAAATGCGTTCGTTCGGTTAGAAACGACCCTCGTCATTCGGTGCGATGCAACCGTTCGTGTGTCGAGCACAGAGCTGCGTGTCGATGGCCGGCGCGCGAGTGCTGCGCCGGGCCGTTGTGTTGCGTTCATGTCCCCCGGACCGGGCTTCGCCCGCTCCCCTCCTTTACTTCACTCCACACAGCGGCCCACCGCAGCGCTCCTGCCACCACCGCCGCAGTCGGGTCTTCAATTCATTCGCAGGCGGCGATGGTGGTGGCTGTCGAGGGTGCCGGGTGACCGGCTCCGTGAAGTCAAGGAGGAGACGGCAGCCCCCAGGCTGACGTCGGGGGACATGAACGGAGCTGGTCACCCGGCGCCCTCGGCAGCATCGCGCGGTCTTCGCGGGCGACCAGCCGAGTCCAGGTTGTCGATCCCTTGACGATTGAACGCGACGCCTTGTGAAGACCCCCACCGCACCCCCTGGTCACGCATCCGCGGCCTTGCATCGGCAACCGACGGGGCCATCGGCACACGGCGCGCTCGACGCGCGAGTGGTGACTTGCGCGGCTCGACTGCTGCGTTGGCTCGCGTGGTGCGCCGCGTGCATGCTCGGCGCCATCGCCACGGCCGTCGCCGCGCCATCTGCGCCCGCGGACGCACCTGCAGCGGCGGCGCTCGAGGTGTTCGTGCGGAGCGACTGCCCTCATTGCGCCGACGCCAAGGTGTTTCTCGCCCAGCTGGCACGGGATCGGCCGGCATTGCGCATCGTCTTTCGGCCCGTCGACCAGGATCCGCAGGCACGCGACGACCTCATCGCCCGCTCGCGCGAGGCCGGTGTCTGGCCGCCCGGCGTGCCGACCTTCGTCTACCGCGGCCAGGTTGTGGTCGGCTTCGATGACGCCGAGCACACCGGGCGCGACCTGATCGCACTGATCGACCGCGGTAGCGCCCCGAAGGCAGAGGTGCGCAGTGCACTGTTCGGCACGCTCGATGCTTCGCAACTGGGTCTGCCGCTGTTCACGCTCGCGCTCGGCTTGCTCGACGGCTTCAACCCCTGCGCGATGTGGGTGCTGCTGTTCCTGCTGTCGCTGCTGGTGCGCCTGCGCGACCGCCGGCGCATGGCACTGGTCGCTGGAACTTTCGTGCTGGTCAGCGGCGCCGTTTACTACGCCTTCATGGCGGCGTGGCTGAACATCTTCCTGGCCGTCGGGCTGTCGAACCCCGTGCGCTGGGCGCTGGGCGGCGTGGCGCTGGCCATCGGCGCGATCAACGTCAAGGACTTCCTGGCCTGGGGCCACGGACCCTCGTTGTCGATCCCGGCAGCGGCCAGGCCCGGACTGGTGGCCCGCATGCGCCGCGCGATGCAGGCCCCGGCGCTGCCGGCGTCGCTGCTCGCGGTGGCAGCGCTCGCGGTGGTGGTCAACTTCGTCGAACTGCTGTGCACCGCCGGTATTCCGGCAATCTACACGGCCGTGCTGGCGCAGCAGCAACTCAGCACGGCGGCCCACTACGGCTATCTCGGCCTGTACATCCTGGGCTACATCGCCGACGACTCGGTGATGGTGGCGATGGCCGTGATCGCACTGGGCAGCGGCAGGCTCACCGAACGCGCCGGCCGCAGCTTGAAGCTCATCAGCGGGGCCGTGATGCTGGTGCTCGGCGCCGTCATGCTGTTTCGGCCCGATTGGCTCACATGATTTGCGCACCGGTGGTCGATGCCTCTGGGCAACAAGCCGATGCAAGTTTGATCCGCGTCATACCGGCCTCATAAGCCAAGACATAAGCTGTTGCTTATAGAGTGACAACAACGGGCTCGCCACCCGGCTTCGATCGGATGCATGCGAGCCACCGAAAGACAGGTCATGGCGCAATTCACCCGCAGGCGATTCCTGAAGATCTCCACGGCGAGCCTCGGTGCCTCGGCCGTCGCTGCGCAGTGGCCATCGATCGGGCCGCTGGCCCACGCCGCCCAGGCGGCCCAGGCCGCACCCGCAGGCGTGACGACGATTCCGACCTTCTGCGAAATGTGCTTCTGGCGCTGCGGCGGCATCGCGCACCTGCGCGACGGCAAGCTGTGGAAGTTCGAGGGCAACCCGAAAGACCCGCAGAGCATGGGCCGGCTGTGCCCGCGCGGCACGGGTGCCGTCGGCGCGCACTACGACCCCGACCGCCTGCGCCAGCCGCTGATGCGCGTGGGCGAGCGCGGCAAGGAACAGTGGAAGGCCGTCAGCTGGGACGAAGCGCTCGGCTTCATCGCCGAGAAGATGAACAAGATCAAGGCCGAGCACGGCGCGGAGTCGATGGCGCTGTTCAACCACGGCTTCGGCCAGCGTTTCATCCAGCATGCGTTGAAGAGCTGGGGCACCATCAACTACGCCGGCCCCTCGTACGCCCAGTGCCGCGGTGCGCGTGACGTCGGCTTCCAACTGACCTTCGGCAGCGGCGTCGGCAGCCCCGAGCCGCTCGACATCAAGAACACCGACTGCCTGGTGCTCATCGGCTCGCATCTGGGCGAGAACATGCACAACTCGCAGGTGCAGGAGTTCGCGCAGGCCATAGCGCGCAAGGTGCCGGTGATCGTCGTTGACCCGCGCTTCTCGGTGGCCGCCAGCAAGGCCAAGTACTGGCTGCCGGTGAAGGCCGGCACCGACGTGGCGCTGCTGCTGGCCTGGATGAACCTGCTGGTCACCGAGGGCCGCTACGACAAGGCCTTTGTTCAGCAGTACGGCCACGGCTTCGACAAGTTCGCCGCCGAAATCAAGGGCTACACCGTCGAATGGGCGGCCGAGCAGTGCGATGTGCCGGCCGAACTGATACGCGCCGCGGGCCGGGAGTTCGCCAGCCACCGGCCGGCGACCATCATCCACCCGGGCCGCCGCGTCAACTGGTACGGCGACGACACCCAGCGCAGCCGCGCCATCGCGCTGCTGAACGGGCTGCTGGGCAACTACGGCCGCATGGGCGGGATGTTCGTCGCTCAGGGCATCAAGATCGCGCCCTACCCGCTGCCCAAGTATCCTGAACACGCCAAGCCACGCCTGGACGGCGCCGAGGCCGATATCTACCCCTTCGCCGACGAAGGCATCACCACCGCCATCCGCGACGCCACGATCAGCGGCAAGCCCTACCCGATCAAGGGCTGGTTCGTGTACTCCACCAACCTGATGCAGGCCCTGCCGAGCGAGGCCGAGACCATCAAGGCGATCCAGAACCTGGACCTGCTGGTGGTCTGCGACACCCTGCCCAGCGAAATGGCCGGCTGGGCCGACGTCATCCTGCCCGACACCACCTTCCTCGAGCGCCACGACGAACTGCTCACCGGCTTCGGCCGCACCGGCTGGGCCGCGCTGCGCCAGCCCGTGGTGGCCGCGCCGCACGACCAGAAGCCGGCCTGGTGGATCGCCAAGCAGTTGGCCGAAAAGCTGGGCGTCGGCACCAGCATGCCCTTCAAGGACATGGAGGAGTACCTCAGCGCCCGCGTCGAGAAATCGGGCCACAGCTGGGCCAAGCTCAAGACCGAAGGCGTGATCATGGCCGAGCACAAGCCGATCACGGTCGAAGAAGGTCTGGCGCTGGAGTTCGCCACGCCCAGCGGCAAGGTCGAATTCTGGTCCGACCAATTGGCTGCGAAGGGCTTCGACGCGGTGCCCAAGTACACCAGGCACCCCGAAGCACCGGCCGGCATGTTCCGCCTGATCTCGGGCCGCGCGCCGGTCCACACTTTCAGCCGCACGCAGACCAACCCGCTGCTGCACGACCTGATGGCCGACAACGAGGTCTGGGTGCATACCGCCACCGCCGTGAAGCTGGGCTTGAAGAACCGCGAGTACGTGAAGCTGAAGAACCAGGACGGCGTGGTCAGCAACCGCATCCGCGTCAAGGCCACGCAGCGCATTCGCGAGGACACCGTCTATATGGTCTATGGCTTCGGCCACACGAACAAGATGCTGAAGACGGCCTACCTGAGAGGGGCCAGCGCCGGGGGGCTGAACAGCAGCTACAAGACCGACCCGATCATGGGTTCGACCAGCATCCATACCAACTTCGTCAGCTTCATCAAGGAGGTATGAGATGTCCCGCCTTGGAATGGTCATCGACACGCGCAAGTGCGTGGGCTGCCAGGACTGCGTGGTCGCGTGCCAGACCGAGAACGACGTGCCGCAAGGCTTCTGCCGCGACTGGATCACCACCGAAGTGCGCGGCACCTTCCCGCAGCTGACGATGGAGATCCGCTCGGAGCGCTGCAACCACTGCGACAACCCGCCCTGCGTGAGTTGCTGCCCCACCGGCGCCAGCCACGTCGAGGCCTTCGGCAAGGTCGTGCTGGTGACGGCCAACAAGTGCATCGGCTGCAAGGCCTGCATCGCCGCCTGCCCCTACGACGCGCGCTACGTGCACCCCGAGGGCTATATCGACAAATGCACCTTCTGCCTGCACCGCGTGAAGGAAGGCAAGGACCCGGCCTGCGTCTCGGTGTGCCCCACCCACTGCATGCATTTCGGCGACCTGGACGACCCCAAGAGCGCGGTCAACGAACTTCTGCGCACGCGCAGGCACCACACGCTGCTGCCCGAGGCGGGGACCCGGCCCCGCATCTTCTACCTGAGCTGAGGAGCAGCCGCCATGCTCGAAGTCACCTCCACAAGACACAACGCGCTGATCGATCCCTCGCTGCACGTCTGGAGCTGGGAGATTCCTCTGTACCTGTTTGTCGGTGGCATCGTCGCCGGCATGATGGTGCTGGCCGGCCTGGCCATGCTGCGCCTGGCCCGCGGCGACGACCCGCGCAACTTCTTCTCGATGCAGGCGCCGTTGCTGGGATTCGTGCTGATGAACATCGGCATGCTGGCCCTGCTGCTCGACCTGACCCACCGGCTGTATGTCTGGCGCATCTTCACCACGTTCCAGGTCAGCTCGCCGATGGCCTGGGGCTCGTGGGTGCTCATCGTCGTCTATGGTGTGCTGATGGTGTCGGCGCTGATCCGGCTGCCGGATGCCTGGCCGTGGCTCGGCCGCGAGGTGCCCGTGCTGCACAAGCTGTCGGACGCCGTCGTGACCCGACCCGCGCGTGTGGCGGCGCTGGGCTGGGCCAACCTCGTGCTGGGCGTGAGCCTGGGCATCTACACCGGCATCCTGCTCAACACCATGGTGGCGCGGCCGCTGTGGAACAGCGCCATCCTCGGCCCCCTGTTCCTGGTGTCGGGCCTGTCAGCGGGCGCGGCGGTGATGCACATCACAGCCAGTCTGTTGCAAGGCCGCCCGGCCCCGCAGGGCATGATCGGTGGCGCCTTCTCGGCCCTGCTGCAACCGATGGGTTCGCAGCATCCCGAGAAGAAGACCGCGCATTCGCTGGTTCGTTATGACCAAGTGTTCCTGGTCACCGAATTGGTGTTCATCGGCCTGTTCATCATCAACCTGCACACCAGCTCGGCCTCGCACCTGAGTGCAGCCGCGCTGATCATGTCCGGGCCCTACGCGTTGCCGTTCTGGGGCGTGGTGGTGGGCTTGGGTGTGCTGCTGCCGCTGGCCTGGCAGGGGCTTGAGCTTTCGCACCGCGTCGCCCACACCGTGTTGCCCGCCATGCTCGTGCTGGTTGGCGGTTTCACGCTGCGCTGGGTGATGGTCAACGCAGGGCAGATGAGCCACATCGTGCCCATCGCCAGCCTCGGTCAATGAATTCCCACTCGTGGTTCTTTCGAAAGGAAACCTGATGTTCCGCTACACGCTCATTGGCGCACTGTTGCTCAGTGCACAGATCGCCTCTGCCCAGGCACCGGCCGCACCGGCCGCGGCCAAGGCCAAACCCGCGCAGCCCGCAATGTGCTCGGCCTGTCACACGCTCGAAGCCAACCAGGTGGCCGGCTACTTCGAGTCGGCGGCCTTCAAGTCGCAGGCGATGCAGATCGACGTCGGCGCCGCAGCGCCGCAGATCCTGCGCTTCGATCCCAAGGCACTTAAGGTCATCGACGCCGGCGCGGCGAAGGTGCCAGACTTCCTGAAGGACGCCAAGAAGCGCCACGAGGTTCAGGTGACCTTCGTCGAGAAGGACGGTGTCAGGGTCGCCAGCGAGATCCGATTCAAGGGCCCGGTGAAGATCGACCCGGCCAACCTGATCGACTACGCCGGCGTGGCCAAGCTGGTGGCCGAAGGCCCCGCCAAGACGACCTACACGCTGATCGACTCGCGCCCGCTGCTGCGCTTCCAGGAAGGCGCGATCCCGACCGCGATCCACCTGCCCTTCATCGGCTTCGACAAGTTCGTCGACCGGCTGCCCAAGGACAAGGCCCAACTCGTCGTCTTCTATTGCGGCGGCATCACCTGCACGCTGAGCCCGAACTCGTTGAAGAAGGCGAAGCTGCTCGGCTACACCAACCTGCGCGTCTACCGCGAGGGCCAGCCGGAGTGGCAGACCCGCAACTACCAGGTGACGACGCCGGCCTTCGTGAAGGCCGCCTACGTCGACCGCGACATCCCGCACGTGATGATCGACGCGCGCACGGCGGGCGACGCCACCAGTGGCCACATCAAGGGCGCGGTGTCGGTGCCTGCGGGGCAGGAAAAGGCGGTGCTGAAGTCGCTGCCGGAGGCCAAGCTGAAGGCGCCGCTGATCGTCTACGACGGTCGCGGTGGCGAACAGGCCGTGGCGGTGGCACAGGCCCTCGTCAAGGCGGGCCAGCAGAACGTGCTGGTGCTTGACGGCGGCATGATCGGCTGGCAGGCGGCGGGTTACGCCATGGAGTCGGGCGTGCCGGCGCTGACCAAGATCGCGTACGCGCCCAAGCCGCGCGCCGGGTCGTTGCCGATGGCCGAGTTCACGACGCTGGCGAAGAACACGCCGGCCGACGTGCTGATCCTCGACGTGCGCAACCCCGACGAGGCCTCGCAGGGCATGATCAAGGGCGCCTTGCTGATCCCCGATGAGGAGCTCGTCGCGCGCCTGGCCGAGGTACCGAAGAACAAGCGCGTCGTGACCCACTGCCTGACCGGCATCCGTGCCGAGATGGCGCATCACAAGCTCAAGGAAGCCGGCTACAACGCCGCTTTCCTGAACAACGACATCGAAGTCGCCAAGGACGGCAGCTTCAAGATCACGCCGCGTTGACAACGAAAAACGGGGAAGGCTCGCACCTTCCCCGCTTCAGCCAAGCAGCCTACCGTGACTCAGCAGCCACCCTTCTTTTCCTTCTTCTTGGCCGGTGCCGACGCAGCGGCCGTGGCGGGTGTCGCCTTGGCTGCCGGGGCCGAAGCGGCCTTGTCGGCAGGCTTCGAAGCGGCGGCCTTGGCCGGCTCGGCCGGCTTCTTGTCGCCTTGCGCATAGGCGGCGGTGCCCGACAGCGCGAACAGTGCCACCGAGACAGCCATGATCAGTTTCTTCATTCCATCACTCCAGAGGTAAGGCGACTCATCGTCGCATGCAAAAAAACACTTGATTCTGAACCCGCCGCCACCGACACCGTTTGATCCAGGTCAGCAGACGACGCCCTGACGCGAACCGACGGCTCGCGCTGACTGCGGGCAACGCACACGACGGCCCTGGCGATGACCCGACGGCCCAGGCAGCTTGATACAGGAAGCAACTTCACCATGAGCACATTGACGTCATCCCGGCCGACCCACGTCGCACGGACCGCTGGCGCGGCCGCACCGAGGCCGTTCTGGAACCCCTACCTCGCCGGCATCCTGCTGGGCTTGGTACTGCTGGCCACTTATGTCATCACGGGCCGCGGCTTCGGCGCGACTGCGGGGTTCGCCGCCGTCGCCACCTGGATCGCCGGCACCGTCTCGCCCTCGCACATCCAGGCCAGCATCGTCCACGCCAAATACTGGAACGAGGGTGCGCCGTTGCTCAACTGGACCCTGTTCCTGCTGCTCGGCGCACTGATCGGCGCGGCGATCTCGGGCTGGCAGGGCCGCAGGTTCAGCTTCACGATCGAACGCGGCCCGCACATCAGCGACGGCCAGCGCCTGGCGCTGGCATTCGTCGGCGGCTTCATCGCCGCCTGCGGGGCCAAGCTGGCCAAGGGCTGCACCAGCGGGCAGGCGCTCACCGGCAGCTCGATCCTCAATGCCGGCAGCCTGGTATTCCTGCTCGCCGTTTTCGTCGCCGGCTTCGGCCTGGCGTACTTCGTGCGCAAGGAGTGGTTGTGATGTTGCCCCTGACCTCGTCGATGGAGTTTTCCCTCGCCGCCGAACTGGCGATCGCCGTCGTGCTCGGCATCGGCTTCGGCTTCGCGCTCGAACGTGCCGGCTTCGGCAGCGCGCGCAAGCTGACGGCCGTGTTCTACCTCTACGACATGGCCGTGGTGAAGGTGATGTTCTCGGGCGTCGTCACGACGATGATCGGGCTGTTCGCGCTGTCGGCGATCGGCCTGCTCGACCTGACGCAGCTGTACATCGAGCAGACCAACCTCGTGGCGCAGATCGTCGGTGGTTTGCTGTTCGGCACCGGCTTCCTGATCGGCGGTTATTGCCCCGGCACCTCGATGGCGGCGATCGCCACCGGCCGCAAGGACGGTTTGGTGTTCGCGCTGGGCATGCTCAGTGGTGTCTACGCTTACGCCGAATTCACGCCCCAGCTCGACGACTGGTACAAGGCCGCCGCCCTGGGCGAGTTGACGCTGCCGTCACTGACCGGCATCGGCATGGGCTGGTGGACGCTGGTGTTCATGGCCATCCTGCTCGGCGGCGCCTGGGGCATGGCCCGGCTCGAGCACCGCTTCAGCAGCCTGCGGCCGCAGACCGGACAGTGACCGACGGCAGTCCGCCACCCCATTTGACAACCAAGGACGACCCGCAGGCGGACTCGCCAAGGTACCCGCAGGGGGGTGCCGGGTTGCCAGCAAACCGGATCGAGGTTCAAGAAGATGAGCACGCATGCCTTGCACAACAAGGGCTTTGCATCCCTGCTGACGACTTTCAGCTTCATCGTGATGTCGTTGTCGGGTGTTCTCCTGTTCATCGTGCCGCAGGGTCGGATCGCGGACTGGACGGACTGGCGCATGCTCGGCCTGACCAAGTCCCAGTGGGGCGACATCCACATCACCACCAGCCTGATGTTCCTGGTCGTCGGGGCATGGCACATCTGGCTGAACTGGCGCACGCTGCTGAACTACTTCACCGCCAGGCGCGAAACCGGCCTGATGATGGGGCGCGAATTGGCCATTTCCGGCGTCGTGACGGTGTTCATCATCGTCGGCGCGGTGTTCCAGGTGCCCCCGCTCTCCTACGTCCTGACGCTCAACAATGCCATCAAGCAGGCATGGATCGTGGACAAGGATCACGACCCGCCGATGGGCCATGCCGAGTTGCTGACGATGCCCTCGTTCGCCAAGAAGCAGCAGATGGATCTGAACCAGGTGACCGGCACGCTGAAGCAGAACGGGATCACGTTCACGGACACCGAATCGCTTGCGGTCATCGCGAAAAACCATGCCACGACCCCGGTCAAGCTCTACCAGCTGATCAAGCCGCTCGAGGGCGGTGCTGCCGGGATGGCCGCGGCCGTCGCGCCTGCGGGTGGCGAAGTGGCGCAAGCGCACCCGCAGCGCGCCTCTCCGTCCGCGCAGCCCGCAGCGCCCGTCGCGCAGCCCGCAGCGCCCGTCGCGCAGCCCGCAGCGCCCGTCGCGCAGCCGGTCTACACCGACGAGCTGGTGGACGAGAAATTCGAGGGCCGTGGCATGGGCCGCAAGACGCTCGCCATGCTGGCCGACGAAATCGGCTTCGACCTCGCCAAGGCCAGAGCGAAGCTCGCCGCCCGCAACGTGGTGATGAAGGACGATGAGACGTTGAAGGACGCCGCGACGAAGGCCGGCCTGGCCCCCTTGGAGATCCTGAAGATCATCCTCGTGGGCGAGCCGAAAAAGGCCTGACGAATCGGCAGCACGCTTGAGACAAATCAAAGGCAGGCGGCCATCGCTGTCGCCATACTGAATGGCCGATGCGCGGCAGTGCAGCGGCGTCCGTCGACGCCGGCCTGGCGCGCCCCTCGTGGCAATGCCGATGGCCAAGCAGAGTGCTCCCGAACGTTCCACCAGCGACCCGGCCGAGCAGGCCATGGCCGCCGTGCTGCGTGCCGAACGCGAGGCACACGAAGCAACGGCACGCGCACGGATCGAGGCCCGCCAGATGGCCGAAGCCGCGCGTTCGAGCGCGCGCTCAGTGGCTGAGCGAACCGAGCGTCGAATCCGCAGCGTCGTCGGCGCGTTCGAGCGCGAGCTCACCGGGCGCCTGGCCGAGATCGAACTCGAGGCGGCAGCGATTGCCCAGCCGCATGCATTGAGCGCTGACGAGGTGTCGGCGCTCGAGCGGGCCGTCCGTGCATTGGCGCAAGAGCTCACGGGAGCCCGGCCGTGATCGAGTGCGGCAGCCTCGAGTTCGCCCAGGCGCGCCTGCAGTCGCGCCATGGCCAGCGTGCCGGCGACGCAGACTGGCAGCGGCTGGAAACCGCGCGCGAGTTCGCGGCGCTGCTGGAAGCGGCGCGCAATTCGCCGCTGCGCCCGTGGTGTGTCGGCATCACGGCAGCGTCGACATCGCAGCAGATCGAGGCGGTGTTGCGCAGCCATTGGCGCGCCTTGGTCACCGAGGTCGCCGGCTGGATGCCCGCGCCGTGGCAAGCCGCTGTCCTCTGGTGTGCCCTTTGGCCGGACTTGCCGGTGTTGCAGCATCTGGCCCGTGGCGGCGAAGCTGCCGGCTGGATGCACGACGACCCCGCGCTGCGCGCAGCGTGCGCCGTGCCGCCGGCCGAGCGTCAGGCGGCGCTCGCCGCCGGTCCCTTCGGCCCGCTAGCAAGCGCCTGGCCCGCACCCGAGTCGATGGCCAGTGCCTGGCACGCCGAGTGGGAGCGCCGCGTGCCGCAGCCACTGGGCGGCGTGGAAGACGGCTTGACCCAGGTGGCAACCGCCATCCTCCAACATGGCGCTGCGTTCGCAGCGGCCCCGCCCGGCCCCGGCTGGTTGCTGCGCCGTTCGCTGCAGGCGCGCTTGGCGCTGCTGCTGCGCCGCGCATCGCTCGAACCCGCCGCGGCGTTCATCCATGTCGCACTGTGTGCGCTCGATCTGGAACGGCTGCGCGGCGAGCTGCTCGGCCGGGCGCTGTTCGCCACGCGAAGGCTGGCCTGATGTTGCGCCCTCGCCCCGCCCGCTGGTTCGAGATCCTCGCCGCTCGCGATGACGCGACCCTGGTGCTCGAGGCGCTGGCGCGCACGGGTGCCGTCGAACTCGAGGCACGCAGCGGCGCCGCGATGCCGGCCGAGCGTGACGACGTGATGCCGCTGCTGGCGCAGTTCCTCGAGCTCTCCGCGCGCTACCGCACCTACTGGCCCGCGCCGCCGGACTGCCCCCCCTCGGCCTTCCCCGAGGCGCCAGCCGCGACGCTGCAGCGCTGCCTGGCCACGATCCGTGACTGGGCGGCGGAGGCCGAGCCGGTGGTTCGGGCGTTGCAACGCGGCGAGGCCGAGCGCGCCGAGTTGCTGCTATGGCAGCGTGTGTTGCCCGAGCTGGCAGCGGGCCGCCTCGATCCCAGCCAGCTGGCCACGGCCGGGCCGCTGCTTCACGTGCGGCTCGTCGTGCTGCCGGCAGGCACCGAACCCGAAGCGGCGCTGCTGCCGGGCAGCCCGGGGCTGGAAACGTTGGCGACCACATTGACCATCGATGGCCAGCCGTACCTGTTGGTCACCGGCCCTGCCGAGGCGCTGCGGGCGCTGGCGCAGCGGGTGACGACGCTCAAGGGCCGCACGCACGAGGTGCCGGGCTGGTTGCATGCCGATGTGGCCATCAACAGCGCGTACATGCAGCAGCGCCTGACTGCCCTCGCGCGCGAACGCGACGAGCAGAACGCGGCGTTGACCGCGCTCGGCCTGCGTCACGCCCTGCCCCGCGCACTGGGCGACGCTCACCGCGTGCAATGGCTGATGCAAAACGTCAACGCACTCGAAGCCGGGCAACTCTTCTGCTGGATCACCGGCTGGTCGAGCGACCACGACGGTGGGCGGCTGGCGCAGGCGCTGCAAGGCAGTTCGGCGCGCGCGTTGCTGCGCTATGCGACGCCGCCGGCCGGCATGAAGGCGCCTTTGCTGCTGCGCAATCCGCCGTGGGCGCGCCCGTTCGAGATCTTCAGCCGCGCGCTGGGCATGCCGTCGTCGAGCGAGGCCGACCCGACACCGCTGCTGGCCGTGGTCGTGCCGCTGATGTTCGGCTACATGTTCGGCGATGTCGGCCAGGGCCTGGTGCTGGCGGCTGCCGGGTGGTGGTACCGCAAGCGCTTTGCGCTCGCCCGCCTGCTGATGGTCGGCGGCGTGTCGGCAGCCTTCTTCGGCCTGCTGTTCGGCAGCGTGTTCAGCCTGCACGGGCTGATTCCGGCGTTGTGGCTGCACCCGCTCGACGCACCGCTGGCGGTGCTGCTGGCGCCATTGATCGGTGGCGCTCTGCTGCTGACCCTGGGCCTGGGGCTGGATGCGCTCGCGGCTTGGTGGCGCGGCGAAATGCGGCGCTGGCTGCTGACCGACGCCGCGCTGATCGTCGTCTATCTCGGGCTGCTATCGGCCTTCGTCACGTCCGCGAGCTTGTGGGTGGCCGCCGCCGCCGCGCTGCTCTTCTGCGTCGGGCACGCGCTGCACCATCGGCGCCTCACGGCCGCGTTGAGCGCCATCGGCGAGCTGATCGAGAAGACACTGCAGATCCTGATCAACACGCTGTCGTTCGCCCGCGTCGGCGCCTTCGCGCTGGCTCACGCCGGGCTGTCGTCGGCGATCGTCGCGCTGATGGGCGCGGCCGACAGCCTCGTCGCCAAGGCGCTGGTGCTGGTGCTCGGCAACGTGGTCGTGATCGTGCTGGAGGCGATGGTGGTGTCGATCCAGACGACGCGGCTGGTGCTGTTCGAGTTCTTCACCCGTTTCATGCAGGGCACCGGGCGCGCGTTTCGCCCGTTGCCCGCGCCGCCCTTCACTTACCAGGAGAACTAGATGAACAAACCCATTGGCATCCCGGCCGCACTGATCGCGCTGACCCTGTTCGCGGGCCTGGCCGCCACCTCGCTCTTGCTGTGGTCGCCTGATGTGCTGGGCGCGGTCGATGCGGCAGCGACGGCCAGCAAAGGCGCGGCACTGGACCCCAGCTGGGGCCTCATCGGCGCCGCGCTGGCCACCGGCTTGTCATCGCTCGGCGCCGGGTTCGCGGTGGCCAAGGTCGGCACCGCGGCGGTCGGTGCGTTGGCCGAAAAGCCCGAGCTGTTCGGCCGTCTGCTGATCTTCATCGGCCTGGCCGAGGGCATCGCGATCTACGGACTGATCGTGTCGATCCTGATCCTCAACCGGCTTGCATGATGTCTGCGGTGGTGTACCTGGGCGACGAAATCAGCGCGGCCGGCTATCGGCTCGCCGGCGCGCAGGTGCGCACGCCGCCAGCTGGCGAAGAAGCGGCGGCCTTGGCCTGGGCGCGTTCGCAGGCGCCCCTGGTGCTGGTGTCTGCGGCGGTTGCGGCCGGCATCGGCGAGGCGCTGTTGCGCCAGGCGCTGTCGGCGCTGGCACCGCTGGTGCTGATCGTGCCCGATCTGCACGGTGCCGTGCCGTTGCCGGACCTGGCGGCACGGCTGCGCGGGCAACTGGGGCTCGAAGCGTGAAGTCCGCGCGCCAGTTGCCGTCGGGCGCAGCATGAACATCGAGCGGCAGAAACGCGCGTTGCTCGATCTGGTCGAGGCCGACCGCGCACGGCAGTGCGCGCAGATTCTCGGCGACGAGAAAGCCCGCGTGGCCGCGCTGCTGGCGCAGGCGCATGCCGAGGCGCGCTCGCGCATGCGCCAGGCGTTCGATGAACAGCGCCAGCGCCGGCGCGAGCAGATTGCCGCGGCGCAGGCGCGGCTGGCCACGCAGCGCCGCCTGCACGAGCAGCAGCGCACCGCAGCGCTGCTGCGGCTGGCCTGGCAGCAGCTACCGCGCGAACTGCTGGCGCTGTGGCAGCAGCCGGTATCGCGCGCGGCCTGGGTCGCCCATGTGCTGGCATCCGCGCGGGCCCGCATGCCCGCCGGACCCTGGCACGTGGTGCACGCACCCGACTGGCCTGCCGCAGAGCCGCAGCGGCTGGCGCAGGCAATGACCACCGGGTCGGGCGCAGCGCCCATGTTCGAGGCCGATGCAGCGATCGCCGCCGGGGTCAAGGTCGTGGCCGCCGGCAACGCGATCGACGGCACGCTGGCCGGACTGCTGGCCGACCGCCCGGCGATCGAGGCCCGGCTGTTGCGTCAACTGGAGAGCGAGCCATGAGCCTTGCGACCGTGCGCTGGATCGCCGGACCCGTGCTGCACGCCGTCAAGCAGGGGCCGTTCTCGCTGCGTGAGTCGGTGCGCGTGGGCCCGCAGGCGCTGCTCGGCGAAGTGGTGCGCATTCATGACGACACCATCGTCGTCCAGGTCTACGAAGACACCACCGGCCTGCGCCCAGGAATCGAGGTCCACGGTGACGGCCAGCCGCTTGGAGTTGATGGCCGAGTCGGAGTTGAGATTGATGGGGCTGCCCACACCGCCGACGACAAAGTTCGGGTGCGGGTTCTTGCCGCCGA
>Ga0209254_10002304_pt1 | contig 17333 bp, 16 predicted proteins | sample FrelakmetDIP11DI_FD_187148 | JGI IMG/M metagenome (GOLD analysis project Ga0209254, IMG submission 187148) | Freshwater lake sediment microbial communities from the University of Notre Dame, USA, for methane emissions studies - DIP11 DI (SPAdes)... | ecosystem: Environmental > Aquatic >... | reverse complement strand
CGGAGAAGAGAAATATTCGGAGGATGGATACGCAACCCTGCTTCCTCCCCTTGTCAACGAGGTTCGTAATAAACATGAGGAAAGGTAAGCTGTTCGTGATTTCTGCTCCATCAGGAGCAGGGAAGTCCACTCTCATAGCTGGGGTACTCCCACTATTCCCTGATATGCTTTACTCCGTTTCCTGCACGACGCGGCCGCCACGCTGCGGAGAAACAGATGGAGTTAGCTATTATTTTCTGGATGAGGAACGATTCAAGGCAATGACAGAGAACGGAGAATTTCTGGAATGGAAAAAAGTTCACGGAAATTTCTACGGCACTCCTGCGAAACCTGTCCATAAGGCATTGAACTCAGGTCGCAGAATGGTACTGGACATCGACGTACAAGGAGCACTGGAGGTGTTCGCCAAAGTTAGTGAGGCCGTAGGAATCTTTGTCACTGCGCCCAACGTAACCGCTCTGGAAGAGCGTCTTCGCCGTCGCTCCACCGAAACCGAAGATTCCATCCGCATCCGTCTGAGGAATGCAGTGGCAGAGATGGCGTATGGGGACACTTTCAAGTATCAGGTTATGAATGATGATCTTATTCGAGCAGTCCAAGAACTGGCTTACATCATAAGAAGTGAATCAAGGTATGGCCGGGACATGCAGTCCTCGAATGTCGAGTAGTGGTATTGCCGAGGAGACTATTCCGGAGTTCTCCCTATTACCACATCAACAGATCGCTTACTGTTTTCGCGCAGGACTGTCATCTTCATCAAATCACCAGGCTTCGAGCCCGCGATCACCTTGGACAAATGGCGACCATTACTTATCGGCGTGCCCGCTGCATCCAGTATCAAGTCGCCTTTTCTCAAGCCTGCCTCTTGAGCCGGAGAGGAACTCAGGACCTCATCCACGAGTGTGCCTGACTGGACATTGAGGCCCAAGGTCGAGGCTTTCTCATCCGTTAAGTCTTCCACGAAGATTCCCAGCCATCCGCGAAAGGCTTGGTCGGAAACAACGGGGGCCTTGAGAAGTTCTGATACGTGGTTTGCCGGAATGGAAAAACCGATACCCTTTCCGACAGCAATCATGGCAGTGTTTACGCCGATGACTTCTCCAGCCATGTTAAACAGAGGGCCTCCGGAATTTCCTGGATTGATGGACGCATCAGTCTGGATGAAATCGTCGTCCGGTCCCAGTCCTATAAAACGTCCCTTTCCGCTAACTATTCCTATTGTGACCGTTCTCCCCAGTCCGAATGGATTTCCAACGGCAAGGACCCATTCCCCTACTTCAACTTCGGAGGAATTTCCTATTTTAGCTTTTTGCAAAGGGTACGGGGGAGTCACCCGAATGAGGGCAAGGTCCACCTTGGGATGAACAGATATTATTTTAGCCGGAACAACTTTTCCTGTGGAAAAAGTGACCAGTATCTTGCCAGCCCCTTCAACCACATGTGCATTAGTAACAATGTTTCCAGCAGTATCACAGATGAATCCGCTGCCTAGACTATCCGTCTGAAACTTTTCCTTACCCCTTGATAGCTCTTCACCACCACCTCTGCTTGACCTGAAAAGGGCAGGGGGGGGGGAGGAAGTGTTCTGAAGCAAATGTCGTTCGATAGAAATGTTGACAACTACGGGAGTGAGTTCCTTAATCAAGTCGATAAGGTCCGGACATCCTCCCCGAGGAATCCGCTTCTGATCATCCTCGGCTGATAAAGATCCGGCAGGAAATGAAAGGACTAAGATAGCGAGTCCCAGAAAAAAAATCTGCCGTAAAAACATTAGAGCATGATAACGTGGTGGGAATGTAGTCACCTCTTCTCGCATGATCTCAACTTTATCAACCCATTCTATGTATGTCAACTTTAAGTAAGTCGGCGGTGCCGATTCTTGTCCACACATCACATTTCGCCATGAAATTGGCGACCTTGAAAGTCTGGCGGTGTCCCTCGGTCTCGAAGCGAAGCCTTACAGTCCTAAGCGAAATCAACGATCACGTCCGGTGATCAACAAGAGTTCTCTCACTATCTTGGACGCAGTTATTGCACTAACTCCTGATGAATCAAGACCTGGATTCAGCTCCACCACGTCCGCCCCCACCAGAGTTACCTGATCAAGGGTCAAAAAAATTCGCTCTAGATCGTCATAGAACCAACCTCCGGCCTCAGGATTTCCTGTGCCGGGTAGGCAAGCGGGATCCAATACGTCAAGATCCAAAGTGAGGTAGACCGGCATATCCCGTACCCGCTCCAGTAAAGCTTTGTCTAAGGATGGACTCCATTCCAAAAGCGTGCCTTGTTCCCTCATCCATGAAAACTCCTCCCTCGTCCCCGACCGTATACCAAGATGTAAGAGTCTTCCCGGTCCCACGATTTCTCGAACTCGTCTCATTACCGTGGCGTGATTGACACGATCGCCTTCATAGTGATCTCTCATGTCTGTGTGGGCATCCAAGTGCACAATGATGAAGTCGGAATGAAGTGCATTCAGAGCCTTGACAATAGGCAACGTAATAGTATGCTCGCCGCCCAGGCATATTGGAAAAGCCCCCCTTTTCAAAATCTCTGTGACGGATAATTCTATAATTTCAAGAGATTTCTCCAACGCTTCTGGTTCAAAGTGCAAGTCACCCAAATCGAAAAAGTCATGATCAGAAAGGTCCCTGTCCAGGAGAGGTGAGTAAGTCTCAATAGATTCTGAGCCGAGACGGATGGCTTGAGGAGCCTTGTCTGAACCTGCACGGTACGTTGCTGTTTCATCAAGGGGACATCCAAGAATAACGGGGCAGCCGGGAAGAATTTCTCTTGAAGAAGCTTCAAGAAAGAGGGCATCACTCATAGCAGCCGATCTCCTGAATACGCAGTGAATTTTCGAAGTCAATCAGACTTTTCTAGTAACTGCTGGACAAAGACTGGAAGCGCAAAACACCCGCGATGGACATCAACACTGTAGTATTTAAGATTTTGCACCAGCCGCTTCTGCAGGCTGTCCGGTGCTGCCAAGATGGGACTGCAAGTCTCGGAGCAGAATGTGAAGGACCACAGCCCACCTGGATAGGAGGGAATAGTTGCAAGATAGGGTAGGGCTGTCTGCGAACCAAACACACGCTTTAAATTCATTACAGTCTCAGAGAACACATCATCCATGAAAAAAGGGCTTTCGGTCTGAAAGACTGCCGCTCCAGAGTGCCGGAGACTTCTCTTTATAGACTCGTAAAAAGAAATCTCAAAAAGTGCCTGGCCAGGTCCGACAGGATCGGTAGAGTCCACCAGAATCAGGTCGAATTCGTTGTTGAAATTTGCTACAAAAGCAGCTCCATCATCATTGACGATGGTAACTCGTGGATCGTTGAGACCGGCCGAGATGGACGGGAAGTAGTCTTTGCACGCGTAAATGACCAGAGGGTCTATTTCGCAAAGCACTACGGATTCCACTTCGGGGTGTTTGACCACCTCCGTTACTGCACCGCCGTCGCCCCCACCGATTATCAGAACCTTGCGAACCTCTTTTAGAGCTGACATGGCAGGATGAACGAGCATTTCATGGTAAACGAAAGAGTCCTTTTCCGTGACCATAAAGCACCCGCCTAGGATCAGAATTCTACCCATCGGCTGGGTATCGAACACCTCGATCCTCTGGAAATCGCTTAAACTGTCGTAGAGTTTCCGGGAGTAACGCACCGAGAAAGCAGTCTTCCCTTGGAAGGCTTCAGTAAACCATTCAGACTGGTTCATGGACATAATATCACCGCCGCAAAAACTGCGCCTACTCGCTGCACGGTGAGTGACGCGGAAATACTCTTGATCTCTCGGATCCGCCTTCCCCGTATGACTTCCATTCCTTCTTTGACCATCAGACGAGCAGCCTCTTCGCAAGGGCCAGGCTCCCCGATTATGGAACATTCCATGATTAGGCCTGCTTCGGAATCATCTTCAGGGATGCCGACGGCAACAGCCGCTGAGATCATTGTGCCGGGTTTTGCAGAGACTCGCTCACCATAAGCCAGCGGCACCAGGGACCCTTTGGGCAGTTCAAATGGTTCAATTTCTCGGGCTCCCGGAGGGAGTATACTACTCAATCTTATCAGGTTGGTGTCGCCGATCCCAGCACCAAGCAAGGCTGCATCGAAAGCGTTAAGCTCCGTGGATGATTCTCCAGAGCCGGACGCAAGAAAAAAATGCTTCGGAAGGGTCCCGAACATTACATCGTCTCCTATTCTAAGTCCGGTAACGGTGGCCCCGAAGAAACATTTCCCGAGCCCCCCTGTCATCAAAAAAAAATATTGCATCAGAATTGCTAAGGAAATGAGCAAAAACGAAATTTATTCTGAATTTTTATGGCTTACGTTCTGCGCCTGGATCTCTTCCTTAATCAGTTCTATTTCCTCGCGAATAGTCTCACGAGTGGAGTGTATGAACATCTCGTTCCTTGCAAGGCGGTCCTGGAGGACCTGGATCTTTGGCAGCATAAAGAAAATTCCGTAGATGGCTAGGCCTGCCAGGAGCACCAGGTTGATGATCTGAAGGACCCAAATCTTGATGTCGTCCCAGCTTCCGACCTTCTGTGTAGTTGCAGGTGGAGCTGAAGCAGCTTGTCGGCCAAGGTTTGAAGCGACTTCGCGTCCTTCCCCCGCTCCTTTGACCTGTGGTTCTGCTATACTAGTCGTGCGTTGGACAGGCTGACTAGCGGGAATCTCAGTCCGTACGGGAACGTCTCCTGAGCCGAGTCTCAAATCAGATGCGGTTTTGATAGGGACTCTGAATGTCTCCCTTACATTGTTCCCCTGAAAAATTTTGATGAGAATTTCTTTTCCGTTAAGCTGAACTAATTGTGCCTGATCCGGCTCTGGTATCATGACTATGAAGATCCCGGAATCGGCCCCCACTGTAAATCTTTTCCAGCTATCTCTTGGGATCTTGGTCTGCTCCGGCTTTCTGATTATCTGATGATACAAAAGACCCCTCTCGGGAAACTCTATACCCAGGACTTGGTTGAGTCCGGATCTATTGTCCACGTTTAGGATCTCGCCCTTTTTGAGATTGTTTTCGTTGAATACTACGGACGTCTTGTCCACGTTTATTGAAACGTCGCGTCCTGTTCCCATCTGGACGGTGCGGTCTCTGTCCAACACTGACTCAGATGACAACACTGGTTGGTCGTCGATTCGGATTTCAAACAGATCCGATATGGTTTTTCGAGCAAATAGGTTACGATTCGACTTGTCTAACAGTCGAAATTCAACGGATTTCCCCATTGAATCCTCAAATTTCCTTGTCCCTGCATCATAACGGGGACCGGAAAAGGGCATGACCTTCCCTGGTTTGCCATTGACGTTGACCCACTCAACGTTCAGCATACCTACGTTACGTATAAGAGCAGAGTTTTTTGGGTTCAAAGTCAGGGAAATCGACCGAAACTTGTCCTGGGGATTCGTCTTTTTTATTATGATCTCATTGTTTCCCATGTTGACAATTACTTTGGGTTGGAAGTTTCCTGAAGGATCTTTAATCCCATAGGTTTGCCCCATACTTAAGCATGGAAAAAAAATCAAACCGCATAACACAGTTGTTACGGCCAACAGTCGATTCTGTATCCTGTAGGTGACTTGTTCTTCCGTACGGTCCATGGCATCCTTTGGGCTCAAAAACCATGCCCTGAAAGCACAGGCTTTTCTAACAGATACGTAATCTTAACAGGGAAGTTCAGGAAAATCAACGAATAAGTTGAAGCGACGCCTTGGTAGCATCTATAATGGTTCACACTTGTAACGAGATGCGTCATCCAAAAGACCATGAGACCAATTCAACAGAAAAGTCGATATCGGACTGCGGACAATTGTTCACTTTGTGTTATTGATCAGTTTTCGATGAGTAAAGGGTTCTACTTCTTAAGAATTTTCTGACCACATGGAGATCGATTTAATGGATCATCCCAATGAATTTGTTTCAAGAAGATCGGACGAGATTCCACCTTTTTTGGTTATGGACGTATTGGAACGGGCAATGGATTTAGCACGATGTGGTGAGGACATCATACATCTCGAAGTTGGAGAACCGGACTTCGATACGCCTGCTAATATTATTCAAGCCGGCATTGAAGCTATGCGCGCCGGTAAAACACACTACACGCCGAGTATGGGAATACCTCAACTTCGCAAAGCAGTGGCCGAGCACTATGAAAGGACGTACGGAGTCAATGTAGACCCGCAGTGCGTAGTCATTACCTCCGGTTCCTCTCCTGCAATTCTCCTGGCCCTAGCTGCACTACTTGATCCAGGGTGCGAAATCATACTGTCCGATCCCCATTACGCCTGTTACCCCAATTTTATCCGTTTCCTAGGAGGCGTTCCTGTTTTCGTTCCAGCGTCCCCTGAAAGCGGATTCCAGATCCATCCCGACGACGTATCAAAAGCTGTAACCGAGAGGACTCGCGCAATTCTAATAAATTCTCCGTCAAATCCCACGGGAACAGTGATGGAGTCCGAAAGGATGAAGAGGCTTGCAGCTTTGAATCTTCCCATCATATCCGATGAGATATACCATGGGCTTGTCTACGAAGGGAAAGAACATTCTGTACTGGAATTCACCAAAAATGCCTTTGTAGTCAATGGTTTCTCCAAACTTTATGCCATGACAGGCTGGAGGCTTGGGTACGTGATATGCCTTCCGGGGCACGTGAGACCAATTCAGAAAATGATTCAAAACTTCTTTATTAGCCCGGCAGATTTCGTTCAATGGGCAGGAGTTGAAGCCTTGACGAACTCGTCAGAATCCACAGGTAACATGCGGAAGGTATTCAATGAACGCAGAAAAGCCATGATTCCAAGGCTTCGAGAGATTGGCTTCCAAATCGAGGTAGCCCCCACTGCTGCATTTTATGTCTTAGCCGATGCGAGACGTTTTTCAACTGATTCCTATACTTTTGCATTTGAAATCTTAGAGGAAACAGGCGTAGGTGTAGCCCCGGGTATCGATTTCGGGAACAACGCTGAAGGTTTCATACGTTTTTCTTACACGAATTCGCTCGAAAATATTCTCACTGCACTGGACAGGATTGAACTCTACCTCAAGAGAAGATTTGCAGCGTAGCTGATGAAGTCCCACGGCAATTCGTTTTAGGAATTGCTTTAATCCACATGCGCCATGATGAAAAATGAAACCTCGGACTGTACTTATTTCTCCAGAGGAACTCTCGCAGGGAGTAGTGACGTTTTCACCAAGGAACGCGCGCTATCTCCAAAAAGTGTTACGACTACGGGGGGGAGACGAAGTCAATATCTTGCAGTCTGGCGACCAATATCTGGTACGTTTAATGACGTGCATTCGCGGCACAGTCACCGGGAATGTGTTACAGTTGATCCAGTCAGCCCAAACCATTTCACCTGAAATCACTTTGGCTTTTTCCTGTGTCCGACCTGGGCCCATTGAGGAAATTCTGAGACATGGGACTGAGTTGGGAATCTCCCGTTTTGTACCATTAATTACGTCGAGGTCTAATCGCCGTCCACGGGAGCGGAAGGAACGATGGCAATTTGTTGTGGCTTCTGCAGCGGCACAGTCAGGGGTCAAGCCCCCCCCCGTCGTGGACCCGCCAACTCCATTTGATCTATTTATCGAATCCTGTTCAGGAGAGGCAATAAAAATAGTTCTTTCGAGTTCACTGGGTGCTGAACCTCTCTCGGCTCTCTTGACAGACAATACTCCCCATGAGGTGGCAATCCTGGTGGGGCCGGAGGGTGGCCTGGATGTTTTAGAGGAGTCGAAAGCTACCCAGGCCGGCTTTCTGGCCGCCAGCCTAGGCGGCAGGGTGCTCAGAACGGAAACTGCCGCTTTGTTGGCCGCCGGTATTGTAGCCTTATGGGCAGACCGGCTTGGGGGGCGAGGCGCTAGAAAAGATTCTTAGGGGGAACCAGATGAAACCTGTTATTCGACAGCGAAGGGATAGGCCGGATTTTCGGATGTTTCAAGTGATTGACCTCAGACCGCCTTCATGATATTTTTTGCAGGAACAATTATGTGAACCGGGGTCCCTCTAAAGCCCAACAACAAGTTCTTGCCCAGGCCGTATTATTGTGATGATGGTCAAGAATACCTTGGGCCAACGCAAGGTTTACTTGCGTGACCCCTCGGAAACGGCCTGAATGAGGGCAGGTACGAAGCGGCCGAAGACACAATTTCATCGACAGAGGTTTTGGATGGCGACAAGAGATTTAGAACAGTTTTTTTCTCCAGAAGACCAAACTGTAGCTGTCCCAAAAACTTTCTTACCTGTTTTTCCTGATGAAACGGCCATCCTAGAAGCCATTCCTGAAATTGTTGCCGGAAATTTAAGACTGGGAAAGACGAATTTTTTGTCTTGGGTTGATTTCACCCTGGAGCATCCTGATGAAATCTGGGAAATAGGCGAATGGGACCAGAGGAAGATTTGTCATTACCTGAGTTTTCTCGAGTTGGATGGTAGACGACCTGTCTTTGCCGTCGAGGTTTGTACATATGATGACCTGATGGAGGTCAACGATTACTCACTCATTGTAGATGAATCTGAACTGGTTGGGCTAAGGTCCGGGAGACTGGTCTACAGCCGCGCAAAAGAATGGGAAAGGGAACGTCTCGTCCGAACCCTCAATGACCGGGCTCTCCTCAAATACGATGAGGATTGTCTCGACGAGGCCCGAGAACTCATAGATGTTGCTATTCGCGTGAGCGGAAGTGGAACCGCCTATCTATTCAACAACCGAGGACTCATTAGCTGGAAAATGTCCAAGACTGATCAGGCTAAAGAAGATTTTCTGGAGTCCATTAGCCTGGACCGGACCAATGGAGATCCATACTTTAACATAGGCCTGATCTACTTTGATGAGTCTGATTATCGGCGCGCACTCCAATACCTTAGAAAGGCCGTGGAGATCAACCCTGTGGATAGCCAGTTTCTTACGGAACTGGGACATCTCTACCTGGAGTTGGAACGCGAAGAAGATGCTCTGCAACTGTTCCGAAAAGCTTTTGAGAATGCCCCAGACGATCCCCAAGTAGATTTTCATCTTGGTCATTACTTTCTCTACAAGAAACGCAAACCCAGGCATGCGGTGAAATACTATTACAAGGGACTGAAAAAGGATCCGGATGACCAGTTTGCACTAGCGGATCTGGCCGTAGCTCAGTGGGTCCTGGGAAACAGACGTAAGACTCTGGAAATAAATAAAATTCTTCAGCGTAATGCCCGTCTTATGCCGTACACTATAAGCCGGCTCGTCTATCTAAATGTCGAAATGGGGAATTACGAAAAGGCTTTGAAATACTATCGTAAAGCTCTCACCCACGCTGAACCCTTTGAACCGGAATGGCTTCACTACAATGCAGCAGTTGTTTATGCAATGACCGGTCGAGCAAAACAGGCCCTGGACATCCTTGACCTAGCAGTAAAGGCCGGGGGGGAAGCTGTAGTGAAAAGAGCGATGACGGATAAGGCATTGCGGCAACTCAAAAGCACGTCGGACTTTAAGAGACTCATCAAGCTGTCCGCCAGACGGCGCACCCGTTGATCCGCCAGCGGATCGCCCATTGTTCAAAGAAAACAATGCAAGATGAGGCGTTGATTCTCCTCTAAGAACGGCAAGACCTGATTTCGCTCCGCATGCAAACCGCGCGTTTTGCTTAGTTACCAATTTTATGGTGAAGCTGTATTAGTGGACGGGTTGCTGATCTTCCACCCTTGGAGAGCAGGCTGGTTCAACGGTGAACTTTACGGAAGGATTAACTAACAAGTCTCCTTCCATGAAATTTCGTCCTATGAGCATCGGATATTCAAACCCGGTCCGGTCGACCAAATTGACGTCCACTTCTTTGAACACACTTCCGAGGCATATCCCAAGACTGACGACGAGACGCTTCTGAAATCGCCCGAAATGACGCTTGATTCTTCTAGTGCCCACGGCTGGACATTCAATTATTTTTTCTGTGCCTTGGCAATCCGATATTCTTAGCTTTACCCAGTTCTGTCCATCACGTTGGAACTCGGTGATGTCAGCGGCATGCAAGGAACAAGTCACTGCACCTGTGTCCAGTTTTGCCGATATAAAAATGTCTCCGGGGTGAATGGAAACTTTCTCAACCCATCCGACCACCAGATTGCCCTTGCTCTCTCCTGGTGCATTGGATTCAATTGAGATCATTACAATGAGGGATAAGAGAAAAAATGTTATGAGGCGCCTCTCTGAGTTTGAAGAGACTGTTTCCATAACGATTATGCCCTCTCTCCTTTATACAGACCATGCTGCACTTATTCGCGCTGGGAGCAGCCAGAATATTTATAATATTATAACACATGACGATTTTTTCCGCAAAACTAAACGGTCTCTCTCTGACCCTGAGGCAGGACCGTTGACATACAACATGGCCAGGTATATAAGAGTGCAATTCTTATTTCAGAGTACAGTTTTGAGTAATTTAATAAAGAATATTATTAGGTTAAGCTTTATTTTCGGCAGATCCCCGAACTGGGCGGGAGTGAGTATTTTTTGAATAAACTGTATGTTTGGGGTCTGGCATCACTTCTCACTATTATAGGTTTAGGGCTGTTCGCTTACAAAGCCTATTTCCTTGCTTTCCCAATACGACCCGATACCAGTGTCAGAGTGTGGAATGTCGAAACTCACATCAGTTTCGAGGCGAAAGAAGAGCCGGCGAAAGTATCGATTATTGTTCCCATGAGCACTGCCCGGTTTGCCATCACCGGAGAATCTTTCATCTCCAGCGGTTATGGCATTCTGGTGTCGACGGAAGACAGAAACAGACGGGCAATATGGTCAATCCGCAAAGCCACAGGCAAGCAGAACCTTTACTATCAGGCTACGGTCCGGACCGTGCGGATCGCCGTGCTTACTCCTGAAGAAGAGCCACCGAAACCTTCAGAACCTGCCTTCCAAGGCTTATCCCTAGAAGCAGCTACATCTCTCTTGCAGGAAGTCAGAGCCAAATCCGCCGACACTGTCAGCATGGTGTCAGAGCTCATAAAGTGGCTTAACGATGAGCCGCCCAGGCCGCCTGTGAAGGTTCTTCTCGGGGATCAGCCCAAGACTGAAAAGAAGATCGAAATGGCTGTAAGATTGCTGGCTCAGGCAGGAATAGTTGCGAGATCTGTACATGGGATTCGGCTGCATGAAGAGAAGTTTGATTTCTCCAAAAATATACCTCTGATTCATTGGCTTGAGGTTTATCACAACAAGAAATGGCTTTCATTTAATCCGATGAGCGGTCGCCCCTCCGTTCCTGGTGATTGGCTAGGCTGGTGGAGAGGAAAGCAAAATCCAGTTGCATTGGAGGGAGGGGATAAGCTACGTGTGCGTGTCGCCATCAGCCCAAGATTGGAAGAAGGAATCATTGCAGCACAAGAAACCGGTTCAGTTTCCAAGCCGCTATTGCTTAAATTTTCACTGTTCAGCCTTCCGGTGAGTACACAGGCTGTTTACCGAGTGCTGCTCATGATTCCTGTGGGTGCCTTTTTATTGGCAATATTCAGGAATATAATCGGGATCAAGACCTTCGGGACCTTCATGCCGGTTCTTATCGGTCTCTCATTCCGAGAGACCGGCCTAGGTACCGGAATCATTCTCTTCAGTATTGTGGTCGCTATGGGTCTGACCATACGCTTCTGGCTGGAGCGCCTGAAGTTGCTTCTTGTGCCGAGGTTGACCGCCATATTGACGGTGGTTGTGTTGTTGATGGTTGCACTGAGTGTTTTTACTCATAGTCTAGGTATGCACCGGGGTTTGTCGGTCGCATTGTTCCCAATGGTGATTTTGACAATGACCATTGAGAGAATGTCGATAGTGTGGGAGGAGCGGGGGCCTGGAGAAGCTCTAACTTCCGGATTGGGGAGCCTGTTGACGGCCATTGGGGCGTTTCTCGTTATGAACATCAAAATAGTTGAGCATCTCATCTTCGTCTTTCCGGAATTGCTCCTCGTCTTATTGGCATCAACACTGATCTTGGGACGCTATTCCGGCTACCGCCTGATGGATCTCCACAGGTTTCGAGTTGTGGCAAAAGGGTAGCTCAATGCTGGTAACTCCCAACAGACTCAGGACGCGTGGGATCCTCGGTATCAACAGACGGAATGCCCAATATATCTTCAGATACAATCCCCGTCGTCTGTACCCGCTCGTCGACGATAAGTTGCGGACGAAAGAACTCGCCATACGTCATGGGATAGCTGTTCCGGATCTTTATGGAGTCATCGAGATGGAAGGTCAGGTCAAGGGGATGCCGCAACTTCTCAAAGCATATTCGGACTTTGTAATCAAACCGGCTCACGGAAGCGGAGGAGCAGGCATTCTTGTCGTCTCAGGCCGATTGAACGGAAAGTTTCGTGAACATGGCGGCGAAATCATAGCCATGGATGAAATAGGTTATCATGTTTTCAATATTCTCGCTGGGTTGTACAGTCTCGGCGGGCAGACGGACAAAGCCATTATAGAGTATTGTGTACAATTTGATCCGATATTCGAATCCATCAGCTACCGGGGTGTGCCCGATATTAGAATAATTGTTTTTTTAGGTGTTCCAGTGATGTCCATGGTACGTTTACCGACTCATAATTCTAACGGTAAAGCCAATCTCCATCAGGGAGCCATTGGTGCAGGGATTGATATGGCCACAGGCAAAACGCTTGCAGCCGTGTGGAGAAACCAAATAATAGAAGAACACCCCGATACGGGAACTAAAATTGCCGGAGTCAAGATCCCCAATTGGCGACAACTATTGGAAATTGCTGCGCGATGCTACGAAATTACCGGACTAGGATATCTAGGTGTGGACATAGTCCTGGACGCTGAGAAAGGTCCGCTCGTCCTAGAACTTAATGTCAGGCCAGGACTCAATATCCAGATCGCCAATGCTTCAGGACTGTTATCACGACTTGAAGTGGTTGAGGAGGAACATGGTAATTTAGATGATCTAAAGACACGAGTTTCATTTGCCCGAGAGCATTTCGCGTCAGAAAAATCAAGTGTCTGAATTGTCGCACCATAGCTGTGCGTACTATCCGTCGGCCTTAATAATCGCACTGGTTCAAGCCCGATCAAGCCTAACCGGCGAGAAGGCTGTTCTCCATGGCTTCGAGGTGTGCCTGTAGATCTTCCCATCGTGCTTCCAATTTCTTGATATCTCCGGCAAGAATGGGCTCCTCTGCCAAAAGGGGCACGACGAGATCCCGCTGCGTGCAAATCGACGGGTCAGACAGCAGGGTTTCTAGTTCCTTTCTCCTTGTTTCCTTGACCTCGATCTGTTTTTCAAGCCTTTGAATCTCTTCCCTTATGGGCGTCTGTTGCTTAAAGAGAGCTAACCTCGTCTGGGCCTCCCTCCGCTTGCGCTCTTTTCTGGATTCTCTCCCCGCAGAGTCGGTAATGTCTGGGGCAGGTGGCTTCATCTCAACCGTAGATGCTTCTCCTTGTTCAGACTCCAGTTGTGTTTTTTTTTGCCAATAATCGTCGTAATTACCGAGATAATAATCCGGATTTCCTCCGTCTATCTCCAGTATCCCCGTGCATATCTCGTTCATGAGACGACGGTCGTGGGTAATAAGAACCAGTGTTCCCTCGAATTTTTTTAAGCCGTCTTCCAATATCTCGCATGATGGTATGTCCAAATGGTTTGTAGGTTCATCCATGAGGAGGAAATTCGGTGGGTTGAGGAGGATCTTGGTGAGGGCCAAACGGCTCTTTTCTCCGCCGCTCAACACCCTGACCTTCTTGTAAACATCATCTCCGGAGAAAAGGAACGCGCCTAATAGGTTGCGAACTTCTTGTTCAGTAATACCAAGTGAAACAGAGTGGGATTCCTCGAGTACCGACAAGTCCGAGTTCAGGCTTTCGGACTGGTGCTGGGCAAAAAAGCCCGGCTTGACCATGTGGCCGTAAGCAACTGTTCCCCCCTCATGAGGCAGGATGCCGGCCATTATCTTCATGAGGGTAGATTTACCGGCTCCATTAGGTCCAACCAGACCGATGCGGTCACCGCGTTCAACAACGAAGTTGAACCGGTTGTAAACTGTTAAGTGGTCGAAACGTTTGATCAGATCTGTTATCTCAATTACCCTTCGTCCAGATGGAGTTGGTTGTGGGAACTTGAATTTCAAAGTCTTGGGCCGCTGCGGTGGCTGAACTAGCTCAATCTTCTCCAACATTTTTATCCGGCTTTGGGCCCGGCTGGCAGTCCTCGCCTTTACTCTATTCTGATTTATGAATTTCTGGATCCGCTTGATTTTTTCCTGCTGGTTCTTGTATGAAGCCAGAAGGACGTCTTCCTGCATTTGGCGGTTTCTCTCGTAGTCGTCGTAATTGCCTGTATAAAGGGTCACCTTACCTCTGTCCACCTCTACGAGCCGGTGAATGAGTCGGTTCAGAAACGCCCTGTCGTGCGAAACCAATACAAGTGCGCCCTTGAAACCGATCAAATATTCTTCGACCCATAGAAGGCTCTCAAGATCCAGGTGATTAGTCGGCTCATCCAGGAGAAGAACATCGGGTTCTGCCAGAAGGATTTTGGACAAAGCTACTCGCATCCTCCATCCACCTGAGAATTCGCTCCACCGTCGACGAGCATCCGCTGAGGTGAATCCGAGTCCCTGGAGAACTTTTAATGCTCTCGCTTCAAGCGTGTAGCCTTGGTACCGCTCGAACTCGTGCTGTAGCCGACCGTGTTCCTCAACCAAGGATTCCGTGTCGACACTGTTTTCCGACAGAAGCTCCATCTCGCTTTCTAAACGAGTAAGACTGTCTCTGATCTCTCGGAGTTCATCGGAAACGTTCATAACCTCCTCCAGAATTGGACCGTCGTTGCCACGTATAAGCTCCTGGTGGAGAATCCCCATCCTTATTTTCTTTTCAATGGATACTTCTCCTTCGTCAGGAGAGATGACCCCTTCCATCATTCCAAGGATCGTTGATTTCCCTGCACCGTTGGGGCCGACGATCCCAATTCGGTCTCCGCGGTGAACGCTGATGTTAACCTGTTGGAAAAGGGGTTTTCCGTTGAAGAATTTTGCAACAGTATTCAGAAAAATCAAAATTTCACTCCAAAACCAAAAAAATTTTATCCGGCCGCAAAAAGGTTCGGCACATGAATTAGCAATCGTCCTATGTCACACGGTGCCACGGTTCACGTAATAGTGAAAATATAACAAAAAAACAACTGACGCTATCGCACGTGACAAATTTAGTGCACATCCTCTGCTATAATGGCTTATCATTATATTTCTATATCGTCTAATCGTCTGATATTGTGTAATACCATGAAAAATCATCTGGTGAGGAAGATAACGCGTCTCGTAGGAAAAGCCATTGGTGATTTCGGACTAATTGAAGATCGCGACCGTATCTTGGTGGCACTGTCAGGCGGCAAGGACTCCTGGTCGCTTCTTTATTCTTTGAAAGCAATTCAGCAAAGGGCTCCGATAAAATATGACCTGGGAGCGGTGACGGTTCATCCCGGCCCCTCTGGTTTCGATTGCGGGCTTATTGAAGAAAGGCTTATCAAAGACCGCATTCCCTATCATCTTATTCGCGGCCGTATAGTCGATGTGATCAATGAAAATCTTGAAGAGGGCACTAATCCCTGTTCATTTTGTTCACGATTGCGTAGAGGCTTGCTCTACACATACGCTGCTGATAACGGCTGGAACAAGATAGCGCTTGGCCATCATATGGATGACTTTGTTGAGACCCTTCTTCTCAACATGTTCTTCAATGGGACGATAAAAGCGATGAGCCCGGACCTTTTAGCCGACGATGGGAAAAACAGAGTCATCCGACCGTTGGTATACGTTAATGAGGAAATGACTCGGGAGTTTGCACAAAGCCTCGGAGTACCTATTTTAGGGTGCTCCTGCTCCTATCAGGGAATGAGCGGTTCACGTCGACAATGGGTAAAGTCACTCTTGACCAGTATTGACAAAGACGTACCTCATGTCCGTTCAAATATCTTGGCCTCCATGGGAAGGGTGCACAACCGGCACATGGTAAAGCGGTTGGAAAATAAGTAGCGTTGCGAGACTTGATGTGTAGTGGCATAAAGTCAAACTTTGTGACAATTCTGACTTATGCCGATTCGCTGCCCAATAGTAACAGTGTGAGAGAAGAAATCTTTCAATGGTGCGGGTATCCCTGCCCGCAAATGTTGCATGAGGAAAGGGAAATTGGTATGAGCATTTATTGTTGGCAGAGGATCGTTTCGTAGAGATCTAGATTTTTACATTATAGGGAGAACCATGCTGCGAATAGAGAGGATACTCGATGTTTACCGGGATCGTTGAAGGTCGAGGTCAGGTAACAAGGATAGATACCCAAGGCGGATTTGTGAGGATCAGATTTTTTACCGACCTTGATTTGTCCGACGTGAAACAGGGTGATTCGATCGCTGTGGATGGTGTTTGTCTCACGGCTACTTTGGCAGATACATCTCATCGGGAATTTGCAGCGGACGTTTCGCCTGAAACTCTCCGGGTGACTACCCTTGGCGAATTGAAGACCGGGGAGGGTGTGAACCTGGAAAAAGCAATGGTTTTTGGCTCACGCATCGGAGGACACATGGTATCAGGCCATGTGGACTGCGTCGGACGGATCCATGAGAAACGTCAGTCCGGTCCTGGTTTTCTCATAGGTATATCGGTAGACTCAGGGCACTATCTCATTGAAAAGGGCAGCGTAGCCGTGGACGGGGTGAGTCTCACGGTCAATAGTGTTAAGGGTAATCGCTTCTGGATCACGATCATTCCCTATACTGCCTTGTTGACGGGGTTGACCCAAAAAAAGATCAATGATAGGGTAAATGTGGAATTTGACCTGATCGGAAAGTATATTGAGAAGTTTATACCGTCCAGGCCGAAAAATTCCAGTATAGACGAAAAAACTCTTGAAAAATATGGTTTTATGTAAAGGAGGATGCGCTCATGGGCGCGCTGGCCACCATTGAAGAAGGTATCGAAGAAATTAAGCAAGGCCGGATGGTAATACTTGTTGATGACGAAGACCGGGAAAACGAAGGCGATCTCACCATGGCTGCTGAGAAAGTCACTCCCGAAGCAGTCAATTTCATGACGAAATATGGCAGGGGATTGCTGTGCCTGTCCATGACCCCCCCGAAGATACAGTCGCTGGATATACCCATGATGGTTTCCAACAACAAGTCCCCTTACGGAACCGCATTCACGGTCTCAATTGAAGCATCGCGAGGCGTGACTACCGGGATCTCGGCTTACGACCGCTGTGTGACGATTCTTACGGCCGTAGACAAGGATGCTGTCCCTCATGACCTCATTTCTCCTGGTCACGTTTTTCCTCTTATGGCTC
>Ga0209254_10002303_pt1 | contig 17334 bp, 20 predicted proteins | sample FrelakmetDIP11DI_FD_187148 | JGI IMG/M metagenome (GOLD analysis project Ga0209254, IMG submission 187148) | Freshwater lake sediment microbial communities from the University of Notre Dame, USA, for methane emissions studies - DIP11 DI (SPAdes)... | ecosystem: Environmental > Aquatic >... | reverse complement strand
CCAGGGTGCTCAATGCCGCTGAAGTACTGCAGATAGTTTCCGCCCGCGGGCGATGACACCTCGCGTGGCAAGAACCCATGTGTGACTCCAACAAACGTATTCGCGCACGGTCTGGCGGGCCAAGCGACCGAAAAGCCGAACTCCGCCGAGTCTGCGTTACTCCCCGGATCTCCTTCAAGGGAATTATCGGATCGAAGACCGACTCATCGCCTGAATCCGCACTGCTGCCTCGAATGTGAGATATGTACAACATTAACGAACCCGACCTTCACCGTCAAAGACTGAACCGGAAGACCGGTTTGACATCCGCGAGAGTCTGAGAGACTATAAGTCTTAACTTGGGCTCGCGCGGACAGCCATGCGAACGATCGAAGTGGATTTCGATGTGTACAAGGCGCTGACGATGCGGCGGCCGACGGAGGATGTGACCGAAAACGACGTCCTGCGCGAGCTGCTCCAATTGCCCCGCAGGAAGGCCGCGCCCGCTCCGGCGCCGGCGGGCCCGGCGCCGGGCGATTGGATCACCAAGGGCGTGCGGTTCCCGGCGGGCACGGAATTTCGGGCCCATTACAAGGGTCAGACCTACCTCGGCAGAGTGGAGGCTGGGGTGCTCATGCTCAACGGCAAGCCGTACGATTCGCCCTCTTCGGCAGCGGTGTCGATCACGGGCAGCGCCGTCAACGGTTGGCGGTTCTGGGAGGCGCGGCTGCCCGGTGAAGCCGGCTGGAAGATGATCGAGTCACTCCGCAGACGCAACGGGTAGGCCGAGAGTGATCATCGTGGCTTCGGGGAGGGCCGGAGTGGCGGGAACGAATGCGCCGGCGTCCGCGTCGGATGCGGGCGATATGCCTGCGGCGTTGCCCGAGCGTATCGACGTGGAGCAGGCGCCGTCACTTCCCCTTGAGAAATGCGCACACGTTGTCCTGCCCGGCGTCCTTGATGCGCTTCTGGGCGGCGGGGTCGGTGCACAGGGTGATCTCCGTCAGCCACACCGCACGCACGCAGTCGCCGCCTTTCGCCGACTCGATGGCGCGCTCCATGAGGCAGGCGCGTCCGCCATCGAACTGGCATCGCGTCTGCGTCGTCTCGTAGAGCTCCGGGCACTTGACCGACTCGGGCCCGGTGCGTTCCGCCATGCTGTTCTCGACGATGTTCTGCCACCCCGGCGCCTGCGCGGCGGCGGGGCCCAACGCAAGACATGCGAGCGAGAGGGCGATGCTCGGGTGAAGCAACTTGATCATGGAAAAGCTCCTGATGGCCGTGGATGCGCGACTCGGCCGCCCGCCGCGTCTCGGGTTGACCGAACAGGACGCCGCGCCGGGTCGACTCACGGATTTTGCGAGGCGGCTTGCGAGGAAATGCACATCGCGGGCGCGGCAGTCGCGGACCGGCACCGTATGCTACTCGATGGCCGGAACGACATCGGGGGAGGCAGGGCCATATGATCCATCCGCGAAGGGGCGTCATCGTCTGCGCACTGGCGCTGGTCTTCTCGGTGAGCGTCGCGAACGCGCAGGATCAGCCGCCGACGCCAGCGCCTGTCCTCGGTCCGGACGGCGTGCGTGCCGACCCGGTGCTCGGCCCGGACGGCGTCGCGAATCAGCGCGCGCTATCGCCGGAGCAGATGAGCGCGCCGCCTGTGCGCGGACCGAACGCGGTGCAGGCCGATCCGGTGCTCGGACCCGACGCAGTCCGCGACAGCCCGGCCCTGTCGCCCGAGCAGGCGCAGGGGGGCCCCGCTCTTTCGCCAGAGGCCGGCGACTCGCTCGCGCCGCTGCCGCCGATCTATCCCAACCGTTGAGCTGACACGGCGAGTACGAGCGTTCGCCGCTCCCGCACGGTGAGGCGCGCCGGCCGCCGGGGCGGCTGTCGCCAAATGTCAAGCCAATGTAGCCTTGCGCGGCAAGAATGAAGGTCGCGCGCGGTTCCCGCGGGAGAGGCAACGGGCAGCGCACCAGCACGAGAACGGTGGACGGGATGGACGCGGGAGAACGCTCGAGGCAGGACGGGGGCGGACACGATCCGATGCCGTCGACCGTCGTCGATGCGGGTCGGCGTCGCGTGGTCGTCAACCTGCTGGGTTTCGCAGCAGCCGCGCTCGGCGGATGTGCTGCAGGCGGGGCGACGACGCGCGGCTCGGCACCGATCTTAGGTCCAGAGCTCGCCGTGCCCGAAGCCACACCACGCGCGGGCGACCGCTGGCGCTACCTGTTCACGAGCGGCTGGCCCGGCACGGCGCCGATCCGCTTCACCTGCCGCGTCACCGGCGTGACCGAGACCAGCATCTCGGATGTGCTGTCCGTCGATGGCATGGCCGGCGAGCAGGTGATGACCTTCACCGGACGGCTCGACATGGCGGTGCGCGCGCTGAACGGGGTGTCGCTGACCGAGTTCGCGCCCTACGTGCAGGCGTTCACGCGGCTCGATACGCAGGTGTGGAGCGACATCCCGGTCGCGATCGGTTCGTCGGCGCCGCAGGCGGCCTACGTTCGCGCGCGGGTCAACATCGTGCAGCCCGTGACGGTGCCCGCCGGCACCTTCGCCGCGACGCGGGTCGAGCTCGCTTCGCAGACTGCGGACGGCGGCCAGATGAGCGCGGTGGCCTGGTTCGCGCCGCAGGCGAAGCGCTGGGTGAAGCTGACCTACGACACCTGGAATCCGCGCAACCAGCCGATCGATCGCTCGACGTTCGAGCTTTTCGAGCTGCTTCTCTCGCGCTGAGCGCCGATCCGTCCCACGTCCAGCGTCCCACGGCCGCGATGGCAGGCGGCGCCGAGATTTCCGAACCGATTCGCGACGCAATGCAGATGCGCGCCGAACTGCGGTGAATGTGCGCCGTATGCTGCGCTGTACGAATACCGGGCGGCCATTGACGGACCGCCGCCCTGCAGCGGCGGCTGCAGAAGTCACTCTCCGTGCGTCGTGCTCGGCTGACCGATGGCGCAACCATCGAGCGTCGCGCGCAGGCCGTACGCGCCAGGTGCTGCTGGTGGCGGCTCTCGTGCTGAGCTCCGGCGTCGCCTGGGCCACCGCCGGCTTCGCGGAGTATTCGTGGACGTTCCACGACCGCCCGGGTCAGTGGGTCGAGTGGCATCACGGCGACATCTGCCCACCCGGATCGCCGGGCAAGGACTGCATCCTCGTCCGCCGCACCAAGAGCGCGTCGGGCAATGCGATCGCCCGCGCAACGCCGCTGCCCTTTGCCGATCCGCCGCAGGCCCTGTACCTCAACACGATCCTTGCGATGCTCCCCGTCGGTGTCACGGCGGCGGGCATCGCGATCCTCACGCGGCGTTGGCGAGCGCGCCGGGCGCGGCCGGCAGGGGGAGCGCGAGGGCCGCTGTGGTCGGTGATCCTCGTAACGCTGCTCGCGCTCGCCGGTATGCCATACGGATTACGGACGCTGTTCCCGGCGTCGCCGGAGGTCGACGGCTGGGGACCGCCCGTCGCGCTCGTCCTCAACGTCCTCGTAGTGCTGGCGCCGCTCTGTATGTGGTGGGCCTGGCGTCGCCTCTTTCCGCAGCCGGGCGGACAGCCGGCGCACGGCGCAGCACGTGCGGCGCTCTGGATGCTGCTGCTGCCAAGCGGCCTCTTCACCCCGTTCCTGATCGTTGGCCCTCCGAACTTGGTGCTGCTGCTGTTGCCGCCGCTCTGGCTGCCGAACATCGGCCTCTCGCTGCTCGCGCTGTGGCTCGTCGCGAAGGTCGTCGATGCCGCGCGGAACCGATCCCGCGGCGACGGCAGCCCGGGCGGATCGACGCGGGTTCGATAGCAGCGACCGCGCAGCCCGCCCACGTCGTACGTTTCGCGCCACGGCTCAGGACTCGCGCGGCCGAGGCGAGCGGACAACGCGACGCCTGCACGCGGTATCATCGCGGAGCGAGCCCGGCATGCGAGATCGGGCCGAACATGGAAGGAGGATCCGCCGCTGCGCGGGCGCCGTCGCGACCGGCGACGAAGCGTCCGGCAAGCACCCATCCGTCCGTCGCGTTCCCGCCTGCGGCCGCGCTGCGCGGCCGCCTGCCGCTGAACCCCTGCCGACAATCCTCCGTGACCGCCGCGTGCCCAAGCGGTCGCCGGGGTGCGCCACCGAGGAGGACCGATGTCCGAGCTGCGCGACTTCCGCATCCCGTCGATGAAGGACCGCGTGTCGCCCGAGGAGTGGGCGCTGCGCGTCGATCTCGCGGCCTGCTACCGCCTCGTCGCAAGGTTCGGCTGGTCCGACCTCGTCTTCACCCACATCACGGCACGCGTGCCGGACGCCGACGACCAGTTCCTCATCAACCCCTACGGAATGATGTTCGACGAGATCACCGCGTCGAGCCTCGTGAAGGTGGACCTGCAGGGGAACACGGTCGAGGAGTCGCCGTTTCCGGTGAATCCGGCGGGCTTCACCATCCACAGCGCGATCCACGCTGCGCGGCACGACGCGCAGTGCGTGCTGCACACGCACAGCCTCAACGGCGTCGCGGTGTCGGCGCAGAAGAACGGCGTGCTGCCCATCTCGCAGCAGTCGATCTTCGTGCTCGCGAGCCTCGGCTACCACGCGTACGAGGGCGTGGCGCTGCGCGACGACGAGAAGCCGCGGCTCGTCGCCGATCTCGGCGAGCGCAACTTCCTCATGCTGCGCAACCACGGGTTGCTCACCGTAGGGCCCACCATCGCGGACGCGTTCCTGCTCATGTACGTGTTCGAGGCGGCGTGCACGATCCAGGTCCGGGCGCAGGCCGGCGGCGGCGAGCTGATCCCGATCGACCCGCGCATCATCGCCGGCGCGCAGCAGCAGGCGAGCACGGTCACGAAGGGCCTCGGCGGCCGGCTCGCGTGGCCCGGTCTGCTGCGCATGCTCGACCGCGACGACCACTCCTATCGGACCTGAGGGAGCAGGAATGCAGCGCGCACGCTTCCGCCGGATGCAGGACAGCACGGCCGCGGACTGGAAGATCATCGCCGGAGAGTTCGGGCCCTACGCAGCGGCACTGCCCGATCGCGTGCTTGCGCACATGCGCCTGCTCGCAGGCGACTACGGCGGCTTCCCCATCGACCGGCTGCAGCACTGCCTGCAGACCGCGACGCTCGCCTATCGCGACGGGCGCGACGAGGAGTACGTGGTGTGCGCGCTCCTGCACGACATCGGCGACACGCTCGCGTCGTGGAATCATCCCGATGTCGCGGCTGCCATCCTCAAGCCGTTCGTGCGCCCCGAATACCACTGGATGGTCGAGAAGCACGGCATCTTCCAGGGGCACTACTTCTTCCACCACCTGGGCATGGACCGCGACGCGCGCGAGCAGCTGCGGGGTCATGCGTGCTTTGACCTCACGGCGGAGTTCTGCGAGGCGTTCGACGCGCCCGCGTTCGATCCCGACGGCGAGACGATGCCGCTCGACTTCTTCGCGCCGATGGTGCGGCGAGTGCTCGGCACGCCGAAGCAGTCGCTCTACCGCGAGGCGCGGCCGGCGGAGTAGCGGCCGCGCCTCGCGTGGCCCCCGTCGACAGGTGCCCGGGCGGGACGATCGGTGCCCCGGACCCCGCGAGCTGCGGCTCAGACTTCCGGCCGCCGCCACAGCCACAGCGCGACCGCGGCGAGGAACGCGATCATGCCGACCTTGAGCGCGACGTGCGCGGCCGAGAGCGCGATCAGGGCCACGCTCGCGAGCATCGTCACGCTCGCAAGCCACTTCGCACGACGCGGCACTGCGCGGTGATCGCGCCAGCGCCGGATGGCCGGGCCGTGCCGGGGATGTTCGAGCAGCCAGCGCTCGAGGGCCGGCCAGCCCTTGCCGCCCGCCCACGCTGCGACCAGCAGGAAGGGCACCGTCGGCAGGCCCGGCACGACGACGCCGACGAGGCCGAGCGCGACGCACACCACCGCGAGGGTGCGCCACCAGGCGACGGCGATGACTCGGCGCATGGGGAGGCGTTCGCGGGGCTCGGGAAGGGACGTCAGAAGCTCGAGTGCTCGATCGCCTCGGCACGGAAGAGCTCGCGCGTGAAGGCGAGCGCGGCGTGGACGTCGAAGCGCTTGCAGGTGAAGAGCACGACGGCGAAGAAACGGCGCGTCGTCCACACGTAGAGCGAGATGCCGGAATCGATCAGCGGCAGGAACGCGTCGAAGCCCTGGTTGTCGTCCTTGCCGGTACCGCCCGGCGACTGGACGATCGGCGCGCCGTAGCTGCGCAGACCCAGGTGCGCGGCGACCGCGAGAAGATAGCGCTCGACGGCGTCGCGATCGAGGGGAAGCGCATAGACGCCTTCGACAAGCAGGCGCTGACGGACGATGTCGGGGGCGAGGCCGCGCATGGGAGGGGCAGATCGAAGCGAGAGCGATCCGGTAGGGTACGACGTCGGTCCGTCTCCGGAGACGCGAGGACGAAGACCGCGCGGAAACTGCGCGGAAACCGCTTGCATGACGCACCCTTCAAGGGAAACTTGGCGTCAACGGCACGGCTGACGCGGGGCGGCGGTTCCCGTGTGCTAGGCTTGAGATGCCCTCAAGCACGCAGATGACTTCTTTCCGGAGATTCGTCGCGCTGTTCCTGCTGGCGTGGATGCCGCTCCAGGCCTTCGCCCTGCCGCTGCTGACCTGGCACTGCGCCTCCCACGACGACGCCGGCTTCGTGACACAGGACGTGGTGGGCGACGTGCCGTGTCACTCGCATGAGGAGACCGCCGTTCCCGGGGTTCCGGGAAGCGACGGCGAGCCCGATGAGGATCCGGGGACGTCCTCGAAGCCGGGCGACTTCTGCTGCTCGCACTTCTCCGCAGCGCCTCCTGCGCTCGCGTTGCTGGCGGTCGGGCGCGTACCTTTCGAAGTGCCCGTGCCCACCCAGTCCGCCTTCTCCTTCCTCGCCCGTCCGCTCACCCAACCCCCGCGAGCCTGATCGCCTCGCAGGCCGCCCGCTCGTGGCGGCCAGGGACGGTCGTCGGCCGCGTTCGCTCAGTGCGTGACGCGCCGCCTGGGCCGACTCGGCGGCGCGCCAACGGCGAGCGCCGCCTGGCAAGAACATCGAGGGGGTACCCATGCATTCGCATCACAGGGTGCGGCATGCCACGGCCGCCGCGCTGCTGGCGGTATGCATTGCCAGTGCAGCGGCTGCGCGTGCGGACACCGCACGACCGCTGTCGCTCGAGGAAGCGGCAAGCATCGCGGCGCAGCGCTCGGCGAAGCTCGCCGCGCAGTCGAAGGCCATCCTGGCCGCGGGCGAGATGGAGGCGCGCGCGGGCGCGCTGCCTGACCCGAAACTGCGCTTCGGCATCGACAACCTGCCGGTCAACGGTCCCGACGCTTGGCAGTACGACAAGGACTTCATGACCATGCGCCGTATCGGCCTGATGCAGGAGATCGTCAACGGCGCCAAGCGCCGCGCGCGCACGGCACGGGCGGCGAGCGAGCGGCAGGTGGAAGAGGCGACGCTCGCCATCGATCGCGCCAACGTGCGGCGCGAGGCCGGACTCGCCTGGTACGAGACTTTCCACGCGCTGCGTTCGCTAGAGGTGCTGCAGGACCTGGTGAAGGTCGGGGCCGTGCAGCAGGAAACCATCGCCGCGGCGATCGCCGGCGGTCGCGCCAACGCCGCCGAAGGGTACGCGGTGCGCGCCGGGGTGGAGGAGGCACGCGACGCCGTGCTCGAGCAGGAGCGGGTGCTTGCGAAGGCGCGCATCCAGCTCGCCCGCTACGTGGGCGAGGCGGCTGAGCGGCCGCTGGCGGCGCCGCCCGACACGGGCAAGCTCAGCGGCAGCGCCGAGGCGATGTTCGCGAGCCTCGATCGCCATCCGACGCTCGCCGTCTACGACGCACGCGAATCGCTCGCGAGGAGCGAGATCGAGCTCGCGAAGAGCGGCAAGCGGCCCGACTGGGCGGTGGAGCTCCTGTACGGGCAGCGCGCCCCCGCGTTCTCGAACATGATCACCCTGATGTTCAGCGTCGACCTGCCGGTGTTCGCGAAGAACCGGCAGGACCGCGACGTCGCCGCGCAGATGGCGCAGCTCGAGAAGCTCGACGCGGAGCGCGAGGACGCGCGCCGCGCCTATGCGTCGATGGTGAGGAGCGAGCTGGTCGACTGGGAGACGTGGAACCGGCGCGTCGAGCGCTACGACCAGGTGCTGCTGCCTCTCGCCGAGGAGCGGGTGAAGGCGGCGCTCGCGGCGTACCGCGGAGGGCGCAGCGAACTCGGCGCGGTGCTCACGGCGCGCAAGGCGGAAGCGGAGGTGCGGCTCGCGCGCCACGACGCGCTGCTCGAGCGCGGCCGCGCGTGGGTGACGCTGAACTTCCTCGCGCACGAGGAGGGCGAACGATGAGAACCGGTACGGCCATCCTCCTGGGCGCCGCGCTCGGCGCGGCCGGCCTCGCCGCCGGCTACTGGATCGCGACCGCGCAGCATCGCGCCGTGGCGGGTGCGCCGCAGACCGCGGCAACGACCGCGAGCGCGGCGAACGCGAACGACGCGAAGGGCACGGCCGGCGAGCGCAAGGTGCTCTACTGGTACGACCCGATGGTTCCCGGCCAGAAGTTCGACAAGCCGGGCAGGTCGCCGTTCATGGACATGCAGCTCGTGCCCAAGTACGCGGACGAGGTGGAGGGCGCGGGCGTGGCGATCGATCCGCGCGTGGTGCAGAACCTCGGCGTGCGGACTGCCGAGGTGCGCACGGCCACGCTCGCGCCGACCGTCGAGGCGGTCGGTACCGTGGCGTGGAACGAGCGCGGCGTTGTCGTGCTCCAGGCGCGCACCGGCGGCTTCGTCGAGAAGCTGTACGCCCGTGCACCGCTCGACCCGGTGCGCAAGGGCCAGCCGCTCGTCGAGCTGCTCGTGCCCGAATGGACCGCCGCGCAGGAGGAGTACCTCGCGCTCGCCGCGAGCAAGCTCGCCGGCAACGACGAGCTGCGCGCGGCCGCGCGGCAACGCCTGCTGCTGCTCGGCATCAGCGAGGCGGACGTCGCCCGGCTCGAGGCCGAGCGCAAGGTGCAGTCGCGCACGACGCTCCGCTCGCCGATCGACGGCGTGATCGCCGAGCTCGAGGTGCGCGAGGGCATGACGGTGATGCCGGGCGCGACGCTGTTCCGGATCGTGAACCTCGGCACCGTGTGGGTGAACGCGCAGGTGCCGGAGACGCTCGCGGGCTATCTCAGGCCGAACGCGAAGGTGGAGGCGCGCGTGGCGGCGTATCCCGGACAGGTGTTCAAGGGGAGCGTGAACGCCATCCTTCCCGAGGTCGACCTCGCGACGCGCACGCTGCGCGCGCGCATCGAGCTCGCCAACCCTGGCGGCGTGCTCAAGCCCGGCATGTTCGCAACACTCGCCTTCGCGCCCGGCGATGGGCGGCAGGTGCTGGTCGTGCCGAGCGAGGCGGTGATCCGCACCGGCGAGCGCAACGTCGTGATCGTCGCCGAGGGCGAGGGACGTTTCCGCCCGGTGGACGTGCAGGTCGGCGGCGACCAGGGGGCGGACACCGCAATCGTCAAGGGCCTGAAGGCCGGCGAGCGCGTCGTCGTCTCCGGGCAGTTCCTCATCGACTCCGAGGCGAGCCTGCGCGCGACCGGCGACCGGCTGCGCTCCGGCGGCGACACCTATCGCGTCGACGGCCGGCTCGAACGGGCGACGAAGGACGAGCTGACCATCAGCCACGAAGCGGTCCCCGCGCTCAAGTGGCCGGAGATGACGATGGACTTTCTGCCGCCGCCGGGCGGGGTGCCGGCGAACGTGAAGCCGGGCGACCGCATCCGCTTCGAGCTCCGCCAGAAGGGCGAGGGCGAGTGGCAGGTGACGCGGATCGAGCCGGCCCGCGACGGGGCCAAGGCGGCGCCCGGCGATTCGCCTGCGGCGGCGCGATCGACAACGACCGCACCGACCACGCGCGAAGCGACGCCGGCGCCTGCCGGCGCTGCCGATCGCGCCGCTCCCGCGCCCGCGGCGCACGACCACGGCGCCCACGGAGCGAAGCCATGATCGCCGCGCTCATCCGCTGGTCGATCCACAACCGGTTCCTGGTGCTGCTCGCGACGCTTCTCGTGACCGCGTGGGGCGTGTGGGCGATGCTGCGCACGCCGGTCGACGCCATCCCCGACCTCTCCGACGTGCAGGTCATCATCCGCACCCCGTTTCCCGGGCAGGCGCCCAAGATCGTCGAGGACCAGGTCACGTATCCGCTGACGACGACGATGCTGTCCGTGCCGGGCGCGAAGACCGTGCGCGGCTACTCGTTCTTCGGCGATTCGTTCGTCTACGTGCTGTTCGAGGACGGCACCGACCCGTACTGGGCGCGCTCGCGGGTGCTCGAGTACCTGAACCAGGTGCAGTCGCGGCTGCCGGAGGGCGCGAAGCCCGCGCTCGGACCGGACGCGACCGGCGTCGGCTGGATCTACCAGTACGCGCTCGTCGACCGCACCGGCAAGCACGACCTCGGCGAGCTGCGGGCGCTGCAGGACTGGTTCCTCAAGTACGAGCTCAAGGCGGTGGCGAACGTCGCCGAGGTGGCGACGGTCGGCGGCATGGTGCGCCAGTACCAGATCGTGCTCGACCCCGCGCGGCTGCGCGCCTACGGCATCCCGCAGTCGCAGGTGGTCATGGCGGTGCGCAACGCGAACCGCGAGACCGGCGGCTCGGTGCTCGAGCTCGGCGAGGCGGAGTACATGGTGCGCGCGAGCGGCTACCTCAAGACGCTCGACGACTTCCGCCAGATCCCGATCATGACGAGCGAGAGCGGCACGCCGGTGCTGCTCAAGGACGTCGCGCACGTGCAGATCGGGCCGGAGATGCGGCGCGGCATCGCCGACCTCGACGGCGAGGGCGAGGTGACCGGCGGCGTGATCGTGATGCGCTCCGGGAAGAATGCGCTCGAGACGATCGAGGCGGTCAAGGCGAAGATCGAGAGCCTGCGCGCGAGCCTGCCCGAGGGCGTGGAGATCGTCACGACCTACGACCGCTCCGGGCTCATCGAGCGCTCGGTGCGGCACCTCGCCGAGAAGCTCGTCGAGGAATTCGTGGTCGTCGCGCTCGTGTGCCTCGTGTTCCTCTTCCACGTGCGCTCGTCGCTGGTGGCGATCGTCTCGCTGCCGCTCGGCGTGCTCATGGCGTTCATCGTCATGCACTACCAGGGAGTGAACGCGAACATCATGTCGCTCGGCGGCATCGCGATCGCGATCGGCGCCATGGTCGACGCGGCGGTGGTGATGATCGAGAACGCGCACAAGCACCTCGAGGCCTGGCACCAGGAGCACCCGGGGGCGAAGCTCGAGGGCGAGCGGCGCTGGCAGCTCATCGGCGACGCGGCGGCCGAGGTCGGGCCGGCGCTCTTCTTCAGCCTGCTGATCATCACGCTCTCGTTCGTGCCGGTGTTCGCGCTGCAGGCGCAGGAAGGGCGCCTCTTCGCGCCGCTCGCGTTCACCAAGACCTACGCGATGGCCGCCTCCGCCGGGCTCGCCGTGACGCTGATCCCGGTGCTCATGGGCTACCTGATCCGCGGTCGGATTCCCTCGGAGCGCGCCAACCCGATCAACCGGTTCCTGATCGCGGTCTACGAGCCGCTGCTCAACGCAGTGCTGCGCTTCCCGAAGGCGACGCTCGTGCTCGCGCTCGCGGTGCTGGCCTCGGTCTGGATCCCGATCTCGCGCCTCGGCTCGGAGTTCATGCCGCCGCTCTACGAGGGCGACCTGCTGTACATGCCGACGACCCTGCCGAGCCTCTCGGCGGGCAAGGCGGCGGAGATCCTCCAGCAGACCGACCGGCTGATCAAGACGGTGCCCGAGGTGCAGCGGGTCTTCGGCAAGATGGGCCGGGCGGAGACGGCCACCGACCCTGCGCCGCTCGAGATGGTCGAGACGGTCGTGCAGCTCAGGCCGCAGAGCGAATGGCGGCCGGGAATGACGGTCGAGAAGCTCACCGAGGAGCTCGATGCGCTCGTGCGGCTGCCCGGGCTCGCGAACATCTGGGTGCCGCCGATCCGCAACCGCATCGACATGCTCGCGACCGGGATCAAGAGCCCGCTCGGCATCAAGGTCTCGGGGACCGACCTCGCGGAGATCGAGCGCGTGGCATCGCAGATCGAGCAGGTGGTGAAGGAGATCCCGGGCGTGAGCTCGGTCCTCGCGGAGCGACTTACGGGCGGCCGCTACATCGACGTCGACATCGACCGTGCGGCCGCCGCGCGCTACGGGATGAACGTGTCGGACGTGCAGGACGTCGTCGCCGCGGCGATCGGCGGCGAGAACATCGGCGAGACGATCGAGGGCCTGCAGCGCTTTCCGATCAATGTCCGCTACCCGCGCGAGCTGCGCGACTCGGTGGAGAAGCTGCGGCGGCTGCCGATCGTGACGGAGCGCGGCGCGCAGATCCCGCTGTCGGCCGTGGCGAGCGTGCGCGTGACCGACGGGCCGCCGATGCTGAAGAGCGAGAACGCGCGGCTCTCGGGCTGGGTCTACGTCGACATCCGCGGGCGTGACCTGGGCGCGGTCGTGGCCGATGCGCAGGGGGCCGTCGCGGACCGGGTGTTGCTACCCCCGGGATACGCCGTGGCGTGGTCCGGCCAGTTCGAGTACCTGGAACGGGCCAAGGCGCGGCTGCAGGTTGTCGTGCCGTTCACGCTGCTGATCGTGTTCGTGCTGCTCTACATGACGTTCCGTCGCTTCGACGAGGCGGCGCTCATCATGGCGACGCTGCCGTTCGCGCTCGTCGGGGGGTTCTGGCTGATCGACCTGCTCGGCTTCAACATGTCGATCGCGAGCGCGATCGGCTTCATCGCGCTTGCGGGCGTGGCGGCCGAGTTCGGCGTCGTGATGCTGATCTACCTCCGGCAGGCGATCGAGCGGCGGGAGCGAGAAGGGCGGATGCGCACGGTCGACGACCTCGAGGCGGCGATCCACGAGGGGGCAGTGCTGCGCGTTCGCCCCAAGGCGATGACCGTGGCGGTGATCCTCGGCGGCCTCATGCCGATCATGTGGTCGCACGGCACCGGGGCGGAGGTCATGCAGCGCATCGCCGCGCCGATGATCGGCGGCATGCTCAGCGCGCCGCTGCTGTCGATGTTCGTGATTCCCGCGGCCTACCTGCTGCTGCGCCGGCGCGGCCTCGCGCAGCGGCAGGACCGCGCGCCGGTCGCACAGGGCGCGACCGAAGCGGCGTGACGGCGCGGGATCCCGATCGACGATCACTCACCCGGAAAGGAAGTCCCCATGAGAAGACTCGTCGCGTGCCTGTTTGCCTTTACGCTCGCCGGTGTCGCGCTCGCGCAGCATGACCACGGGTCGCACGCCGCGTCGGCGACCGCCTCCGGCATGGCCCAGGGCGAGGTGCGCAAGGTCGACAAGGCGGCGAAGACCATCACCCTCAAGCACGGGCCGATCGCGAGCGTCGACATGCCCGCGATGACGATGGCGTTCCCGGTCGCCGATCCCAGGCTGGTCGATCAGGTCCAGCCGGGCGACAAGGTGCGGTTCAGCGCCGAGAAGCGCGGCGACGCGATCGTGGTGACGCGGATCGAGAAGGCGAAGTAGCGAGCCGGCGCCCCGGCCCCGGTCACCGGGAATGAGGCTCCCGGCTGCCCTGACCAAGCGCCCGGTCTACGCCGCCAGCCACTGCTTCACTTCGGCCTGCGTCGGGATGCGGCCGCTGCTCACCAGCTTCTCGTCGATGACGAGGCCCGGCGTGGAGAGGACGCCGTAGTCGACGATCGTCTTCATGTCCGTCACCTTGACGAATTCGGCCTCGACGCCCGCGCTCGCGGCGGCTTCGCGCGCCACGGCTTCGAGCTTGCGGCAGTTCGCGCAGCCGGAGCCCAGAATCTTCACGGTGGTCATCGTTGCTCTCCTCGCGGATGAAGGGGATGGGGCACGCCCTCGCGGCGTCGCTCGACCCACGCAACGGCACCGGCCAGCGCGGCCACGAAGCCGGTCAGCAGGAGGGCCGTGCGCGCGATGCCGGCGCCGTCGACCCACGCGCCGTAGAGGAGCCCCGCCGACATGCTGAACAGGGCCACCAGGGCGACGTAGGCCGCGGTCTTCCTGCGGCCGATCACCGCGGCGACCATGAGCATGCTCTGCAGGCTGAGCTCGGGGTCGGCCATCAGGTACGCGAGCAGCGGGCCGGGATGCATGCCGAGATCGAGGAACATGCGCGCGACGGGCACCTCCACGAGCGTGGGGAAGTACATGAACACGCCGAAGAGCACCGCCACCGCGTTCGCGAGCAGATCGTTCGTTCCGGCGAGGCTCTCGATCCATTCCGGCCGGATCACCTGCCGGACCACGCCCACCACGAACACGCCCACCACCAGCAGCGGAAAGACCTGCTTCACGAAGCGCCACGATTCCCACAGCCAGGCCTGCCAGCGGTCGACCTGCAGCCGGCGCCCGAAGTGCAGTACGGCCCACAGCGCGATCGCGACGGCGAGCACGCGGCCCGTGACCGCAAGTTCCAGGCCGCCCGCCGTCGGCGTGAGGCGGAGCGCCGCGAAGAGCAGGGTGGCGGCGGCAAGACCCAGCGCGATCCAGGTCCAGCGATTCGCCCGCTCGGTGATGTTCTCCAGGCCCTGCCACGCTGCGGCGCCGATCAGGACCAGGAGGAGGATCAGCAGCGATCCCTGCACGGTCACGCCCTCTTCGCCCTTCGCCGCATCGAAGGGCACCCATTCCAGCAGCTGCGACTGCCACGATTGCGCGAAGGGCAGGGGCAATTCGATCGAGAACAGCGTCGCCGAAAGGACCGCCAGCTTGAGGGTGCCTGCGACGAGCGCCGCGATGAGCGCGAGCAGCAGGCCGAGCGCGGCCGGCTCCATGCTGCCCTCGCCCGCGAACAGCGCATCGGTGCGCGCGTCGCGGGTCGCATCGTCCTGCCGGAAGAGGATCGCCATCAGGAGGCCGATGCCGATGCCGAACACCAGACAGAGCAGCAGGCGCGCGGCCGCGAACTCCGGGCCGAGGATGCTGCCCGTGTAGGCGAGCGCGAGCACGTTGCCGGCCGGCGCGAAGAAGAGGAAGGTGATGGCGGGGCCGAGCCCGGCGCCCTTGGTGTAGATGCCCGCGAAGAGCGGCACGATGGTGCACGAGCAGACGGCGAGCAGCGATCCGGCGGCGGCCGCCGCCGGGTACGACACGCGCGGCGAGGTCTTGCGTCCCAGCCAGCGCGTCACGCTTGCCTTGGGGATCAGCGCCGCCATCGCCCCGGCGATGAAGAAGGCCGGCAGGAGGCACAGGAGCACGTGCGCGGCCAGATAGGCCGCGAGGTTGCCGAGGCCGCCATTCACGAGATGCAGGAAGGTTCCCATTTCCGAGCTCCGAGGGCCGCCCTCACGGCCGCGGCCTTCTCCGGGCGGCCACGCGTCGCGCACGCGTCCGCGGAGGGCGCGCGGTCGGGAGCGCAGGCAAGACCGCCTCGACGCCGGGAACGCGGTCCCGGTACTGCCGGCACCGCGCGGGGTCGTTGGCGCAGCAGTTCTCGGTGAGGAAGGCGATCACCTCGAGCATCACCGGGATGTTGGCGCGGTAGCGCTGGTAGCGGCCCTCCTGCTCAACCGTCGCCAGCCCGGAGAGCGTCAGCGTCTTGAGGTGGAAGGATGTGTTGCTCAGGGGCAAGCCCAGCGCCGCGGCGATCTCGCCGGCGACCATACCCGTCGCGCCGCGCGGGACCAGCTGGCGATAGGCATCGAGCCGAACCTCGGAGGACAGCGCCGTCATGACTTCGAGCACCTTCGACTTGTCCATGAGCGCTCCCGAGGTCGTCTGGCTTACGCTTCAACCTTAGTTGAAGAATTGCAGACTTCAAGCGGACCACGCCGGCCGGCGGTTCCCGGACGACCCTGGGGACGGAACGCTCCGCCATGCACGACGGGAGTGCATGCCCGCTACGCCCCGCCCAGGCCCCACCGAGGCCCCACCCTTCCGACGTTGACTCCATTCGACGTTTCCATTATCATAAAAACATGAAAGAAGGAGATGCCGTAGTCGCGCTTGCCGCCCTCGCCCAGGGCACGCGCCTTTCTGTGTTCCGGCTGCTCGTGCAGGCCGGACCCGCCGGACTCACCGTCGGGCGGATCGCCGAGGCCCTGGACGTGGCCGCGCCCACGCTCTCGTTCCACCTCAAGGAGCTCGCTCACGCGGGTCTGGTGGAGAGCCGTCAGGAGGGCCGGTTCATCCGCTGCTCCGCGAGCTTCGAGCGCATGACCGAGCTGCTCTCCTTCCTCACCGAGAACTGCTGTCGTGACAGCGGTGGTAGCTGCGTGACCTCGCGCTGCGAGCCCGACGCGACCCCTGCCCGCCCTCGCCGGAGAACCCATGAAGCGCTTCCACGTCCATCTCGCCGTCGATGACCTCGCTGCGAACATCCGCTTCTACTCGACCGTCTTCGGCGTGCCGCCGAGCGTCGAGAAGGCCGACTACGCGAAGTGGATGCTCGACGATCCGCGCATCAACTTCGCCATCTCCTGCCGCGGCCTGAAGCCCGGCCTCGACCACCTCGGCGTGCAGGTGGAGTCGGAGGAGGAACTGCTGGCGTTGCGCGACAACGTCGGGCGCGCGGAGATCGCCGCGCTCGACCAGCCCGAGGCGGCGTGCTGCTACGCCCGGTCCGACAAGTACTGGATCACCGATCCGCAGGGCGTGGCGTGGGAGACCTTTCGCACGCTGGGCGACATCCCGGTGTTCGGCGAGACGGTCGCCAAGCAGGACGGGGCCGCCTGTTGCGCACCGGCGCCGCAACCGGTCGCGTTCGTGAAGCGACCGGCGACGCCGAAGTCCTGCTGCTGAGGCCGGCATGACCGAGCAGCCCCACCAGGTGCGGTTCCCGGGCGTGAGCAACTCCGCCGGCAGCCGCCTCGACCAAGGGTTGCCCCACGAGATCGAAACGACGCAGATCGAGGAGACAGCGGAATGACCGCCCAGGCAACCACCGCGGGTGCTCCGCCCGAAAAGGCCGCGATCGGTTTCTTCGAGCGCTGGCTGACGCTCTGGGTGTTCCTGTGCATCGTCACCGGGATCGCGCTCGGGCAGTTCTTTCCGGCGCCGTTCCAGGCGCTCGGCCGGATGGAGGTCGCGCGCGTCAACCTCCCGGTCGGCCTGCTCATCTGGGTGATGATCATCCCGATGCTGCTCCGGATCGACTTCGGCGCGATCGGGCAGGTGCGCCAGCACGTGCGCGGCATCGGCGTGACGCTCGCGGTGAACTGGCTGGTGAAGCCGTTCTCGATGGCGCTCCTCGCCTGGATCTTCATCCGGAACGTGTTCGCACCCTGGCTGCCGGCGGACCAGATCGACAGCTACATCGCCGGCCTCATCCTGCTTGCCGCCGCGCCGTGCACGGCGATGGTGTTCGTGTGGAGCCAGCTCACCAAGGGCGACCCGTACTT
>Ga0209254_10002302_pt1 | contig 17337 bp, 15 predicted proteins | sample FrelakmetDIP11DI_FD_187148 | JGI IMG/M metagenome (GOLD analysis project Ga0209254, IMG submission 187148) | Freshwater lake sediment microbial communities from the University of Notre Dame, USA, for methane emissions studies - DIP11 DI (SPAdes)... | ecosystem: Environmental > Aquatic >... | reverse complement strand
GCTCGCACTGCTTATGATCGGACCACGAGCCATGCAGGCATTTCAGAAAAGGACAGCCCCGGTTCTCAATTACTATGCGGATTGGACCAACTGGCTTCCTATCATGCAGGCATATGAAGCCCGTAAACCAGGCTACTTTGCTACCCCTGCGGTTAACCTGATCTTTGCTCTCAACGTGAGCCTCAGGCAGATCTTGATGGAAGGGATGCCAGCGCGTGTTGCTCGTCACATTGCCATCAGCCGGTCATGCAAAGCGGGTATTACAGCACTTGGGTTGGACCAGGTACCACTGCAGCCTGAGTATGCTGCCCACACGCTTACCGCCCCGCGTTACCCTCAAGGGGTGAATGGGGCGGAATTCCTGGGTCTGGTTTTACAATCCGGTGTTACCCTGGCCGGTGGCCTGCTACCAGCCATCCGCAATGAATACTTCCGCATCGGTCATATGGGTGCCACCACCCTGGCAGATGTTCTGGTGACCATTAGCGCAATCGAGAACTCGCTGGCTGGTTGTGGGTATAAATTTACCCCAAACACGGGAGTTGAAGCAGCTCGAGCTGCAGGTAAGAAAATCATATAATCAATTCACAAGAATTAGGGATTGTCTCTGTCTATATAGGACATAGGTCGTCCCTCATTGTGGGATTTAAATCTTCACGCGTTGTGGGTTATTGACTGTCCCGTAAAGTATTCCTGCATTGGCTCAAAGTAACTTTCCACCCAGCCTTGTTCATATTGCCCCCCATGGGGTGGCAGACCAGTATGGTGTAAGGTAAGCCTAGTTTGGTCACCAACGGCTTCCAACGTGATTTCAATGCACGAGTCTGGTTCATCATCGCTGAACTCTGTAGTCCGCCACGATTGCACGATGCGCTTCCCGTACTCCAGCTCAAGATTCCTTCCCTGGATATAACCCTCCCAGGCTGTGAATTCAGCCCCAACCTCTGACGATAGGATGGCTGAACCGCCTGTCATTTCGGTATGACCCTCAGAACTCAGCCAGGCTTTATAGATTTCCTCTGGGGATGCCGGAATTAATGTAGATACGATAAATTCGATTGCCATATTTACGATTCCTTATTATTTCCCTGTCTTATCCGATAATGTCTAAAGCTGTTTATCTCTTATATATCTTTACAATCAGTTTAAACCGGGTGATTGCAAATAATCCTCCAGCACACTCCGAAAGGTGCCAACTTGCTCCGCTATAATTAAATCCCGTGATGATCAAAGGTCATTTTAAATACTCTCCCTGCTCTAGCTCCTGCATCACCTGGTGGAACCATTCCCCCGCCTGGTGATGCTTGACTGTCAGGTCAGCTGCATCAGACACAAAAAATAGCCTACCCAGCTTTTCCACCACTGCTATGGGTAAATCATATTGGATATAACGCGTATAGAATTTGTGCCGGGCAGGCACATCCATATATCGTATGCGCAGCAGCTCAACCAAAGGCCTGATGGTGGAGGCATAATAAAATGAGATTGCTTCAATATTATTACTACGGTTGAGCTCCTTGGTCGTTTCCACCTGGAACAAATCAAACGTCACTTTCATTTGTTGGATCTGTTTATCTAGTTTTATTTGTAATTGCTGAGGATCAAATACAGGCGGCTGGGTTATATCCAGTTTATCAAAGATTACCCTGGCAGTGCCGTGTTGCTCCACCTCTAAAAACTTATAGGGGGCACTGTGCTGCATGATCAGTGCATCCACAAACAAGAACGGACTGGCATTTTTTAAACGATAAAAGACTTGGGAATGACCATGCCAGGTTGGTTGAGGCAGCTCATATCTCAATTCAATGGGTGATAGACCTTGCAAGGTGCTTTCGATAACCTCCCAGGCTTTGGCGACAAAATCATCTTGAACATCGACCATCAAATCGATATCGGAATACTGGTCAAGGCGATTAAAAGCAGCCGCGACTGGCTCCCAAAGCGCATAAACTTCATCAATAGGCTTCAGCGACTTCTCCAAAGCGGATAGGATATCTTCACGTGTCAGCATGATCACCTCATAAAAAAACAACCCGGAAATGTTGAAATCCGGGTTTTGAGCTCACTTGGTAATCTTTTCCTTGATGGCTTCTTCGACTTTTTTCTCGTCATAGCCTACCAGGATGGTCCCTTCGATATCAAAGGTTGGTGTTGTGCGGGTACCACCAGCCCACTTCTTCACCTGATCTGCAGCACCAGGTGTCACATCAATATCCACCTCTATGTAGTCGATGTTATTGGTCTGGAACCAGGACCGCGCACGTCGGCAACCCGGGCACCAGCGCGTGCAATACATCACTACGCCCCCATGTGGTAACCGGATATCCTCAGGTTTGATCGGTGGTGGTGCCGGGTTACGCAATGCAGCTTCAGGATCGATTCGCCGTAGCACTTCCAACACGACATTATTATCAGGTTGGTGATCGATATCGTGGATGTCGATGTAGCGGATATAGCCACGCTTATCGATTACTAAAATTGTGCGCTCAGAATCTCCTTCTTTCTCTCTTAATACGCCATACAAATTTGCCACCCTACCGTGCGGCCAGAAATCACTCAACAGGGGGTAATTAATTCCCCCCATGGATTCAGCCCATGCTTTCAGGCAGGGAACATGGTCAACGCTTATGCCCAGGACCTGGGCATCCAATCCCGCGAACTTGGTAGTATCAACCTCGTACGACGGGATCTGACCTGTTCAGATAGGTGTCCAGGCCTTAGGGAAAAACACCAGTACAACGTTTTTACCCAGGTAATCGCTCAGCTTGACGTCCTTTTCCAGATGCGATGGCAGGGTAAAATCAGGAGCTGCCTGACCGACATATAGCTTCATGTTTACCTCCTTTCTGGTGAATTATTTTACCCTAGTTTAATTGATAGATGGGCAGCGTACGCTGTCCATCTGGTGAAAACTGGATTAATGTTATTTAATATCTTTAGGTAAGAAGGGTCCTCCAAACAAGGGTGCAAAGACACAAAAATTAAATAACCCTGCGACCAGAGGTACCAATCCAACGATTGCCAGGATGATCCCACCGATACCATGAACTACCGTCAGACCAACAATGATAAGTATAATTCCTGCCACGATGCGGAGCAAACGACCAGCCAACGAAGACATGAAGCGCGCAAAACCCATAATATTCTCCTTTTTTTTGACACTCAATTTATTTGAATTTTCAATGCTTGCTTGTTTGTTGCACCCTTTAGATACACTGGAGAAAAAAAGGTTACATCCATTGCATTAGCAATTACCCGGGTTTTTAGATCTTGCTCCTGCATACCAAACGGTTGTAGGATGGTAGCTGCGGCGCGGAACAACAGCACGCGGTAACGCTCCTGATCTATGCTGCGTAACTCGGGTGGCTGCGGTAAGTCCCAGGCATGCACACCCGGCTCGCCCAGCGTGTACACGAAGCGCACCCGCTGCCCCGGGCGTAGGTTCTTACCCACCGCTGCCAGTTGTGCTGCCGCCCTGGCAGCAGGCGAGGGAGTGCGGTATTCGGATAACTCACGACTCAACGTCTGTGAAATCAACAGGTCCTCCACACGCACTCCACCAGTGCGCAGCTTGGTCAACGCCCTGCGCAGCGACTTTAATATCTTGGGTAGGTAGGTGGAGCGATCATCCACATTGGAAGCTTGCACCAGAGCATCCATGATCTCCATTTGCACATTCGATACCCAGGCTGGCGTGTCATGGCGGCGGGTTTCAATGCCGCGCATCTTCAGACTGCCATCCTTGAAAACACCAAAATAACGGTTGGGCACCGGCACACGCTCGTCCAGGCGCGAGGGCAGGAACGCCACCCAACGGTAGATACCATCCAGGGCGATCGGCAACCCGGTGCGGGTGGTGATCTCCTCCAGCAGCGGTTGGAACGACTTTACCTCCGCCAATCCCTTCTTTTTCACCCACAAACCATCCACGTACATATGCAACACGGTGTAGCCCATATCTTCGGCAGCTTCCTTGGCGCGCAGAAGCATCTCGCGCCCGTAGGCGGTAACTGCCTCGTGAGCTTCGATGCGCCCAAAGCGGGCATTCTTGTAACCCAGGTAGCCAAAACAGGTTACTAGCAGCCACTTGTGCGCGGTAGCCTGCGCCTGGTAAGTCTGGCGGCGCGGGTCCCAGGCGGGCAGTTCTGCCAGGCGCAGCTTGAGCTCCAGCCGCTTATCCAGCAGTGGTGCCAGCGTCTGGGGGATCAGGCCAGAGGTCTCCTGGTCGATCCACAAACCAAGCTCCGAAACCCTCTCCAACCGGGCGTATTGGTCGCGACCCATAGTGTTCGGGTCTGCTACCGTCTCAGGCGAGATGTTAAAGTGGCGCATGATGCTCGGGTACATAGAAATGAAATCCACCTCAGCCACGTCGCGGTGTAAACCGATCAGGGGCTGGTAGACCAGTCCACCCTGGTCAGCCTGCATCATCTCAAGAGCGCTCTTGGGACGCTCAGCCTGCTGCTTGTGCCAGGGCACCATGATCCCCAGGCGCAATGCGGTCACCATCTGCATGGCAGAGATGCCACTGCCCGGTGAAACGCGTGCCACCGTCTGCCCTGCCAAAGCCGTGACGCGTGCCAGCTCATACACCCCCTCCAGCCCGTACTCGTGGAATAACATCGCATTGCAGCCGTCGATGTGCCAGCGCCCAAACAGGTGCACCTGCTTACCGCGGTAGATCACCTGCCCGTATGCCTGGTAGCTGCGTTCATCTTTCCGGATGACCTCCCTGCCCGGCTCACGGTTCAAGGGCAGCGGGATGTGCCATTGGTCGGCCAGGTCAATCAGATACGGCAGCAACCAGGTATCACCCCAGGCTGTCATCAGCACGTCGGGGTCCTGGCGCTGAAGGATGGCGCGCAGGTTGATCAGCAGCGGGCGAGGATGCTGCAGGCTGAAGCGATAGGATACGCTCATGGAGCGCACGTACAGTGCGGTAGGGGCGGCATGCGCAGGGTCGACGTCCGGCTCGATCGCCAGCAGGCGCAGAGGGGGTGGCGGGGGGTCAAGCTCCCAGGGCGTATCCAGCACCTTCAGAGCCTGCACGACGCCCCGTTCGTCTGCTTCTACCTGGCAGTGCACCAGCGGAAATGTGTTGTAGATGGCCGCATGGCGCGTGGTGATGGGCAGGTCAGCGTCGTAATAGGGCAGCTCAGGGAATTCGCGGGCAACACGTTGAAAAAGGTAAGGCTGGGCTGCCGTTTGGCTCACCTGGGCTTCCAGCACATCCACTGGCTTGGGCGAGAAGATATCCCGCCGCTCGGTGCGTTTCAGCTCCACCTTTTCCGGCTGTGACTGCAGAAAACGCCACAAGTGGCGCAAGCGCGCAGGCTCACCAGCCGCATAAAAGGTGATGGGAAAATCCTGGGTCAGGCGATGGCGCTGACCGTCCTCGCCAATCAGCCAGAGCACAATCCCGCTCTGCGTGTCAGCAAACAGGTCCAGCAGCCAGCCTTTAAGCTCAACCATGAAAGTCAATCAGGTCAGGTCAGGAGTTGAGGCCTGGGGCTCCGATCGACCTGGGTCAGGCGGCGAGGCAGGAGATCCCGCCCTCTCAGGCACGTGATGCGCGGCTGGGTTACCCGCCTCCACTGCTGCCGTGAGCGAATCGAGATAGGCTGTGGAATCGCCCTGCTCAAGCTGCTCCAGGGCAGCAGCATCGCTGGGGTTGAGCAGATAACGCATGCGCAGCACCTGCTTGTGCTCTTCCAGCAACATCGACAGCAGGAAAATCTCAAAAGGCAGGGCATGTGAAGCATAAGCTGCTGCTGCCAGGTGTTTGTGGGCAGCCGCAAAGAGGTCATCCAGTGCTTTCTGGTCGCTGCGGCGCAGGGCGCGTCGGAAACGCAGGAAAGACTGCTGTTCATGCAGAAAAACTTGAGTAACAGATGGAAGTGTACGGCCCATAAAGAACCTCCTTAAAATAGGCGCAGCGGCTCGGCAGGTTGCGGCTCTTCAAAGCTCCATACCTGTCCGGCTACTCCAGTCAATATTTCCAGCAGCTCTCCCGGCTGGTCGCGGGTGGGAAAACTGGCACTCACTGCCACGGAGGCTGCCCGGCATAACCGTCGCAGCTCAGCCAGGCTCACATCCAGCAGGCGCAACCGCTCCGGCAGCCTGACATTCTCATCATAGAAGGTATCCAGCAGGTTCAGCACCAGGACGGGTGAGAAGTCGGAGACTGACTCCGTCAGCAGCGTTTCCACCTGGTAGCAGGTGAAGGCGCGTGCCACGCTCACGCGTTCCAGCGCAGCCTGCCAGTAAGACGTCTGCTGGCGCAGCTGGCGTGCCAGCCCGTAACCATCAAAGCAATTACCGGCATCCACCAGGCGCACCCTGCCGGTCAGTGCCAGGCGTGCGGTCAAGACGGTCATCATCTGACGCTGGGCTCGGTGTGGCGCCAGCACCAGGTGGAGTTGTCGGGGGGAAAGCTGAAGGGAATCATCTATATTTCTACCATAGCCGGTAGCAGGATGTGCGTTCGTGTTCATATTCTGATTATATCAGAACATTTGTTCTAGTTACATTAGAGTTTAATCAATTTCACCCATCAAATACCAACCTTGGGCTGGCATTAAAAATGCACCCTTCCCCGGGAGAATGGAATGAATTTATTACGCTCCACCAGTACATGTCGAACGCCTACCGGTGCCATGCGTGCATCGGATCATCTGATCCCCTGGAAGGTGACCTTGCCTATTTTTAATTCTACTTGCGCTGGGCAGGGTGCGGTGCAGATCTGGTAAAGCTGCGTTTAAGAAAGCTCGGGAGTGTTTTCCTTGCTCTCGTTTTGCGTTATGGCAGGGGCGAAAATCAATCCTGCTTAAGGTGACTATAAGGATTCACAAGATTTTATTATGGTAAAATCACCAGCCGTTAAAAAGATGACCCTTTGCATTAGTAACGTTTACCGATGAACACTTTCCTTTCTTCCTCTTCTGCTCGCCCGGCTAACAACCACAAGCTTCTCATCCAGTTATCCGAGGTGGCTAAGGTATACAATACTGCCGCAGGCGATTTCATCGCGCTCAAGGGCATCAATGCTGATATTTATGCAGGTGAATTTGTGGGAGTGATCGGTAAGTCGGGGGCGGGAAAGAGCACCTTGCTCAACATGATCACTGGGGCAGACATGATCTCCTCCGGTGAGGTTATCTTCAATGCTTCGGATGGGAAAAGCGTCTCTATCCACAAGCTGAGTGAGAATTCTCTGGCTGTGTGGCGCGGGCGTAACGTGGGTATCATCCATCAGTCTTTTCAGCTATTGCCCATGCTCAACCTGGTGGAGAACATCATGCTGCCGCTGGATTTTAGTGGTCGTTACAAGCGGCGGGTCAGCAAAGAGCTTGCCATCGAGCTACTCAAGCTGGTGGAATTGGAAGACCATGCCTATAAGCTGCCAGCTTATATCTCGGGTGGGCAAAAGCAACGTGTTGCGATCGCTCGTTCCCTCGCCAATGACCCGCCAATCATCGTTGCAGATGAGCCTACCGGTAGCCTCGACACTCTCACGGCAGAAACCATCTTCGAGATATTCGAGAAACTTATCGAACAGGGGCGCACGATCATCATGGTCACGCACGACAATAACCTCGCTCCGCGCTTCACCCGCCGTCTGCTGATTGCGGATGGATTGATCACAGCCGATTCAGGATTCCATCTGGCACCCATCCAGGAGCAACGATGAACGATACTACTTCTGCTCCCGTGATCCAGCTACGCCAGGTGGTGAAGCGCTTTAAGACCGCAGCAGGTGAATATATCGGGCTGCGAGGCGTGGATGTAGACATCATGGCGGGTCAGTTCGTCGCTATCGTCGGCAAATCCGGCAGCGGTAAGTCTACAATGCTCAACATGATCACAGGCATCGACCACCCTACCTCCGGTGAAGTGTTGGTGAATGGGGTGAATATCTATAAAATGAGTGAAAGTGAGCGGTCGTTATTCCGTGGGCATAATCTTGGGATTGTGTTCCAGTTCTTCCAACTGTTACCCATGCTCACATTGCTGGAAAATACAATGCTTCCAATGGACTACTGTAATGCTTTTTCTCCATCGGAGCGTCCACAGCGTGCCATGGAGCTGCTCAAGATGGTCGGTTTACAGGAGCATGCACATAAGCTCCCGGCAGCTGTTTCCAGCGGACAACAACAGGCTGCGGCCATTGCCAGGGCAATGGCAACCGACCCACCCATCATTGTCGCTGATGAACCCACCGGGAACCTCGACTCACGCTCCGCAGAAGAAATCATCAATCTTTTCAACCAGCTGGTCCTGCAGGGCAAGACAATCATCCTGGTCACACATGATGCATCAATCACCAAGCGAACTACACGAACTTTGATCATTGCGGATGGCAAGATCATTGATGAGACTGTTGCCCAGGCACTGCCATTGCTCAACCACAACCAAATGCTCAAGGTGACCAACTCGCTAGAGCATATGGAAATAGCCGCGGGTGCCACGATCATTCACAAGGGTGAGCATATTGATTACTTCTTCATGATCGCCCAGGGTGAAGTGGAGGTTGTGCTGCAACCACCCAAGGGTACGGAGGTAACCCTCGCCCGGTTGCGAGAAGGTGAATTCTTCGGCGAGGTAGAGCTGGTCCATGGTGGTAATTCAATCGCGAACGTGCGCGCATTTCCTGATGGTCCGGTAAAGCTTGTAGCCCTGCATCGTAAGGAATTCACAGAAATGCTGGTTGGCTCCCCTCTTACTGAAGAAGCCCTCTCACGCATTGTCCAGGCTCGTCTGGTGCAGAACCGTAGCGCAGATCGAAAGAAACGATGGTGGTAATACAATGAGACCACGCTGGCACAAGGTCCTCTCCGATTTATGGGATAACAAAATGCGCACCCTATTGGTGGTGGCATCCATCGCTGTGGGTGTATTTTCTATTGGCATGATTGCCGGAACCTACGAGATCATCTCCACGGATATGGGAGCCAGTTATGCCTCTGCCAATCCTGCAAACATTGTTATGGGCACTGATGATTTTGGAAAGAACCTTCTGGATTCTATTAAAAACCTAGATGGTGTAAAAGAGGCTGAAGGGCGACGATTCTTTTCTGTCAGCATCCGTGTTCCAGGTGGCGATTGGTCTAACATCGATCTTGTAGCGATCAGTGACTTTTCTGATACAAACATCAACCTATTGCTTTCGCTGCAAGGTAGCCCCATTCCCGCCGATAAGCAGGTGCTGTTGGAAAGCCAGGTTCTGGATGATCTCTCAGTTGAGGTTGGGGACGAGCTGGAATTCCAGCTTCCAAATGGCACTGTCAAGATAATGACAGTGGCTGGTATTGTGCAGGATCAAACTACCAGTGCAGGCGATTTTCTGGCATCTCCACTGGGATATATCACCCTCAATACCCTGCCCTGGTTGGGGCAGCCCAGCGATTACAACCGTCTGTTTGTCACTGTTGATGGCGATTCAAACGACATTGATCACATCCGTGAAGTATCATCAACGGTCTCAGATAAAATTGAGAAAAGCAATCTGCAAGTCTACCGCACTCAATTGAACAAGACCAACGAACACCCAATGGCATCAACAGTTCAAGCAATCCTGGGTATCCTGATGGCGCTGGGAATATTAATCGTGTTTTTAAGCAGCTCATTGATTGCCAACACGCTTAACTCATTGCTCACTCAACACTTACCACATATTGGGGTAATGAAGCTGATCGGGGCGCGCAGCCAGCAAATCTTCGGCATGTATATCGTCCTTATCCTGTTCTTCGGGATGATTGCTTTGCTGATTGCCCTGCCCCTCGGAGCGCAGGCAGCATATCTCCTTTCCGAATACATTGCCAATAAGATGAACTTTAATCTGCAGGGTTATCGTATCGTTCCTTTAGCTTATCTCCTGCAGATTATCGTCGCTATATTGGTACCGCTGGCAGCTGGCTTCATACCCATCATTACCGGCTCTCGGGTTAAAGTGCAGGTAGCCATCAGCGGTAGTGGATTAAGCGATAGTAAGAGGTCCAATGGCTGGGTGGAACGCCTGGGCAGCCGGGTGAAATGGCTTTCGCGACCGACATTGATATCACTGCGTAATACTTTTCGGCGCAAACGCCGCCTGTTACTTACACTTTTCACCTTAACCATCGGTGGTGCCATCTTCATCGCCGTCTTCAATGTCCAGCGTTCATTGACAGATTTCATCTTAATGACTGAGAAATATTTCATCGCCGATGTAACACTTAACTTTGACCGACCTTACCGCCTGGATGAGATTAACCAGGTTGTCATGGGCATCCCACATGTGCAGCATGTTGAGGGCTGGTCTTTCGTATCCGCTGATATCATCCGTCCTGATGATAGCGTTGCTGATTATATAACCATCCTGGCACCGCCTGTGGATAGTAAATTAATCAAGCCAATCATACTGGAAGGCCGCTGGTTGGAACCGGGTGATATGACTGCCATCACGGTCAGTGAAGCCATTTGGAGTGAATTCCCCGACCTAAAACCAGGTGACCAGCTCAAGCTTAAGGTTAACGGTCAAGAAGATGAATGGACCGTAGTGGGTATTTTCAAGTTCATCAGCCGTGACCAGATCATTGCCTATGCCACCTACGATTACATCTCCGAGCTGCTCAATCTTCCCAATCAAGCATTTTCTTACCGTGTTGTTACCGATGAACATTCCTTGGATTATCAAGAACAAATGAGTGCGACGATCGACAGTTATCTCCGTAACCTTGGCTACCATGTTAGCGAGACACAAGCAGGATTGGCAACTCTGCAAACTGCCTCAGAGAGCCTGGCGATCCTGATCAATTTCCTGCTCGTTATGGCTGTACTGACCGCAATCGTAGGTAGTATTGGTTTAACCGGCACGATGGGTATGAACGTCATGGAACGCACGCGTGAGATTGGCGTAATGCGCGCCATCGGTGCAATCGACGGACAGATTATGAGAACAGTCATGATTGAGGGAATAATCATCGGGTTGATCAGTTGGTTCCTGGCAGCCCTTGCTTCATTCCCAGTAACCATCCTGCTAAACCGGATCATCAGCCTGGCAATCTTTAACTCGCCAAGCAAATTCATGCTGAATCCATATGGATTTCTCATCTGGCTTGGATTGGTCCTGCTCTTGTCAGCCGTAGCCAGTGTGCTGCCTGCTCGAAATGCCGCCCGGTTGACCATCCGTGAGGTATTGGCATATGAATAGTAATTAATTAATAGAGGTGAGCTATGAAACGTAATTTGATATTCTTCTCAATTTTTTTCCTCACAGCACTTCTGCTGAGTAGCTGTAGCGTATTTGACACGCAGAGCACACCGGAGAGTACCCCTATCCCCACTGTGCAAGCCAGCAGCTCCGTCATCAGCCAGGGAAACCTGGTGCCCAAGGATTATATGTATCTGGCATTTCCAGGCGGTGGACATATATCTGAAATCCTGGTGAAGCAAGGTGACCAGGTAACCACAGGGCAGCTATTGGCAAGCTTAGGTGATCGGCAACAATATCAGGCGAATCTGACCGCTACCCAGCTGGAAGTAGAAAATGCCCAGCAAGCGTTAAATGATCTCAATAAGAATGCCGACATCTCATCCGCGAATGCATGGCTGACACTGGAAGACGCTAATCAAGCAGTCATTCAAGCCGAAATCGCCTGGAGCTTGGTGGATACCGATGATTACCAGAAGAAGATCGATGATGCAGAAATCAAGGTTTCCGATGCTAAAACCGCCTTAGATGACGCCCAAACAGAGTTTGATAAGTATGCAAATTTGGCAGCAGACAACCCGACCCGCAAGACAGCCGAAACCGCCCTCACCACCGCTCAGGATGATTATGATGCTGCAGTCCATGAGCGCGACCAGCTCATCATCGATAAGAATAAGGCGGAAGCCTCCTTGCAACTGGCACAAGCTCTCCAAGCTAAAGCGCAGACGAACTATGATTCCACCCGTCAAGGTCCCGACCCCGACCAGCTCAAACTAGCCCAAATGAACCTGGATACTGCCCTGGCCCATCAGACCTCTGCCCAGGCCGCATTAGACAACCTGGACTTAAAGGCTCCATTCAGCGGCACGGTGGTGGATGTGAACGTCAGCGTAGGCGAGCTGGTTGGCTCAGACAAGTGGGCAGTGCTGGTGGCTGATTTCTCCGAATGGTACGTGGACACCAGCGACCTGACCGAACAAGAAGTCACCAAGGTCTCTATTGGCCAGGGTGCAACCATTAAACCTGACGCATTACCTGACCTGCAAGTGAAAGGTGAAGTAATCGAGATTGCCGATAGGTTCTACGTGCAAGCCGGCGACGTGCTCTATAAGGTGCGCCTGCATGTACCTCAGCCTGATCCCAACTTCCGCTGGGGTATGACGGTCGAGGTGACCTTCAATCCGTAAAATCTCCATCCGTGCTTCCAGGCTTTCGAATGGCAACTCTTTACCATTCAGTAGCGAGCCCAGCTCAAGCTGAACACTGGTAGTGCTTGAGGAACAACGACCTAAATCAACCATGTGTTGATGAGCTTCATGCGGCGCATTTTCTTGGATCCTTTTTTTCTCCAACATATGCGCCGCATATGTTTTAATCAACTATAATCAAGCTCGAGGAGAGAGAATCATGCATATTCTGACCGATGCCCAGGAAAACCTGCTCAAAGATGCCCGTAGTTTGTTGAACGATCTTCGTGCTTCCCTGATCCAGTTTGGAGCGGCCTCCGAGGACCATGAGACCCTGGCTCAATCTATCCGCCAGCTGGACGAGCTCTTTTTGCTGGTGGTGGTGGGTGAGTTCAATTCAGGCAAGAGTGCCTTTATTAATGCGCTTTTAGGGCAAAAGATCCTCAAAGAAGGTGTCACACCGACCACAACCCAGATCAATGTCTTGCGCTATGGTGAGGCACCGGAACGCCGCGTGGAGAGCGAGAGCCTGCACACCCTGACCGCACCAGTGGAATTATTGGCAGAGCTGAATATCGTGGATACCCCCGGTACCAATGCCATTATCCGCCAGCATGAAGCCATCACCCAACAATTTGTCCCCCGCTCCGACCTGGTGCTGTTTGTCACCTCCGCGGACCGACCCTTCACTGAAAGCGAGCGTGCTTTTATGGAGAGGATCCGCGATTGGGGGAAAAAAGTTCTCATCGTGCTGAATAAGATTGACCTGTTCCAGAGCAGTGAAGAACTGGACCAGGTGATCGCCTTTATCAATGGAAATGCACGTCAATTGCTTGGTATCGCCCCTGAGATCTTCCCCATCAGCGCCCGCCTGGCATTACGCTCCAAGCTGGGAGAACCTGACCTTTGGCAAAACAGCCGGTTTGAAGCGTTGGAACAATACATCCAAACCACACTGGATGACAAAGGTCGCCTGACATTGAAATTCATGAACCCCCTGGGGGTTGGCGCTCACCTGGTGGAAAAGTACCTGCAGGTAACCAATTCCCGCATGGACTTATTGAAAACGGATTTTGCTATGCTGGCGGATGTGGATGCGCAGCTTACTCTCTACCAACAGGATATGCGCCGCGACTTTGACTTCCGCATGTCGGACCTCGAAAAAGTACTGTTCGAAATGGAGCAGCGCGGCCAGGACTATTTTGATGAGACCCTGCGTCTGCCGCGCGTGTTCGACCTGCTGAACAAAGCCCGCATCCAAAAAGAGTTTGAGCAGATGGTGGTCGCTGACGTCCCACAGAGGATCGAGATAAAAGTAAATGAGATGATCGATTGGCTGGTGGAAGCCAACCTGCGCCAGTGGCAGGCGGTGATGGAGCACCTCGCCGATCGGCGACGCCAGCACCAGGAACGCATCATTGGCGATGCGGCCGGTGGTAGTTTCCACTACGACCGTGAGCAACTGATCGAAGGGGTAGGGCGTGAAGCCCAGCGTGTGGTCGATACGTATGATCAAAAAGCAGAGGCACGCCTCATGGCAGAGGGAGCCCAAACAGCAGTAGCTGCTCTGGCTGCCACCGAGGTCGGCGCAATCAGCCTGGGTGCGCTAGTCGCCATCCTTGCCACTACTGCTGCCGCAGATGCCACTGGGATTATCCTGGCCAGTGTCATCGCCCTGCTTGGGTTGTTCATCATCCCTGCAAAAAAACGCCAGGCCAAAGCTGAGCTGCGCGGTAAGATAGCCAATCTACGAGAGCAGCTCACCCAATCGCTGCGCACCCAGTTTGAGCAGGAAATGGAACGTGGGATGCAAAACATCAAGGATGCGATTGCCCCCTATTCACGCTTTGTGCGCGCTGAGCAAGCTAAGCTGGATGAAGTACAGTCAAAACTTACAGAGACGAAAATCGGTCTGCAGAACCTTAAAGTGCAAGTGGAAGAAGAGATCGCCACGTGAGATTGTGATAAAAGTGACATTTCATCCTTGACTCATGTTTGAATCGGGATAATAATAATTGCGTCCCAGTGTGATGAAAGCGAGGAAATTTAAGGATATATATATTTAGCTATATCTCGTACGTAATTTTGTTTATGGATGCGATGAATCAAAGATCATTTTGGGTCGCTTAACCATTTATTGAGGGGAAATCTTTGGGGAGTTAATAGCGAAACCGGCCAGAAATGCCGGTTTTTACTTTTTTACAGCGCATATATAGTTATTCATCTCTGGTTTGGAGGTGGTCACAACACAAAAATAATAAATTTCGATGAAAAATAATGTTGTAACTAACAAATACAATCCTTGAGGAGGATTCAATGAAACGCAATGTGATTTTCTATTCAATGAGCCTGATCATCATCTTCAGCATGCTGGTGGGTTTAACGACCAGCACGGCACATACGCCACAATTAACAGTGCAGCCTATCACGCCTAATACTGACCCGCCAAGCACCGATGTGGCAATTGATTTGCCCCGTGAGCAAACCTTATACTTCAATGGTATACAGTGGGGTTCGGTTAATGGTTGGAATCCATACTCTGACAGTATGAATAATGCCATGGCTGTCACAGCGAAGGACGCTGCCCGTGTCACCATGTTCGAAACCCTGTACCTGTATGATATGCTGGATGGCAAGTCATATCCTCTGCTGGCGGATGGTGATCCCGTGTGGAATGGTGAACGTACAGAGATCACCGTCAAGCTCAAGCCACCTGCCCATTGGAGCGATGGTACCCAACTGACCGCTGAGGATGTGGCCTATACCTGGGATACCAATCTCATGTATTCGACCAGTGCTGGCAACAACTTCAGAGATTTCATCGACTCCGTCACAGCAGTTGATCCACACACGGTTTTAATCAAGGCTAAACTGGATGGGGGTGAAGCGATCAATCCTCTCATGCTCGCGTCTTTCCTGGACAGTATGTATATCTGCCAGAAAACCTGGACCCAGACCCTGGAAGCGCGTACAGGTGGCGACCCTGATGCCTTCAAAGCCGATCCCGCTGAAGATGTCGTTTGGTCCGGTCCTTACCACAAGTACTATGCGGATGATACGATCGTTGCCCTCGCGCGTGATGACAACTACTGGGGTCAGGACGCATCTATGTGGGGCAGGCTGCCCTCTCCAACCTACCTGGCCCATGTGATCTATGCGGATAACGAGGCTGGTTATCAAGCTTTGAAAGCCGGCGAAGTGGATGTCAGCCAGCAATTCAATGCCAATGTTCAGGATCTGTGGCTTGTCGAAGGGCTGCCTATCTCCACCTACCTACCCGAGGCTCCCTACGGCATTGGCGCCAGCCTCCCCACCGCCTTCTACAACCTGAATGCCTATGGCTTGGACAATCCTATCATACGTAAAGCCATCGCCATCGCCGTCGACTATGACCTGGTCGTCGCCAACGCCATGACCAACCAATCGGCTACCTTCGAACAGGTCCCACGCTCACTCATGAACACGAGTCCTGGGGAGCAAGCCCTGTATGACCACGATGCCGTCAAAGATCTGCAGTGGACCGGTAACGACATCGCAGGCGCTAATCAACTCCTGGATGATGCCGGGATTATCGACACCAATGCGGATGGCTGGCGTGAATACAATGGGCAAACCCTTGTTTACACCGCCACCTGCCCCAATGGCTGGTCGGATTGGCAGGCTGCCATCGAGATCGTGGCTGCTGCTGGACAGGCCATCGGGATTGATACCAGGACCAACTATCCTGAATGGTCCGAATATCAGACCGTCGTTACCAAATCGGATACGCCTCTCCCCCCCGGCTTTGAGATCTTCATGATGTGGAGTGATGGCGCTGGCCCAACCCAGCCCTGGGGTCGTATCCGCCATTTGTTGAGCTCTGAATTCGTGGGTATGGAGAATAACTGGAATGGCAATTGGGGTGGCTATGTCAATCCTGACATCGATGCCATCATCCAGGCCATCCCCCATGAAACCGACCCCGATGCGCTGATAGACCTCTACACTGAAGCGACCAGGATCTATCTGACCGATATCCCCTCCTTTACCCTCATGTACCGTCCCGATTTGTTCCACACGGTGAACGAGTCTGTTTGGACAGGTTTCCCGCACCAGGGTGATGGCAGCAACCCGCCCATCCCACCGATGCTCTGTACTGACGGTTACAGTATTGCATGTCTATATAACTTCAGTCTTGTCAATCCGTATCAGATCTTCCTACCTGCAATCCATAGGCAGTAAATGAAAATCAACCATCGTTGGTTCTCGTTCATTCCAGGTGGAACGATCTGAGCAGATGTTATGACCTATCAAGGCTGTGCAGAGCTAAGGCTCTGAAAAAGAAATCCTCAACGGTCTCAGACATACCGTTGTCGCTAAAAATAAGGAGGAGTTCCAGGGTCATACGTGATCCTGGCACTTTTTTTTGGTTTAATACATCAGTGAGATTTTCATTAGATAATTATCCAGCGCGAGATAGTCCAGTTAAAGCAATTTCTCAATCTCGCTCCAAAGGTTGGGCATTTCTAATGCCGCGGCAAACTGCTCCACCCAAAAACGGATCCGCCCTTTATCCAGGTTGGGATGACTGGCAGCAATTGCCTTAATATCTTCCAGGTCTTTTGAACGGTGTGCGATGGCTTTCATAATGATCAAATCTTCATGGGTAGGTAAACGGACGCACAGCTCGCCCAGCTGGAATTCCTGCCCCCGCTCGACCATTTCGTATTCGAATGGCAAAATTCCCAAAGAGATGTCAATATTTATCCCACTACTCTCGTGTTGAAGCAATAAGATTCGGTTATTTCGTGCAAAAGCCTCGGCATCTGCAAGCCGTGCAATCATTCCCTCTTTCGTTGCGGCTTCGATTAGTTTAGGCAGATCATCTATGCTTATTAAAAATACTGCATCAAGATCAACTGTCAAACGGGGCTGGCCTAAAAGACTGGCAGCAACCCCTCCAATGATCACACCTTTATT
>Ga0209254_10002301_pt1 | contig 17339 bp, 19 predicted proteins | sample FrelakmetDIP11DI_FD_187148 | JGI IMG/M metagenome (GOLD analysis project Ga0209254, IMG submission 187148) | Freshwater lake sediment microbial communities from the University of Notre Dame, USA, for methane emissions studies - DIP11 DI (SPAdes)... | ecosystem: Environmental > Aquatic >... | reverse complement strand
GCATCAAAAGGTCCTGGTCGAGTACAAGGAAATGGTGACCAAGATGGATGACCACTCCAGGACCTTTGTGCAGCAGGGCCTCTTGGACAACAAGGACGTACATGACTTCTACTGGCCTGAACTGGAGGCCAATACCCTGCACGAGAAGCAGAGGGCCCAGCATGTGGGCGAGGGAGATCGGACCAAGGTCGACATGGAATATCGAAGGCAATGATGATCGACGTCCGCGATCGGCTCAAACAGGCGGAAGGCCCAGGTCCAGCAGGCTCATATCCATATTCCAATTGGACAACCTGGATGGCCACCTTGGATACCATTTAGATGTTCGGGTTGGGATCAGAGGTGGTGCAGCAATGCTACATCTTCCTGGAGGATGAAGCGTGGGGAGTTCAAGGTATAAAGGATCGAGGTCAAGCGTCGCAAGAGCTGAAGGGCTCAAACATCGCGCCCCTTCCTCTTGGAATAGTACACCACGGACGAATCCTCTTCATACCCGGCTTTTTTGAAGAAAGTCCTAGAAGAAGAGTTATCCCCCTGGATCAGTGCACAGAACACCAGGATCCCTTGTTGGTCGAACCTTCGCTCCAACTCCTTGAGGAGGGCGAGGGCCACCCCCTTCCTCTGCCATTCAGGGTGAACGGCCAGGCGGTTTATCCACCCCTTCCTGCCATCGGTGGTGCCTAGCAATGACCCGACCAGCCGCTCATCGGCCTCGGCCACCAGGAACAAGGCCATGGGTGTACCTAGTTCCTGAACGACCCTCTGCTTGGAGTCCCTGCCCCGGTGATGGTAGGTAAGGCCGGTCTCTTTCCAGAGGTCGATAAGGGCCCCATAGTCCTCTGGCCTCATCTCTCGGATATCGAAGCTAGGCTTCCCTCGCATCCAATCTAGATGGGGCGCTCTCTAGAAAAAATGTGGGAATAAAATGATCACGAGCCCAGGCACATTGCCAGTAGGGACGAGGTTGATTCTGGGGAAAGTGTCAGCACTTCGGAGGTTGCTTATTTCCTACCTGGTATGCAACCGACAGTCATCAATTTATGGCAAAGGCTAACGCAAGACCTCGAGGCATTCCCTTGGCAAGAATTCGTCCGAGGACGAGGAGCGACTCCCCCGATCGCCCGCGAGAATCGCATCCGCCGTAATTCTCTTATGGCACATGACACAAAGCGTGATCAGGTTGGAGGGGTGGTCGGACCCGCCCTCGCCTCTCGGCTGGACATGATGCACCTCGGTCAGCCATGATGGGACCTTGGACAGGTCCTTGCCGCAGATTCGGCACCTGCCTCCATCGCGCGCTATCACCCCTTTCCTAATCATGCGCCAAGCGGTCGCCCTCATGGCTTGGGAGGCCATCACACCCACCGGGCCTCGCCCACTTTCTCCCTCTTCCAAGAACGACCTCTGGACGGAGGAGGTAAGCTCGCAACGCAGGGCCTCGATCATGGTGCGATGGCGGCCTCCGCAGCCCTGGCAACGATCGATGGATTCGCCCCTCTTCCTGGATACTTCCAGATGGGTCCGATGGTCCCAAGCCCGATAGGGACATGAGGTCACGGTCGATTCATCACACAACAGAAAGGGAGCGCGGTCCTGGTAGGATTGGAAACCTCTGAGGCACAGGGAGGCCTTGCAAGGACGGTCTTGGAAGTGGCATCCCATCATGGTAATTGGATGAATAGGAGGAATGATAATCCTTTCTGGGGGAGCCTCGCGAGTGCCAATATCGGTATTGAGCGCACATCCTCCTGTCCTAGGTGGCACGACCGAGAAAACAATTTGAGGTATGAGGTAGCATAGCATTTCGAGGTGGAGAAATGCCTAGGGTCGAGTATTACGAGATCAACGCCGACGACCCCCAACGAGCCATGTCCTTCTACAAAGAGGTCTTCGGTTGGAGGTTCGAGAAGTGGGAGGGGCCTTTCGATTATTGGCTCGCCAGGACAGGTGAAAAAGGGGAAGGGGGCATCGATGGCGGCGTCCAACGGCGAACCGATCCCCGAGCCACCGTGGTGAACTACATCGGGGTGAAGGACATCGATGACCTGATCCGCAAGGTGGTCATGCATCACGGCAAGATCATACAGCAGAAGACGGCGGTACCAGGCGTCGGTTGGGTCATAATGTTCCAGGATACGGAGGGCAACATATTCGGGTCCATGCAGGAAGACGAGACCTTGAAGTGAATCATCCGAGCTCGATGCCCACGGGACAATGGTCCGATCCCTGGACATCGCTCTTGATGTAGGCGCCCTTCAGCCTTTCACGCAGACCCTTGGTGATGTAGAAGTAGTCAATACGCCAGCCTACATTGCGCTCCCTGGCACCAGTCTTCAGGTCCCACCAGGTATACCTGCCCGGTGATGGGTCGAACTCCCGATAGGCGTCGATCAATCCCGCTTCCTCGAATTTGTCAAGCCATTCCCTCTCCTCCGGCAGGAAGCCAGAGACCTTGGAGTTCTCCTTTGGTCTGGCAAGATCGATTTCTCTGTGCGCGGTGTTCACATCCCCGCAGACCACCAATTGCTTTCTGGCCTTCATCAGCCTCTTCGAGAACCGAAGGAACGCATCGTAGAAGTCAAGCTTGAACGCCAGGCGCTCCTTGGAGGACTTGCCGTTGGGGAAATAGATGTTTAGGAGCACGAACTCCAGGTAATGCGCAACGATGGTCCTTCCTTCTTGGTCGAAGTCCCTCTCTCCGAAGCCGTACTCGACCTTCCTAGGCGCAATCTTGCTGTACAGCCCTACCCCGCTCCATCCCTTGTCCTCATCATTGGTCGGCGAAGTGAGGAAGAAACGGTATCCTGGAACCTCCTTGAGCTCGGGAGGCAGATTCCCAGCCTCGGCCTTAACCTCCTGGACGCAAAGGACGTCCGGCGACGTGTTTATGAGGTAGTCCAAGAACCCCTTCCGGTGGGCCGCCCTCAGGCCGTTCACGTTCCAGCATTCGAGACGCATTGAGGGCCGCATATTGCTACGACAGGCTTTAATCAATTGCCAATGGGCCCTAGGCGAATAACACTTATTATCTTCCGGCTCCGTGTGGAAAGAGGAGATGGCACCGGTCCACTATCCTTCGCCAGAGGAGAAGACCTATCCCACCAAGCACTTCTTCTCGCTGCTTGATCGCATCCCTCCTAAGCGACTTACTGCCTTGACCATAATCATCCCATTCCTTTTCCTGTTCGGCATCGCCCTCGCCCCGCTGGACATGGATGCCAACATCAAATATGCCCTGGCCATCCTGGTGTGCGTCTCCATGTTATGGACCTTCGGCATGATCCCATTGGCGGTCACCGCGCTCCTGGTCCCAGTCCTGCTCACTGCCTTCGGGATCTTCACTCCGACCGAGGCCTTGGCACCTTTCGCGGACCCGGTCGTCTTCCTTTTAGTGGGCGGACTGATCATCGCGGAAACCTTCCGCCGGAACAACATGGACAAACGCCTCTCCTACTTCCTGGTAAAAGCTGCCAGAGGCGACATCAAGCGCACTCTGATCGCGTTGATGTTCTCTGCGGCGCTCCTCTCGATGTGGATATCGAACACCGCGACGGTGGCGCTATTGATACCCGTGGCTTTGAGCGTGGCATCCCAGGCGGGAAAGAACCGTCTGAAGGTGGCCGGTCTCTTCCTCATCGGAATAAGCATGGCCACGGCCTTCGGCAGCCTATCGACAATCGTCGGCTCTCCCACGAACGCTATCACCTCGGCCCTGCTGAGCAAGGAGGTCTCGTGGACGTTCCTTGATTGGATGGTGGTAGGCATACCAGTGGCCGCGGCCTGCCTGGCCCTCGTCTACTTGGTACTTCCCTTGGCCATCCGTGTCCCCAAGGGACAGCTGGACACGAAGGAGGTCGGGGAACGCCTGAAGGACCTCGGTCCCATGAAGAGGATGGAAAAGACGGTGCTGGTCATCTTCGCCGTCACCATATTGCTCTGGATATTCGGCTCGCAGATCGCGTCCGCCACCGGACTGCCCGGAGGATTGGCCAATGCAGGGATAATCGCCCTGCTAGCGGCCGTGGCCATGTTCTTTGTGGGAGCGGTGGGATGGGAGGATGCCAAGAACATAGCCTGGGACGTCTTTCTGATCATCGGTGCCGGACTGGCGCTGGGTGAGGCCCTCGAAGCCACAGGTGCAGCCCAATTGCTGGCTCAAGGCCTAGCCTCATTCGCTGGTGGGTATTCGATCATAGTGACCATGCTGGTGTTCGCTTGCATGTCATTCATCCTTACCACGTTCCTCTCCAACACCGCTACCGCAGCCCTTCTTGTCCCCATCGCCATCTCCACCTCTGTGGCTCTGGAGATGGACCCGAGGTTCCTGGCCTTGACCGTGGGCATGGTGGCCTCGATCTCGCTTGTGACACCAGTGGGCACGCCGCCGGTCACTCTGGCTTATTCCACCAATACCTTCACTCGGGCAGAGCTGGCTAAGGCAGGGCTGATAATCGGCCTTCCAGCTATGGTGCTCATAACCTTCATGATCTGGGCCTTCGTCTCTTTGGGCCTGATCTAGTTGCCAAAGGTCCTCAGCAGGAACCCTTTGACGTCCTCGCGCATATGGCGATAGGCCTCCAACCTCTCCTCCTCGGTCCCGTCGATTCCTGGAGGGTCATTGACACCGTGGTGCAGATATTGATCGGCCTCTGGGTAGAATGGGCATATGTCCTCGGTGTCCTTGCATAGGGTGACCGCGAAATCGAACCTCTCTCCCTTGAGCTCCTTCAAGCCTCGAGGACGGTGGCTGGAGATATCAATCCCAACCTCCGCCATCGCCTGCACCGCCTGAGGCACAAGGATTCCAGGCTTGCTCCCGGCGCTCTTCGCCTGCAACCTATCTCCCAGCAGACTATTTGCTAGCGCTTCAGCCATCGGGGAACGTGCAGCGTTATGCGTACAGATGAACAGCACCTTGATCTTCCGCTTCATTTCTTGCCCCCTCTTTGCATTTCGTATAGCCCGGGAGGACCTAAGCCCTTCGTCCACCTAGCCATCAACAGGCCTTCTCGATCACCTCTCTACCTTAGTTGGAGAGAAGTCCATCATACAAGCCAGTCTCACCCTTCTAAGCTGGCCGTCAGGTTAATGCGCTTCAATTTCGAACTTCAATCCAGCCTCTACTGGTAAATCATTAATATGCAGATGCGCCTCCTAGGCAGGTTTAGGGGGGCGGGCGGATCACTTTCACAATGGTAGGAAAGGTAGTGCTCATCACCGGTGCCACCTCTGGCATGGGAAAGGCGACCGCCCGGGCCCTTGCAACCTATGGAGCAACCGTCGTCATCCACGGCCGCGATGAGGAAAAGGCCAAGGAGACAGTGGAAGCGATCAAAGAGGAGACCAAAAACCCCGCCATCTATTATATTGTCAAGGACTTCGAGAAGCTGGGCGACGTCAGGTTGTTGGCGAGCGAGTTCCAGAGGCAATTCCATCGATTGGACGTCCTCGTCAACAACGTGGGCGCGGTCTTCAGCAAACGTCAGGAGAGCGTGGATGGGATCGAGCTCACCTTACAGGTCAACTATCTTGGTCATTTCCTCCTTACCAACCTGCTTCTCGACATGCTTAAGGCAAGCGCCCCCTCTCGCATAGTGAACATCAGCTCGGGCGTCCACGAGCGCGGGCGCATAGATTTCGAGGATTTGCAGATGAACAGGAAGTACAGCGGGCAGAAGGCCTACGCCTCCTCCAAACTGGCACAGGTCCTCTTCACCTATGAACTGGCAAAGAGGCTGGAGGGATCGGCGGTCACGTGCAACGCCTCGAATCCTGGGCTGGCCAAGACCCATTTGGGATACGATGCCGGCCTCCTCACCAGCCTCTCCAAGAGGTTCGTGGACATCTTCGGAAAGAGCGCGGAGAAGGCGGCCGAGACCACGATATATCTGGCCACCTCCCCTGAGGTGGAGAGGGTCTCAGGCAAGTACTTCGAGGAAAAGCTGGAGGCCGAGTCTTCGGAGATGTCCTATAACACCAGCGCCGCTCGGAGGCTGTGGGATGCTTCCTTGAGGCTTACCAAGCTCGTCGATGATCCTCAGGTCTAGAGGTCCAATGCCCTTACTTGCTCCCTTACCTCTTCGAAAGGTGGGGTAAATCCTTCCATCGTCGAGATCCAGACATAGCGGATCACGCCATCCCGGTCCACTATGAAGACCGCCCGGCGCGGATGTCCCTTAAGGAGGCCGAATTCCTGGAGGCCTGCGTACATGTCGCACACGGACCCATCCTCATCGGACAGAAGACGAATTTTGATGTCCATGCTCTCCTTCCATTGCAAGTGCGTCATGATGGAATTGCGGCTAATGCCGATGACCACTATCCGCTTTAGCTCGAACTCGTCATACATTTCCTGGAAGGTCCTCATTTCCAAGGAACATATGATACCGAAGTCGCTGGGGTAGAAGAGAAGCATCGCTGGACCATTGACCAACTCTTCCTTTAAATGGAAATGCCCGCCCTCTGTATCGGGGAGAGCGAAATCTGGAGCCCGCATTCCCAACTGCACATCCTTCTCAGTCATTTTGTGTGGGATTGCAGGTCGCTCAGATAATTGTTCTGAATAAATCTCAAACGGAACCTATCAATGAGCCACCAATATCAATATCTCCACGTGAACTCAGTATCCCGCGATATGGTGGATAGGAAGATCGAGCTGAGCCCTGAGGAATGGGACAAGGAGACCATTGACCTGTTCTCTATGTTATTCCTCACAACGGTACATGGAATGGCAGATAATCTCGGAAGAGAGAGGACCTGGAAATACTGGCGCCCGCATTCAGGAACCTTACCAAGGCCGGTGCCATAGCCAACCACGCCAGGTTCAACCTCGACCCCGAGAAGATGGTGGGCATCAGTGCAGCTTTCTGTCACATCAAGAAATGTTTCAAGCAGGAGCTGCAAGTGCTAGAACCCACTCAAGACAGTTTGCTTCTCGAGGTGACATACTGCCCGTTCGAAGCGAGCGGCATAGATGTATGCGAGCTTCTGGAGATCTCTGCGAACCAATACGTAGAGGGATTAAATCCAGAGCTCGAAGGTAGCTACGAAACCGCGAAGGGCCGAGGAGACGCCAGCTGCCGGTACCGCATCATCAGGAAGCGAACCAACACTACTACCAAGGAAGGCACTGATTAGTCAAGGTAGCACCAAGGAGCAGAATGCTTTTCCTTTGCGAGACAGGAAGATTTCAACCTAGAAGCCTATAAGTGCAGATGGCAATCATTACTTTGTTGGAGGGAGGGTATGGTCGAGATTCCTAAGGAAGTGCTCGAGCTGCTGAACAATGACAATGCCACCAAGGTCTTGGCAACGAAGACGCCCGAAGGAGATGTGCATGCGATAGTTGTGGGCAGCGTTAGCGCCCCTAACCCCAAGACCATTGTCTTTGGCACCCTGGTCATGAAGAAGACTAGCAAGAACTTGAGGATGATGATGAAGAAGAATGAGCTGGCCGCAGTGCTGGTGGCATGGCAGACCGTCTCGTATGAGCTCAGGTGCAAGATCAAGAAGCAATCAAAGAAGGGTAAGGAACTGGACCGGATGAACGAGCTTCTGGAGCCGATGGGTCTGAGGATGACCAGCGTATGGTACCTCGAGCCAGTCGAGGTCTGGGACCAGAGCGCGTCCTATCAAGCAGGGACTAAGGTGGTCTGAACCCCTTCTCGAAGAAGTCGGATAGGACCTTCCTTGTCTGCTCCCAAGAGACCAGGGCGGGCTTCTCCGTGACCGTCACCAGGACCTTCTTGCCTTTGGTCACATAATCGCCCTTGAACTTGAAGTCCAGTCCGAGAATGCGTGGCCCGCCGGAGAAGGCACCGCTCTTGCTGTCGCCCTTGAAGTACATCTTGTATTGGCGCGCGAAGGCGGCAACGTCCTGGACCATCTCCTCAGGCGTCTTCTTTAGATCGAAATCGAAGGTCTTGCTCTCCATGGCCGTTACCGAATCCCCTGCTTACTATTTGGATTTCTTGCATCCTTCTAACCGAGCCATCCACTCAGGCTTTGAGGGTAATGTCGAACCCATCCCCTTGGACGATCACCGTAGGAACGTACTTGAGCATGATGTTGCCCATGGCCTCGACTTCCTCGCTAGAGGGAGAGGGTTTGCTGATGCCCTCAAAGGGGAGGTCGTTCATACCGCTCATGAACTGGATGAGATGGACATCTTCCACAAGACCTTGAAGCTCCTGGCCCAGGCGCTCGATCTTGTCCCGGTCGATGACCGTCGGCACCACCCTGACCATGGCCCTCACCTTCCTCCCTTTCAATAGCTCCAGGCACTCTCTCAGATTGTTCAGGTACTCTTTGGTCTTCTCCTCGTCCATGTTGATGAGCCTCATCGTGCCCTGGATATCGTCCAGAGGGGCCTTGATCTCAATTATGTAATGATGCACGTATCCAAGCGTGGACCTGATGAACTCCGGGTCGGCACCTACGGTCTTGAGGGTGATTTCCTTCCCTCTCTTCCCCATGATGCGGATTATGTCCACCAGCTCCTTCTTGAAAAGCGCTGGTTCCGCTCCCCCGAAGTAGATGCGCTTCGTGTCGTAGCCAGCTACGAACTTGGAGAGCTGGTCCGCCGTGACATCCCGCTTCTGTCTACTTCGGTGGGCGCAGTACTTGCAGCCCAGCGGGCATCCGTAGAACTCGATCTTTGCCTCTCCCAAATTCTTGTACATGGTGATGAGGCGCATGCCTCCCATATCGGTGTCGCAAATAAAAACAACTACCCTTAAGGCACCTGGATGGGGTCCACTTCGGCCTGCCGCATCTCCGGGGGAACCTCCCCGATCTCCCAGCCCGGGCCCGTCGTCTCGCAGTAGAAGTAGTCGATGGATTCGAATTGGTAATGCCCCCCGCTCGCCCCTTGGCAGGAGACCCCCACCGCCATGTGGCCTGGCAAGAGCAGCAGGATCGCGTCATAACCCATCGCCTCCACTATGGACGCATAGAGAATAGAAGAGTCCTCGCAATCCCCGGTCTGATCGTAAAGGGTCTCCAGCGGGAAGCGCCAGTATTCGTTCGCACCAGCACTGACATTGTCGAACGAGTAGTCTATGCTTTGAACGAAGGACAGTACGAAGTTGGCCTTCTCCAACGAAGAAAGGCCTTGTGCATTGGCTATGCCATTGAGTTCAGAGGCTACCTCCACCACGGCCGGGTCATCGACCGTCACAAAGGCCCTGGCCTCATCATAGGTCGCAGGCCAGCGCTCAACCTCGCTGTACTTGAGCTGGTAATACTCCTTGGCGGAAAGATTGAGCTGCATCTCGTAATCATCGCCACCATAGGACCAGAAGTAGGTTTTGAGGCCGGAAATCGATACGACCGTGATATTGTAACTGAGCGCACCATCATCATCGTCGGTGGATGAGGTCCCGTCGACGGAGCCGTCGGCCAAGCCCTGCACATCGTCACCATACCAGGTACCGTTGACCAGGTCGAACATTATGTCTAGGGTCCTGTCACCCAGGTTCATCCCATCAAGGTCAATTAGATCATCTTGGGAGGTGAAGTCCTCGTCCACCATGGCGATGCTAATCTTGGTGTATCGGCGATTGTCATCGACGTTGAATCGCAAAGATTTTCCAAAATAGTGGAACGACCCGACCTCAAAGATGTAAGGGTAGCCAGCATCGTCGATGCGTGCTTCCTGCCTATCGTTGATCTTTATGTTGAAGTAGACCTCCGCCAACCCTGTCAGGAGGTCCACATCGTCGACGACCTTGGCTGACTTGAGCTCGACGAGTATTCCTGCGTCCATGCCGTCCTTCAGGTCTACTAAGTCATTATAGCCATCATCATCAGCATCTCCCAGATAAGTCTCGGAGTTGTCCCCTATGCCATTCTGGTTCAGATCGGCCCATTGGGTCGGGTCGGTGGGGAACGCGTCCACCACGTCAGGGTATCTGTCGCCGTCGGTATCCTTGGGCCATTCCACGTCGGGAGGGGTCACCTCCTCTGTCTCCCGGGGCAAGGAGGATAAGAGCCAGGCCGCCCCTATCACCATCAAGGCCACGAATAGGACCCCTACAAACAGCCACGCATCTTTTTTGCGGGGCGGGGAGCGCGGTGTATAGGGAACGGCCATGGACTCACTTCCGATGTCTATTGGACCTCTGGGGTATTCTTGATTTTCGGAGGATGATGGCTCGCCCCCAACGGATCAATCCACTCCTTCATTGCGGCTTGGGCGACGGCGGATTTCGAATCAACCAATCCCGCACCATGACATAGAGGAACGCCATCCAGACGGATGCGAATGTAGCCACGACTATGGCCAAGCCGAAGAGGGCTTCGGCAATGTCGTTGGTGATCCAATCCAAGAGGAACTGAATGCTTCCCGGCAATAGGTCGGCCAGATGGCTGAAGTCGAAGGGGAACACATAAAGGAGATAGCTCGTGGCGACAATGAAAAAGCCGGTGCTGATCAGCTCCACTGGCCTGACCTTGTTCCTCCTTCCTAGGAATAAGCGCAGCATCGGGGCGGCCATCCCGAAGAGAAGGCTTCCGTAGAAGAGCACCATTTCTGCGGCACCGAAGCTGGAGGTGAAAAAGCCAGTGTCCTGAACCTGGTTGGCGACGAAGAACAGGAGCACGATCAAGGAGAAGGCGATGGCCACGGCCTCCCCTAACCTCTGGCCCATGCTCATCACATCCCTGGCCGCCTCTCTCTTGACGACGCCTTCAGTCCAACTCGGTTCGCTCACTATTTCGCCCGCCCGCTAAAAGCCCTGAGCTTAGATTAATCTTGCCCCGTCCCTGCTATGCGAGCTCGACGGCGACCTCATTCCTACGCAGGAAGCCAGGAGTGCCTGGCCCGTTGTATCTCATGAGGAAAGGCGCGCCTTTGAATTGGATGCCTTTACTTCGCAGGACCGACGTCAGCCGATCCTCCTTCTCCTTGAGCGAATCGTCATGGGCCCTGCCTGAGAATCTCAGCACGGCCAGCCTTCTTGGCTTGAACTCGGTCATCTCCACCCTGCGGTCCAAAGGCTCTGGCACCGTGCTAATGGAGTAGGACGAGGGCATCACGAAGGAGAAGGAGTCCTCGTCCGAAAGGACGGGCCGGGTCATGGCGATCCTTTGGTAAGTCGGACCGGTGGAGATCACCGGGACGGTCATGGCGATCTCCTTGCGCACCTTGTTCTCGCCCGTGATGTATCGGAACAAGATGCGGAAAGCCATATCGTCGGATAGACCCCTAACCTTGGCCAAAATAATGGTGGGATACCGCCTTATCTCAACATCCTCGATGCTTTCCAAAACTTCGTACGGGGCCGACTCGGTCACGCACGAACCAACGCAACCAGTCCTATAAAAAGCCTGCAGAGCCGAACCACCGTTATTTCAGAACATGCTGAGTCGGAGCGTCTTTCTAGCCTAGTCCAAGGCTTCCTTACGGCTCCCTAAGAGCACGAGCATGAAGACCGCCGCTATGGCCAAGGCCGCCCCGTAGGCGAAGGTCGCCCAATGCCCCACATCGTCCCAGAGCAGCCCAGCGATTACGCCCCCGGGCAGCATGACCAGACCTACGAAGGTATGGAAGGTGCCCAGGGCGGTCCCGCGCAGCTCCTTGGGGGAGACATCGCTGACGAAAGCCTTGAACACCCCTTCCGAGGAGCCCTTGTACACCCCGAAGAGGGCGAAACCCAAGGCCAGGAGCCAGAGGTCGGAGGCGACGGCCATCAAGGCGCAGGTCGTGGCGAAGAGCAGGAAGGAGGCGGCGAGCACCGGTCTGCGGCCAAGGCGATCGGAGAGCGACCCAGATGGGATGGCGGTGAGCACGAACATCAGGTTGAAGAGCACATACAATAGGATGATGGTCACGTCGTCGATGCCCGCGGCCTGCGCCTTGAGGATGAAGAAGGCGTAGCTCACCTCCCCCAGATAGAAGACGATGACCACCACCATCAGTCCCCAGAACCCCTTCCCTAAGAATCTCATCCCTGAGAGGAAGCGCCTTTTTCCCTCGGCGCGCTGAGCCCTGACCTCTTTGACGAACAGAACGATCACCAGGACTGCGGCCATGGCAGGTATGGTGGAGAGCAGGAATATCAGTCGGAAGGTGTCTGTGGTGACCGTCGCGGCTGCCAGGAGCACCGGAAGGACCAGGAGGGGACCGATCACCGCCCCGGTGGAGTCCAGGGCCTTGTGGAACCCGAACGCCTTTCCCCACTTCTCCCTGGGCGTGGAATCAGCAATGAGCGCGTCCCTCGGGGCCGACCTGATCCCCTTCCCCACCCGCTCGACGATGCGGATGCCAAGCACCTGGAACGTCGTTGTCGTCAATGCCAGCAAAGGCTTGGAGATGGTGCTGAGCCCGTATCCCGCCGTCAGGAAAACCTTGCGGCGTTGGTAGCGGTCGGAGTACCAGCCGGAGACCACCTTGATCAAGGCGGCGGTGGTCTCTGCCGCCCCCTCGACCAGCCCGATGAGCACCCCTGTCGCCCCTATCGCCGTAAGGAACAACGGCATAACGGGATAGATCATCTCGCTGCTGGCATCGGTAAGTAGGCTGACGATGCCCAGGACCAGGACGTTGGCGCTGATCCCCGCCATCAGCCGGCCTTTCCTACCTCGTACCATTAGGCACCCGGGCCGGATTCGGCCCTCAAATAGACCCCAATTTCAGCCGCGGTACTCCTTCACCTTTTCCGCCATCTCATCTAAGCGGCGTTGCACCAGTCTGTTGATGCTGTCAGGCTCGAAGGTCCCCTCCTTTCCCTTCGAACCGGCTTTGGTGCCGGTTAGCAGCTCGATCCCCTCGTCGATGTTGGCCACCGACCAAATATGGAACTTCTTCTTCTTGATGGCCTCCAGGACCTCATCCTTCAGCATGAGGTTCTGCACGTTGCTCTGAGGGATCATGACCCCCTGGTCACCCGTGAGGCCGAGCAACTTGCACACTTCAAAGAAGCCCTCGATCTTGAAATTGACGCCCCCAATGGCTTGCACTTCGCCTTTCTGGTTCACTGAGCCAGTCACAGCGATGCTCTGATTGATGGGTTTCCCCGACAAGGCCGACAGTAGCGCGTAGAGCTCTGTGGACGAAGCGGAATCACCGTCCACTCCGGAGTAGGACTGCTCGAAGGTGAGCTTGGCCGTGAGACCGAGCGGCCTCTCCATGGCATATGTGTCATTGAGGTATCCTCCCAGGATCAGCACGCCCTTGGAGTGAGATGGGCCGCTCATGGCGATCTCCCTCTCGATGTTGATTATGCCCTCCTTGCCCACGCCGACAGACGCCGTGATGCGCGAGGGCATTCCGAAGGCATAGTCCCCGACGCCCATCACCGAGAGACCGTTCACTTGGCCGACCTTCTCGTCCTTGGTCTCGATGAGGATCAGCTTCCTGCCTATTGCCTCTTGGATCTTCTTCTGGATCATGTTGGAACGATAGACCTTCTCCTCCAGCGTCTTGTCGATGTGCTTCCTCATTATGGTCTCGGACCCTTCCTCCTTGGCATAGAAGTCCGCCTCCCTGATGACGTTGGCCACCTCAGCGAACAACGTCGCCAGCTTGTTCTGGTCCTCGACCATCCGTGAGGAATACTCGATGATCGCCGCTAGGCCAGCCGGGTCAAGATGGAGAAGGTCTTCCTTCTGGCAAAGGGTGCACACGAAGGCCGCGTACTTCAACACGTTCTCATCGTTGCGGTCCATGGTGGTGTCGAACTCCGCCTTGACCTTGAAAAGCTCACGGAAGTCCTTGTCCATGGAATACAGGAGGTCGTATGCGTATGGATCCCCGAGCAGGATGACCTTGGCTTTAAAGGGGATGGGCTCGGGCCTCAGGGACTTCGTGACCATGTAGCCCATTCGCGCCGCTGGCTCCTCGATCTCCAGCTTGGCGCTGGATAGGGTCTGCTTGAGCGCAGGCCATGCCAGGGGGTCGGCGAACAGCCCTTCCACGGGCAGAACGAGGTAGCCGCCATTGGCTCGATGGGCGGCTCCAGCATGGATCATGGTATAGTCAGTGAACAGCGCCCCGAACCGGGCCTCCTTCTCCGCCGCTCCGAAGAGCCTGTAATAGGAGGGGTTCATCTCTATCTCAACTGGTGCCCCTTCCAGTTTGGAATTGTCCACAATCAGGTTGACGCCATAGTTGTGCTTCGGTCCATCCTGGGGCATGGGTATGCCCAAAGGACCGGGCTGGGGCGGAGCCTCGGCCTGGAGCAAGGGACCTAGCTTGTTCAGGATGTCCTCCTCCACGTGCCCGATGAAGCCCAACACCTCCTCGTTATCCTTGAACCTTTTCCGCAGGCCAAGGAGCCTAGGCTGCAGAACGAAGGCGGCCACCTCACGGTTAAGCTTATTGATTAATTCCTCAGCCTTGCGGTCGATGTCCCGAAGCTGGATTATGGATTTTTGGACTTCAACCTGAAGGTCCTGCCTCTTCTTCTCGATGTCCTTTTGGTCTTTGAGCGGAAGCTGGGAAAGCTGCTCTTCGCTGATTGCCTTCCCGGCTACCAATGGCGCGAGCATCAGGCCAATGGGCGATTGGACGATCTGGAATCCTGCGTCCGCGGCTATTTTGTTCATCGAGTCGATGAAGTCTGTCCGCTCCTGTTGGATGCTGCCGAGAGTGGCTTGCCGCTTCTGCGCATACTCAGTGCTCTCAAAAGCCTCTCTCAATGCCTGACCAATGCCCGATACGAACTTGTCCATCTCACGCTTCAACTCGATGCCCAGGCCGGCCGGGACCGGGATGACGTCCGGCTGGCTAGAGTCATGGAAGTTGTTCACGTAGCACCAATCCGATGGGACCGGACGCTTTTTGGCGAGCTCCTTGATGAAGTTCGTTATGGCCGTTTTCCTACCGGTGCCAGGGAGACCGGATACATAGACGTTGAAACCTGGGTTCTGGATGCGAAGCCCGAACTGCAGTGCCCTCGCAGCCCTGTCCTGGCCAATGATTTCAGACAATGGGGTGAGCTCTTCGGTGCTCTTGCACTTGAACTGCACCGCGGGGCAGGTGTTACGACAATCCTTGTAGGTCAATTCACGAGCCATCAATCAACGCTCCTTAGCCGTCGATTGGAGGTGAAGGTACTTAATATTGTCAATGGACCTTTGACCAACGAAGACCATGGGGAAGCGGTATGCGCCCGTCCAATCAACGCCTGAAATCTTTAAAGGGGACCGCCAATAAAAGAGGGGGCGGGTCGAAGCGGGACAAGGTGAAGCCTTCCAGCGACGAATCGGTATGTCTGTTGATAGAGCTGGCGAGATCGGGCAAGGAAGGCTTACCCACCGGCTCATTTCAGGGGACGGCTTCAGGCAAAATATGGTTGGGGGAACTGGCCAAGCAAGGCGTTATCAAGGAATCGACCGAGGAAGGAAAGGTCCTCCTCGTCGAAGGACCAGAGAACTTCAGCAGGGTGTTCTTCGTTTGCGACCGCATAGGTCGGCCGTATGAGCTCTTAGGTTCGGAATATGCGCGTTCAAACATCGCCGAGCCCCTTCTGCTGGAGGTTTGTAAGGCCAGCGTTTACGAATCAATCCTCATTTTGTTAAGGACCCTCACCTACCCAGTCCAAGAGATTAGGGAGGACCCAGACCTATCTGAGTTGAGTGCCTGGATCGACCAGAGCGAAGAGGCCAGCCACTATTTGGAAAGAGTTTCCGATTCCCTGTCCAGGTCAGGCTTCCACGAGCTGCTCCGTTTCAGCCTCAGTGGCTGTACGCCCGAGGATTTGAAAGAGAAGAGGATGGACCTTCTTGCCGATATGGCTGGATGGGACATCTCCATGTTCTTCGCCGCGGAGCCTCCGATCCCCAATCTCCCTTTGCTCTTCCTCTCCGCGCTCTTTCCCAAGGACGAGCGGGAGCAACTCCTTGCTGTTCTGAGGTCCTCCCCGTCGGCGCTGCGCTCCCTCCTTATGGCCAAGGACGCGCGCTCCAGCTCCCTTTCACTAGCATCCATGCAACAGACATTGCCATTACTGACCCGTCTGTTCGAGATATTCGCGATAGCCGACCCCAAAGTCTGCACCGACAAGCTAAGGCGAGAATGGGGGGAGGAACTGTTTGCCCTTGTCGATGGTTCGAAGAACGAGCCCCGCCCAACCCCTATTCTCAAGGTCCTAGAGTCCAGGCGGCGGATGGACATCGAGGCTAAGGAATATGGGCTGCGCTGAGCCGAATGAAGAAAAAAAAGGGGGAGGTAATCGTGATCAGTGGACGAAGTCGATGCCCTCGCTCGCCCCTGTGCTCGAGGTGGTGGCGGCTGCCCCCAGCTTTTGCTGTGTCTTGATCCCCAAGCGGGCGGCGGTGTCTGCGCTCATGGAATCGAGCATGTAGCGCGACCTAGCCCCTGTGAATATTACCAGTACCTGTATCTGACCATGAATTTCCGGCTCAATGGAGCATCCCCAGATGATCCTTGCCCTGGGATCTATGCTCTTGCCCACATAGTCGGCTGCCCTCTGCGCTTCGTCGACGGTCATGTCAGGCCCGCCTACTACCCGGATCAGCGCTCCCTTCGACTCCTTCACGCTGATCTCGCCCAGCAGTGGCGAGGACAGGGCCTCCTTCACTGCGTCCTTGACCGGGTCGTCCGAGGTCTCGCGGTTGCCCTCGCCCATGCCCACGAAGGCCACGCCGCCCTCGTTCATTATGGTAAGGATGTCAGCGTAATCGAGGTTGACCAGGCCAGGCTTGGTGATGATCTCGGTCAGACCCTTGATGGTCTGCATTAATACCTCGTCCGCCACCTTGAAGGCCGCCTCGACCGGCATCTTCGGCACGAGCTCCAGTAGCTTGTCGTTAGGAACCACGATCGTGGTGTCGGTGACCCTCCTGAGCTTGTCCAAGCCGTCGAGGGCGTTCTCCATCCGCAATGTTCCCTCGGCCTTGAAGGGCAACGTGACCACGCCGATGGTCAGAGCCCTGATGTAATCCTTGGAGATGCGGGCCACATAATGAGCGGAGCCAGTCCCTGTGCCACCTCCCATGCCTGCGGTGATGAAAACGATGTTGGACCCGTTCAGGAAGTTGCGCATATCCATCTCGTTCTCCCGCGCGGCCTGCTCTCCCACTGCGGGTATGGCCCCTGCTCCAAGGCCTCTGGTCGCCACCTTCCCGATGAGGATCTTCGTTGGGGCATGGACCGAAAGCAGGTGCTTGGCATCGGTATTGATGGCGCACAGCTGTGCACCACTGATGCCCGCCTCCATGCAACGGTTGATGGTGTTGGAACCCCCGCCCCCGCAACCGATGATCTTAATGCTGACCTCCAGCTGCTGAGCTATCTTTCTTATCTCTTCGTCTGCCGCGGAGTTACCTCCGGTTGTCTGCACTGGCGCCTGTCCCTGCGCCTCTTCCTTTTGAGC
>Ga0209254_10002299_pt1 | contig 17343 bp, 13 predicted proteins | sample FrelakmetDIP11DI_FD_187148 | JGI IMG/M metagenome (GOLD analysis project Ga0209254, IMG submission 187148) | Freshwater lake sediment microbial communities from the University of Notre Dame, USA, for methane emissions studies - DIP11 DI (SPAdes)... | ecosystem: Environmental > Aquatic >... | reverse complement strand
CAACCCGCTTCCATACTTGGGAGCAATTCTGGGAGGCTTATGCCACCCAGACCCAGCACATCATCCACCGTATTGTGGATATCTATGAGCAGAGCGAGTCGATTCGTGCGCAATATGCACCTACACCATATGTATCCTGCCTGGTTAGAGGTTGTGCACAGAAAGGAAAGGACATTACCGAAGGTGGCGCGGAATTAGGCTATGTAACCATCGAGGCGGTGACCTACGCTACGACGGTTGATTCACTGCTGGCTGTGAAATATCTCGTCTTCGATCAAAAAGAGTGCACAATGGCAGATCTCATTCAGGCACTCAAGGATAATTGGAGTGGGCATGAAGTTCTCCAGGCTCGTGCCCTTCACAAGGCCCCCAAGTATGGTAGAGATGATCAGGCGGCTGATGCGCTGGCTCGTCAGGTTATGGAATTATGGGCCGGAGAAACCTGGAAGTATAAGACCAAATCCACGGAGCGCCAATTCCGACCCGGCATGTTGTCCTGGAACTACTGGGTAGCTGATTCATTCATTCTGCCTGCCAGCCCGGATGGACGCCCACGCGGAAAATTCCTATCGAACGCGTTGTGTCCATCCAATGGAGCAGATATCAACGGACCAACGGCTAATGTCAACTCGATCGGTAATGCCTTGGGCGGTAAAGCTGCAGATGGACGGGGAGATTGGGAGGAATACCTGAACTTTCTGCCCAACGGTGGCAGCCACACAATGGCCTTCAACCCGTCCATGCTGCGCGATCCTGAACACTGCGAAAAGTTCAAAGCTTTCCTGAAAGGTTATATAGAAAATGGCGGATCTGCATTGCAAGTCAATTTGATCAATGCTGACCTGCTACGAGACGCCCAGACTCACCCAGAAAACTACCGACACCTGCTGGTGCGCGTCACCGGCTACAACGCCTACTTCACAGCAATTGGAAGAGAACTCCAGAACGAGATCATCGCCCGTGAAAGCCACCAGATGAAATGACCAGCGGTCGAATCCTGCACCTGCAGCGCCTCTCTACTGAGGATGGACCAGGCATCCGTACGACAGTATTCTTCAAGGGCTGTCCTCTGCACTGTGCCTGGTGCCACAACCCGGAAAGTATTTCAATAAAACCGCAAACCCAGTGGTTCGCGGTGCGTTGCATTGGTTGTAAAATATGCGTGGATACCTGCCCGAATGGATGCCTGGCGATGACTGGCTCGGGTCTGGTGATTGACCGCCAACGCTGTGAGGCGTGCGGGGTTTGTGTTGAAGCCTGTCCCTCTGGTGCGCGCGAGCTGCTGGGAAAGAGTATGTCTGTAGAAGAATTAATCGTAGAATTACTCAAAGACCGTGCTTTTTATGAAAAATCTGGCGGCGGAGTAACCCTTTCTGGGGGTGAACCAACCTTTCAAGCGGACTTTACCGAAGCACTTCTACGCAGCCTGAAGGAGCAAGGCATCTCGACCGCCCTCGACACGTGCGGTCTCACTTCGCCCCGGACCCTCGACAGGCTTCTGCCTTATACCGACCTGATACTGTTTGACCTAAAACTTCTTGACCCTGGCTTGCATCGCAAGTTCACCAATGTCACCAACCAGCAAATCCTTGAAAACCTGGCTCACATCCGGAAAACCATTCAACAACATCCCCAGCGGATCGATCTATGGATCCGCACCCCCCTTATCCCTGGAGCTACGGACACAGAAGAGAACCTGTCTGCCATTGGCCGTTACCTTGCTGAACAAATGGAAGGAACGATCGCACGCTGGGAATTATGTGCCTTTAACAACCTGTGCCGTGACCAGTACACTCGCCTGGGCTTGGAGTGGGAGTATGCTAATACGCCGCTCATGTCCTTCGCCGACGTAAGGTACTGCGAACAGATCGCCAAAGCCACCTTCAATCACCCGGAGCTTGTGCTAGCGACCGGCGCAACACGCCCGGAAGAACAATTACAGGAGTGATATATGGAAGCAGCATTACTCACAACCTTTTCTGAAGCCGATATCCAGAACACTCAACCTGCCATGAAGGTTGGGCTGCTGGCAACCGTTAACCCGGAAGGCCTGCCGCACGTGACGCTGATTTCCTCACTCATGGCGTGCGGACCAGCCCAATTATGCTTTGGTCAATTCACAGAAGGGAAGTCGAAAGAACATATCCTCATCCATCCAAAAGCTGGTTTTCTCATCATGGGCCTGGACAAAAAACTCTGGCGGGGCAAAGCTGTCTTTACTCACTCGGTGAAAAGCGGACCGGAATATGATTACTATAATAACGTGCCCATGTTTCGCTACAATGCCTATTTCGGCGTCCACACCGTTTATTACCTCGACCTGCTATCTCACAGCGGCAAAATCTCCCTGCCAATGAACAGGATCATCTTTGCTGCAGTCAAAACAATGCTGGCGCGCACGCTGGGGAGCAAACCAGGGAAACTTCCCGTGCTCAATAGCTGGACGCGTGCCTTTGTGGACAAGATCGACAACCTGAAATTCCTGGCGTATATCAATGAAGACGGTTTCCCGGTGCTTATCCCTGCCATCCAAACCCAGAGCCTGGATTCTGAACACGTGCTATTCTCAACTTCAGTTTATACTGAAGAGCTGATGGCTATCCCTGGTGGAGTTCCACTGGCTGTCTTCGACATGGCGCTGACGATGGAGGATGTGCTCTTGCGTGGCAAGTATCTCGGCATCCAGGGTGTGGGTGGGGTAAAGGCGGGCGTGGTGAAAGTGGACTGGGTGTATAACCCCATGCCACCGGTGCCAGGACAAATCTATCCACCCGTGGAGCTGAAGGCGATAACGCAATTCTGATGAGATAGAGTAACGATCCTTTTGCTCAATAAAACCTGGTAAAGGATTTCTAATAACGGATGCCTGTGTCACATTGATTTCCACAGGCATCTGTTTATTTAATTTGAATGAAAATGAAAGGTTCGGTACTCTTTAGTAGGTTCTATGGGCATGGTTCGCAACAGGATCCAACCATCAGGCTGGTAAATTATAAGCGCCGGCTGGTGGAGGTTGCCTCATCATTTCTTCCACTCAGCGCCTGAATGGGCACTTCGAGCGAACGCACAGGCGGCTCACGAGAGACAAAGAATACTGGTGCCGGCACATCCGGTCGAGCCGTGGCGACGGCAATTCTCTGAGCTGTCTCCGTGGCCGCAGAAGCCTTCTTAGCCTTGCTGAGATAAATGAACCAATACATCAAACCCACCATCAACACACCACCGATGATATTCCCAATTGTTACTGGTAAAAGGTTGACCAGGAAGAAGTTGCCCCAAGTAAGATGAGGAAAATCAGCAGGTGTTTTCTGAATGGCTTCAAAGAAGGATTGTGTTCCCATCTGCTTGATAAACATGGCAATGGGAATGAAGTACATATTGGCTATACTGTGCTCGAAACCCGCAGCAACGAAGGCTGCAATGGGTGGAACGATGGCCAGGATTTTGTCGATTGTGCTGCGGGCACTGAAGCACATCCAGACTGCCATGCAGACCAAAGCGTTGCAGAAAATCCCAAGCACCAGGGCTTGGGCAAATACCAGGCTGGTCTTTGCCTCGCCGACATTCAGGGCTGCCAAACCGACTGAGCCACCACCAAAGGTATATTGGCGAGTCAGGAACATCAGGAAGGCAGTCAGGATAGCTCCAACAAAATTACCCAGGTAAACCACTCCCCAATTTCGGAGAAGAGCAGGCAGAGTCACCCTCCGATTAGCAAAGGCGATAACGATCAAATTGTTACCCGTGAACAACTCGGAGCCCGAAACAACCACTAAAATCAGGCCTAAAGAGAACGAAACTCCTGCCAAAAGCCTGGTAACACCATAGGGCAAGACCGAGCCACCAGCGCTTACCGTAGTGGCAAAGACAGCCCCCATGGCAATAAAAGCTCCTGCCAGGACTGCAAGTAAAAACATCCGCAATGTATCCAACCCAGTTTTCTTGACGCCGATCTCGGCAGCTTTGACTGCCATCTCAGCGGGTACTAAAGCATCAAATGATATTTCCTTTGCTGGTTGTTTTGTATCTTTAAGCGTATGTGTGGAAGTAGTAAACATAGGAATCACCTCAGGCAATTGTGGTAACTTTTGTATCAATGGCAAATATGTGATCATAGCGCTCGTCGATAGGCGAAGCGACTGGCAGTTCAGGTTGGATGACTTTTAATAAGCCCTGGCACATCGCGTTGAGACCAATGTGGGCCAGCTCAGATTCTGGTAACCCGGTCTGCCCGGCAGTTTTATCAAATGGACAGTCACAGATGATAAAGCGCAATTCCGGTCCTATCTGGTGAATGGTAAAGCTCACATTAAGCGTCTCAAGCACGCATTCCAGGGCACACACCCCGGGGTTGGGGAAACCATCCGGGAATATGTTATCCAACATATAAATGGCGGTTGCCTGCCCCAGCCCTGAGCCAAAGCTTTCCATGAGGGCATAAGCCTCGGCTTCTTGGTACCCAGTCTGGCAGAACATGGCATATTCCAGGAATATCTCACACAGCGAGATGCTGGTTTCTTCACCGGCACCACTTAACTCTCCCCAAATTTGGAAACCTTGCAAGATATCATCCCGCACAAAGACATCCCTTTGTCCTACTTCGTTGTAGTACATATCGGAGCTTGCAATCGGGTAACGGCAGATCAGCGTTGGTTTTGTTTGAATTGATGCTGGCATGGGTATTTTCCTCCAATTTATCGGGGTACCTGTTTTTAGTAGCAACAAGATGATTTGAATGGCGCATTTTTTATATAGATTGCGCAATAATTCACTATTCAATTTATACCGGAAGTGGGTTACAACCACAAGCACACATCAGTCACAATGTGGTTACAATATCTCCCCCAAAATTTTTTAGTTATCTGGTTGTTACTCGCTAAGACTTGTTTTTTGAGTATTCAGCACATAGCCTGCGTTGGGAATGGTTTCAATCAGGGAAGGGGCACCCGATTCTGTTTCCAGTTTGTTACGCAGCCGATACACGAGCTGCTTGAGCATTTCATTGGTAGCACCCTCAGGGCCCCAGACCCGTAGGATCAGCGTGTCATTATTAAGCACCCGGTCAGGATTCTGCATCAAGGCACGCAACAGGCGTGTTTCCAAGTGAGTCAGGCGAACTGGGACCCCGTCACCAACGTGAACTTCACGCCTTTCCGCATCAAAGGTTAGTGGACCTGCCTGAAGCATCTCCTGGGGTTCCTTTACAGCCCGTCGAAGTAATGCCCGTATCCGCGCAATCAACTGCCGCGGGCTAAATGGCTTGATGATGTACTCATCTGCTCCGGCTTCCAGGGCAGCAATCACATTATCATCCGTATCACGCACGGTGAGCATAATAATCGGCACATCTGAGTCATTGCGAATACGAGTGCAGACTTCCAACCCATCCAGGCGAGGTAAACCCCAATCCAGCACGATCAATTCGGGGGTTTCCTTGGAGAATTGCTCCAATGCACTTAGCCCATCATGGGCATTGACTACTTCAAACCCTGCCCTGCGGATCGCAAATGCCAGCACGTCTGAAAGAGCCAGATCATCATCGACAACAAGTATCTTGGTCATAAGTTTTATTTCTCCTCTTTAGGATGGATAGGAATGGTAAACCAGACTTTTGCCCCCCCTTTGGGGAGGTTCTCGGCGCCAACTTGCCCGCCATGCATCTCAACAATCGACTTGACCACCGATAATCCGAGACCAATTCCATACTGGGTGTCATGCGATTGGTTGGCAGTTACAAAGCGCTTGAACAGGTCTGAAAAGCGTTCGGTTGGAAGCCCCGGTCCACTGTCAAGCACTGCAATCGTCATCCAATCGGGGTCTTCAGTAATGTTCAGCTCGATTTTTCCACCCATCGGGCTGAACTTGCTGGCATTGGATAATAAATTGACCAATACCTGTATCAGACGGTTGGCATCTGCCCACAGAGTAGGCAGTATGTCTGGTATGTTTAATACCAGGTCCTGATTCCGCCGCTTTAGCAAGGGAGACATCATGCCAGCCGCGTTTTGAATTACATCTTGAAGATTAATCGGTCGGCGGTGAACCTGGAAACAACCAGCTTCGATGGTCGTGCTTTCCAACAGGTTCTCCACCAGGGTTTGTAGGTGTAAGGTGCTCAAGCGGATTGTCTCCACTAATTTATTCAGCTCATCCGGAGTTAGATCACTACCTTCTTCCACCAACAGCTCCGTAGTAGCTGCAATACCGGATAGCGGGGTGCGGAATTCATGAGCCACATTGGCAAGGAAATTATATCGTAATCGATTGACTGCTTCTTCTTCAGTCACGTCGCGAATGACCACCACGCGCTCAGAGCCATAACCAGTGGGAGGGTTATTGTCTAACGGAGATATTGTGACATATAAAAGCAGCGGTTTACCATGAACGTCAAGTACACTCAAGCGTTGCGCAACAGGCCCATCAACAGGCTTGTTTAACAACTCTCCGACCGTGGCCGTCTCACCCGGGGCAGGGGGAAAAATATGCGTGTAATGAAGGCGTTCCACATCGCTGCTGTTGTAACCCAGAATCTCTTCAGCATCTGGGTTAAAGAATGTGATACGGTCATTTTCATCCAGAGCAATCACCCCCTTGGGTAGCAGGGATAAAAGCCGCTCGGCGTGTTTCATCTCGCCCTGAGTCACAGCAAGTGAATAGCGCAGCTGCCGGCGAGCAAACTCAAAATGGCGGCTGAGTTGATTGATCTCCGGCACACCACTTTCGGTTGGGGTGGATACATCCAGATTACCCTGGCTGAATTGGTCGGCTGTTTTACTCAACTGCAGCAAAGGTTTGGTAATCGAACGCGCCTGACGCGCCACCAGGAATGAGCCAACCAGTAACACCAACAGGCTAAAACCGGCGGAGACAACGATGGTGTTAACCATTCCATTGCGGATGGAGTTACCTGATAGGGCTACCTCGCTTAATGCAACGACATCCTCCTGGGCATTACTCAGCGGCATCAAGCCTGCGTAATAGGTTTGATCCATAGCCGATCCCATGGTGCAACAAGCTTCCCCCGTTTTTTCAACATTCAAAGCCGATTGCGGGTCTAGAGACCAGTTCGGAGCTGCAGGCAGGCTGGTGGCGATCCGCCTGCCATTAACGATCAAACTTTGAGCCAGGCCGGTTTGATTTTCCAGGGCGAGCATATAGTCTGTGGTTAACTCGCGCGCCACCAGCACCCATCCAATACCAGGATTATTGGCATCCTTGGACTGAATTTGACTGACACCCAAGATGTAGAGTTTACCCGGGTCTCCAACCACATAGAAATCTGCGAAATAGGGCTCATGTCCTGCCAGGAAAGTCTGTGGATGAGGCAAGCCTGCCAACTTATCACCGGCTTGCAGGCCAGGTGAAACAACCTGAACGATATCCAGGTTTCCGCTTTCCTGTTTTAGAGCCTCAAGGTAAGGATTCAAGGCGGCTACATCACCCTGCTGGAGAAGATTGTATAAGGTTGGGCGCCCAGCAATCAACCCGGACAGTTTCTTAAGGCGGGTAATTTCTGCACTGTAAAGTCCTTGTGTGGCAGATTGGGCATCCTGAACACGCAACCATACCTGACGCTCCAGCGCCCGCCACATGGCAAGATTGGTCGGTATACCAATGAAAACAATGATTGCTACCACCACCAAAACTAGGTTCAAGATGAGCCGCTGCGACAGGTTCATCTTATAAAAACGTCTTTGAATGCTGTTGATCAGGCTGCGCATATCGGATTTATGACCCAGCAGGCTATTCGCTAGGTGATAAGTTATTCATTGTTAATCTTATCACAAGTGATATTGGGATCATGCTTTCACGTTCACCTTGACTGCTAAATGGTCATCATTTTTACCTTGTTAGGCTTCAAAATAAATCGGGTTAGAGATCAGGGCAGGTAATAATGGCAACCCGGGCAAGAAACTCCTGAGAATCTCGATCCGCACATACCCGGCAGCAGGTATGGAATAAACACCGTGCATATCTCCATCAAATTCCGCTCTAACCAGGATGGAGCTCCCGTGATTAGTAACTGCCTGCACCACATCCCCCACGAGCAAGCCTCGGGCGATATACTCCACCTGCTTCACCTCTGAGAACACGACGCTATCACCCATAATTACAGTTCCAGCAGACATCTCAAGGGTTGGACCATCCGCGCTATACGTGATGAACGCATGCCCGAGCTTCAATGCGGACAGGATATCATCCGGGCAGGCTGACATGGCATATACACAGGTGGTTGGACCACCGGGGAAGAGCAGCAGAGAATCGCGGTGATAATCGCTGCCACCGCAGATGGGTACCTTTCTGCCAGCCATCAGCATACTTTGCCACAATCCGATTGCTTGCAAGTTGGAACCGCGCATCGGACCGTTCCAGATTTCAAGACAATCATAGGACAGCGAATTTATATCAAACAGGAATGGGCAAACAGGATCACAGGGGTGATTGATGCTGATGAATGCCCCCCGTGTGCGGGCTGAAGTGAAACGATCCTGCACTTCCTCAAGTGTATTGGCAATGAACGGTTCATCGTAGGGCTGATCCACTCCCAGGAAGTTGGCATGCCCCTGGTAATGGGTCCACTCAATCCCAGGTATCAAGGTTAGATAGGGATGTTCGAGCAGGGTAGCAGTGGTTGCCATCATATTGTGGTCAGTGATGGCAAGATAGTCCAGGCCATTCCTGCGGGCATGCTGTGATAATTCTTCAACATTGAGTACGCCGTCTGAGGCCTGGGTATGGGTGTGTAAATCTCCCTTGAACAAGCGCATGTGTTTTGGGGTGAACGAGAGCTCGTAGCGGACGTCCACCCCAGCCTCCGCCACTTTATATGCCCCAACAATGATCTGCCACTCACCAGGAACCAACTTATACGGTTGGTAGCCTGGGGTGGCGTGTGTTTCGCTGATAAAAATGCTCAGTTTATCAGCACCGGAAGCTCCCACCTGTCTCCCATCCGGGGCAATCAAACCAAGGTCAATAATATTAATCTCTCTTCGGGAGATAAAACTACCATTCTCCACCTGGTTGTCCGATTCGTCGTACCGTTTATACGAATAGGTCAGGGAGAATGATTCGGTATCGGCAGGCATGCTGAATGGAAGGGTAAAGTAAGTCTCCTGCCTGTTATGGTCAATGAATATTGGGATATACAAATGTGTTTCGGTAGGTTTTGTATCCATAGTATCCTAAAGTGGAATCAGGTTAGCTGCCAGGAAGCGTTGTATTTGCTTATTCCAAAAGAACCAATCATGAAATCCATCTTCCTCATGATAATCCACATGGATCCCCAAGGTCTGGCAGGAATTGTAAAAGTAGGTATTAAGCGGATAAAGGTCTTCCTGACGTCCACAAGCCATAAACAGGCGAGGCAGTGTCATGGGATTGGTCGAGGAGCGCTGTAGCCAGGTCGCAGGATCGTGTTCACTGCCAGCAAGCTTATCCAGGTCACCAAATAGTTTTTCAAATTCACCCCGGCGTGGGTCGTCTGGAAAAGCCTTGATGAAGGCAAGGGATAACACTCCGGAGAAGCTGGCAGCGACAGAATATAATTCAGGGTGTAAAAATGCAGCCTTGAAGGCTCCATATCCCCCCATGGAATTTCCCGCGATGAGGGTGCCTTCACGGTGGGGTGACAATCCAAAGACCTCTTTAAGATATCGGGGCAGCTCATCGGTCAGGTAAGTGAAATAATTCTGCCCATTGGGTTGGTCGGTATAAAAACTGCGGCCTGCCGATGGCATGATGACCACCAATCCGTAGAGGGCAGCGATGGATTCTATGGCGGTATAACGCTGCCAGGCACTTCCATCGTCGCTGAGACCATGCAGCAGGTAAAGCACTTTTCGCCTGGCAACAGGAATATCCCTCATTTCACCGGGTCCGGGAAGGATGATATATAGAGGTAGATTGACTTTTACAGTTTCTGGGACATGATCGATGCGTAGTAATGCCATTTTTTCCTGCCTATTTACTCAACACTTGCTGCTGATGAAGAGGCATTGGTTTTTTCGAAGTCAATGAAGAATGAAAAGACGAAGCTGATCACCATCAGAATTGGAGGGAAAATGGTGAGCAGAAAACGGGCAGCCTGGTCAGGGTGAGGCCCGGGGTTGTTACCGCTCTCATATTGATATATGACGAAAACCAGGTAAAAACCAACACTGGTGAACAAACCACTCAGCCGGTTCATGAATCCCAGTGCATTCGAGATGAGCCCCTCGCGGCGCAGGTTGTGCTTTTTTGTATCCTCGTCCATGATCTTTGCACCGATCAAATCCATGGTGGTAATCACCCCGGCAAAGCCAAAACCGACCAGAGCGCTACATATCATACCGGTTAGCAGGGAATTGGCAAAATAGAGTGGGATGAAAGCAACAGCTAGAGTTGCCAAAGACGCCCTCCACACGGGCATCAAGGAGTACTTCCTGACCCAGTTTGCCCAAATTGCGACGCAACCAATGGCAATCAGCAGGACCGCAGCAAACAGGAATGTCGTCTGGCTATCCGAAAGCCCCAAGGCATATTTGACATAAAAGGGCATTGAAACAAGGACAAGTGCCATGGCGGCGCTATAAAACGCATTGGCAATTCCAGCGACCCAAAATTTCCGGTTTTTGAACAAATCCTTGAGGCTGTTCCATAGCTGGGGTTTTTCTTCATCGAGATGGATTTTCGTTTCCCGGCTGGTAAAGCTCATATACAGGATCACCACACCACCAAGCAGACCATATAGTATGGCTGTTAGGCTGTATCCAAGAGCATTGGTCACCATGGGTGTTAAGGCGATGCTGATGATCATGGCAACCAGCTGAAAAGCCTGCCGGAGGGCATTTACATTGGCCCGGTTGGTATCTTCCCGGAAAAGTTCGGGAAAGAGTGCACCATAATTAGCATTGATGACTGAATCCAGTGTGCCGGTAAGCATATAAAAAAGCATGCAATAGACAACCAGAGAGTTTTGCTCCATAAATGCGGGAGGGCTGTAAAAAGCGATAAAACACAAGACCATTAATGGAGTACCAATCACCAACCAGGGACGCCTGCGCCCCCAGCGAGTGCGTGTCCGGTCAGAGAGAAAGCCATACACCGGATTATCCAAGGCATCAATGAAGGTATAAATCAACAGCATGAGAGAAAATTGGACAGTCGTCATCCCCAGACTGTCTACATAATAGATAGCCGCGTAGGTTTTTAGCATATTGATCGGGATTGAAGTGCCAAACATCCCAACAGCATAATTAAAGGATTTTAGACGAGGGTTTTGCATCGTGAAAACCTCCTTTTATGAAACCAATAACTCACTTAAAGAGTTTCGGCGGTCGGTATTTTTGTATTATATAACAGAACCTAAGGCGAGCACGGGATTGGTGAAGCGCTGCTCTTCAATTACGCGCCTGGTTATCGTATAGCCTCGGGCAATCAACGCATCGGTATGGTGAAAGTCCCAAATCGGAATCGGGGTTTCACTTGCAAGTTCAAGGTAAAGAAGGGGGACACCACGCGCTTCAGCCAACTCCATTTCGAGAGTCTTCTGGCGTGTCTCCACTGAATAGATCATCCGATCCACAAATCCACGGACACCATCTCCTACATCGTTCATGGCGCGTGAGTCAACCAAATCGATGGCAACAATTGCTGTCGCCCCTGCTTTTAGAGCCGACTCGATCGGTAAATGACTCACAAAGCCTCCATCCATAAGATACTGACCTTGTTTCCTATCAGGCATAAACCATGGAGGCAGGGCAGTGGAGAGCAATAAAGCATCCAAAATTTTTTCGTCTGGTTGCATACCATGTAAAATCGGATTCCCCGTATTCAGGTCTGAAGAAATCAGGATCAGCTGGGGTTTCTTAATATCCGCAAAACATATATCAGGAGTTATACCATTGGTAATTAAAAATTCTTTCAGGTGGCGGGAAGGGTCACTTGAAGAACGCCCAAACATGGCTCGTACAGTCAGCCATATGTAGTTCGTTGGGAGCAAATCGCTCGTTTTAGCATTCTGCCACACAGATACAAGCTGATCCAGGCCTTCCTTTGAAAAGCCTTTGATAGCCAGATGGGTGGCGTTGGCAGCCCCAATTGAAACGCCGATCACCAGGTCGGGCTGGAGACCGTACTCCAACAAGGCATATAACGCTCCTACCTGCAACGCCCCACGTGCCCCACCTCCACTAAGCGCAAAAACCAGTTTCTTGTCCAAAAAATCCCCTCTCATTGGTCATATCGTATCCGGATGAACTTCCATACCAGTCCTGGAAGATTCGAGCGCTGCCAGGCTGAATTGTAGCACCGATTTCCCAGTGAGCCCATCCAGCTTTGGCTGGCCTCCAATTTTTAACTTTTCGATGCAATCTTGCGTAGCCGCAATAAAACTATCATGCCATTCCACGCCAGATACTGGGATAGGTGTGGTCTTGCCGTCCTTGAAGAGCATCAACTCGGGTAAATCTAAAGTTTTGGCTGTATAGCGGTTAATGAATAGAATCCCTTTCTCGCCCACAATCTCGATACGATCGTCATCGGCATAATAAAGCGAGTTGATACGCATTTTTGGGGTATGCTCAATATCCAATGTTCCATAACAGCGGGGGGCTTTGTATTGGAACATGATCACAGCCGGAGCATCAATACTGACCATTCCACCCGCCTGCGAGACGGGTGTTTTATCAATCCAGGCATACACTCTTTCCACTGGGCCGCCCAAATAATATGCCACCGAGAATAAGTGGTAGCCATGATCAAAAACCAGCGGACCACCACCGCATTGCTTTTCATTAAATCGCCACAGCCATGCAGAGAGTGGTACGTTCCAGGATGAGTCCGCCGTACCGGTGGAAACATGCAAACGAATGGCCCGAATGGCACCAATCTCCCCGGCTTCGATCATCTGGCGGGCACGCACAGCAGGGGCATAATAGACAAAATTCTCATACACACGCAGCATCACTCCCGCTTTATCTGCTGCGTTGATCATCTCGTCCGCTTCGGAAGCCGATAATGCCATCGGCTTCTGTACAGAGACATGCTTGCCAGCCTGGCAGGCCTCCACGGTCATTGCACAATGCAGATGGTGGGGGGTCAACAGCTCAACCAGGTCAATTTCCTTATCCTCCAACACCTGGTGGTAATCGGTATAGATTTTATCCACTTCCCATTCCCTGGCTTTCTTACGGAGGCGAGCTTTATTGGTATCGCAAACGACGGTGATGCGGGCATCCTCACGACCACGATAGCCCATCTGGTGCAGATCGGAGATCTGTCCACAGCCAACAATTGCAACTCTAATCGGTTTCATGGTCCTGTCTCCTCAGTTAAAAGGATTGGGCTGGAGTATCATCTTCCAATTTTGATTGGGCATCCAGCGCATCCAATTGCTTTCGGACTTCATTATGGCTTTTCCGGGTGACCGGATACTTAAATAGCAACGGCAAGGAGACGAATATAATTCCTGCCGGTATCAATCCGAAGAAGAGGCGAATACCAAGCAATGCATGCGGGGTTTGTTCGACATTCGGTACGTAACCAAAACCTGTCAGGATCCATCCAACGGCTGCTAATGCCAGTGCTTCAGAAATTTTGGTTGCCAAACCCCAAACGCCATAATACATACCGCTGCGCTGCTGGCCTGTTTCAAGGCGGTCGTAGTCAGCTACATCGGCTACCATTGCCCAGGGGAAGATCCACTGGGCCGAGAAGCCAAATCCAGCCAAGACAGCAATTATGTAGATCAAACTGCTGGTATTATGAGGTAGAAAGAAGGTCAAGATAACTGCCAGTGCACCAACCGCCATTCCCAGAGCATAGGCGGGACCTTTATCCATCTTGCGGCTTGCCCACTGCCAAAACGGCAGTGAGATGGTAACGCAAATAAGCATAAGGCCCATGACCAGTGAAGTCTGGTCCTTCATAAGTAATTGGTATTCAATGTAATATGCCATCAAAATTTTTATGAATGCAAAGGAGATATTGATGACGAAGTAGGTCAGACATATCCACACAAAAGGTTTGTTACGCAAGGCAGCTTTCACCGATTTGAAAGGTGAGGGCTCAGCCTTTGTCTGACTGACTTTCTTCCGCTCGCGAAAGCCGGCAGCCGAGATGAGCAATGCCACTGCGGCTAAAGCCCCATAAGCCACACCAATGAAGGCATATCCCGTTCGTTGAAGGGCAAACAGGCCGACGATGGCTGGGGTGAGTGCCGCGCCAACAAGATAAGCTGGAACCGCCATGACCATTCGGTAGGTTGTCAGGCTGGAGCGTTCGTCATAGTCGTCTGTTAGCTCGGAGGTCAATGCGTAATAAGGAACATTGGTTATTGTCCACAGGGTGTCAAACAATATAAAGGTAAACGCGATCCATGCAAAGGCAGCCAAACGGTCTGAAGTTGGGACAAACCACAATAGAGCGATAGAAATCCCCAAAGGGATGGCTCCAAAAATCATGAAGACCCGCCGTTTCCCAAAACGCGATTTTGTCCGGTCGGTAAGCCAGCCAAAGAGCGGATCATTGATCGCGTCCCAGAGCTTTCCAATCAGCAAGGCATTGCCTGCCAGCGCTGGCAGGATCAGGGCTCCATCGGTATAGAACTTCATCAGGAAAAACTGAATCGCTGAATTGACCACGGCATTGCCGATATCACCAACGCCATAAAATATCTTAGTCTTCCTAGAAAGCTTGTCGGATTGGTTTGTGCTGGTCATGTTCTGGATCTCCTCATCAAAGATTCCATCATGGTTCTCAAGGCAATAGAATTGCACCCTGATCAGCCTGGGAAACAGTTTGCCTATAAAGCTCTAGGAAGCCTTTGGATTTGCCGGATAAACGAGGCTTCCAGGCGGATAGACGGTGTTCAAGTTCTTCGTCGGTGACAAGTAAATTTAAGCGTCGACCAGGAATATCAATTTCGATCAAGTCGCCATCTTGCAGCACTGCAATTGGACCCCCGATAAAGGCTTCAGGAGCTATATGTCCGATGCAGGGTCCACGGGTTGCACCGGAAAAACGCCCATCGGTGATCATCGCCACCGAATCATTGAGACCCATGCCGGTTAGAAGCGCGGCAGGGATGGATAATTCACGCATACCTGGTCCTCCGCGTGGCCCTTCATTGCGGATGACCAGCACATCCCCGGGTTGAATGTGTTGGCCCTGGAGGCTATCTTGCAGAGCTTCTTCGCATTCGAACACCCTGGCAGGACCGGTATGATGCAACATCGTCGCAATCACACCGCTTTGTTTCACCACAGCCCCCTTTGGAGCAAGGTTGCCGTGCAGGATTGCAATTCCACCCTGGGGGTTCAGGGGTGAAGCCAGTGGGTAAAGTACATCGGGTCGTGAGAGTCTTCCTTTGGCTGCCCGTTCACGGATGGATTCACCGCTGACGGTGGGCAAGTCGAGATGCAGCAATGGAGAGAGGATATTAAGCACCGCCGGGATACCCCCGGCATCATCCAGGTCTACGACAGTGAATGGACTGGATGGTTTGAACTTCCCAATCAAAGGCGTCTGGCGACTTAATTCATCAAATATATCCAAGCTCAAGTCAACCTCCGCCTCATATGCGATGGCAAGGAGGTGTAAGACCGCATTGGTTGAGCCGCCCAAAGCAAGCACAACCCGTATGGCATTCTCAAAACTATCACGGGTCAACATGGCCCTGGAAGTGAGCCCCTGGTGTACGAGCTCCAGGATTCTTTTTCCGCTATTCACGCACAAATCCTGTCGCAATGGGTGAAGAGCTGGAAGAGTGGCGCAACCGGGCAGAGACAGACCCAATGCTTCCGTCACACAGGCCATCGTGTTTGCCGTCCCCATAAAATTACAGGCACCCGCAGCGGGGCAGGCGTGGCTCTCGATGGCGTAAAATTCCTGCTCAGTGATTTTGCCAGCTTTAAGCTTACCCATCGCCTCTTTGACGTCGCTGGTCATGACCATTCTCTCTCCCATGCGGCCGGAAAGCATTGGACCACCAGTGACGAACAGGGTGGGAAGATTCAAGCGGGCAGCTGCCATCAGCATGCCTGGCACGATCTTGTCACAATTACAGAGCATGACCAGCCCATCAAAGCGGTTAGCGCCTACCATGAGCTCGATTGAGGCGGCAATCACATCGCGCAGGGGGAGGATATTGTGCATACCTTTTCCCTGGGCAATGCCATCACACGGAGCAACCGTGTTAAATTCAGCTGGCATTCCACCTGCTTGGCGAATCCCCTGCTTTACCCACTCAGCCAGAGTGCGCAGGTGAAAATGCCCCGGATTCACCTCGTCCCAGGAATTAACAATGCCGATCAGCGGCTTGTCAAAATCACTATCTTGATAACCCATTGCTCTATACAAGGCGCGCGGATAAGCACCATACAAGCCTTCAAAGATACCACGACCAGAGGCTTTCATAGGCCAATCTCGTGGCGTAAGGCTTGGGTCTCTTCGACCCAATTACCCACATTCCAGCGGCCAAAAACGCCCATTCCACCAAGTTCATGCGGACCGTAATAAACCGGGAGATGAATCAAGGAAAGCCCATCCTGTTGACCCACCTGCTCGAGGGCAGCCTGCAGACCATCGGGAGTGCACCCGCCATCCAGACAATGCAGACCAGGGATAGAACCTGCCCAGGCAAGGTAGTCAACTTTGAGGGTGTTCCAGGTGGCAAATCCAACCCCGTATTGAGCCTCCTGCAGCCCGGTAATGGCACCCATGCGGCCGTTATCCAATATCAAGATGCAGCCGCGCGCTCCATGCTGAATGCCATCGATCAATATTTGTGGGTTCATGGTGAACGAGCCATCACCTGTCAGTGCCATGCCATAGAACGGTTGCGTGGCAGCGGCGGTTGACAATAAAGCAGAAACTGCAAAACCCATGTATGAGGCTCCGGTCTCGGTATAAGTCTGATAAGGGTTTTCGTCTTCAACGATTTGGAAACCGTTAGCCTGCACATCCCCGGCATCAAAAAAGCAGATGGTGTTATGCTTCTTTGCCCAATCAGTGGCGATTTTAATGGCGGCCGGCTGCGTCAACACAGATTTACCCCAATTATCATCTGCCAATATCGGCGTTTGATACCGAAGCATCTTATATTCCTGCCAGGAGATTTTCTTTTCAGCACAGGACTGCTGCCAGTCCGATCTATCCAACCCTGTTGGACCGAGCGCCTGGTTCAACTTTTCTAAAGTAAGTCGCACATCTCCTACAAGCGCCAGGGTGTGGTTGTAGTGGGTGGCATCATCCCAATCAGCGTTGAGATTGAGCACCCGGGTAACATTTGGATAGCCTGTGCGTGAGCAATCTGACTGGCATACTGCGCGCGTTCCTACTGCGATAAGCAAGTCTGCATGT
>Ga0209254_10002298_pt1 | contig 17349 bp, 7 predicted proteins | sample FrelakmetDIP11DI_FD_187148 | JGI IMG/M metagenome (GOLD analysis project Ga0209254, IMG submission 187148) | Freshwater lake sediment microbial communities from the University of Notre Dame, USA, for methane emissions studies - DIP11 DI (SPAdes)... | ecosystem: Environmental > Aquatic >... | reverse complement strand
CCTGCGGGCCCAGGTTGGGATGGTCTTCCAGAAGCCGAACCCCTTCCCGAAGTCCGTCTACGAGAACATCGCCTATGGCCCGCGCATCCATGGGCTGACCAACAACAAGGCGGAGCTCGATGCGCTGGTTGAGGGCAGCCTGCGCAAGGCGGGGCTATGGAAGGAGGTGAAGGACCGGCTCGATCAGCCGGGGACCGGGCTCTCCGGGGGCCAGCAGCAGCGGCTGTGCATCGCCCGCACCATCGCCGTCTCTCCGGAGGTGATCCTGATGGACGAGCCCTGCTCGGCCCTCGACCCCATCGCCACCGCCATCATCGAGGAGCTGATCGACGAGCTGCGGGAGAACTACAGCATCGCCATCGTCACCCACTCCATGCAGCAGGCGGCCCGGGTCTCCCAGCGCACGGCCTATTTCCACCTGGGCGACCTGGTGGAGGTCGGTGAGACCAACCAGATCTTCACCAATCCCCGCCACAAGCTCACCGAAGACTACATCACGGGACGGTTCGGCTGATGAGCACACCAGCACCAACCCCCGCTCAGAGCCCGGTAAAGACCAAGGAGCTCCCGGACCTCGCCATGGGTCACACGGTCCGGGGCTACGACCGGGACCTGACCCGCCTGCGCGGACTCATCCTGGAGATGGGGGAGCGGGTCGTGGAGCAGACCCAGACCGCCGTCACCGCGCTGCTGGAGGGGGACCTGGGCCCCGCCTTCCGGGTGCTGGACCGCGAGCCCCAGATCGACTATCTGGCCCTGGACGCGGACGACGAGGCCTATAAGCTGATCGCCCGCCGCCAGCCCAAGGCGGTGGACCTGCGCATCGTGCTGGCCCTGGGCCGCATCGCCAACGAGGCGGAGCGGGCCGGGGACAAGGCGGCACGCATCGCGGATCGCACCATCGTCCTGCGCCAGGAGGGCACCGAGCTCTCCCCGGCCCTCTGCGACCGCCTGCGCCGGCTGGACGAGCTGGTGTGCTGCGCCTTCGAGCGCGCCATGGAGGCGGTCGGCACCTTCGACACCCAGCTGGCCCTCACGGTCTTCGAGGACGAGGCGGCACTGGATCAGGCCAACGCCGACCTGGTCCAGCATCTCACCTCGGGAAAGGAGGGGCTACCCCTCTCCCAGCTCGAGTCCCTCTTCGCCATGGGCCATGCACTCAACCGCATCGGCAACCATGCCGCGACCATCGCCGAGCAGGTGATCTATGTGGCGGAGGGGCAGGACGTGCGCTTCCGCAACCGGGAGATCCTCATCGAGACCCTGCGCCACCGGGAGGACGCGCCCGCCTGAATGAGTCGGCGTCCTCACTCTTCTGCTCGGGCTTGCCGCCGTTCGCCTAACCGATTCTCGCGATAGAAGCGCGCGGCCTCTTGGATCAGGGCGAGGTGGGCCCGTTGGGGACCCCAGATCGAGGTCAGGGCGGGGTCGGGGCCCGGGCCCTCGGTCCACAGACGCCAGAGCATGGCGGCGTTCTCCCAGTAGGCGGCGCCGATGCTGTTGCCGTCCGGGCTGAACTGGGCATAGGCGACGCCGCCGAGGTTCGCCTCCAGGACCAGGTAGGGGTCTTGGGTGGGTGCCTTGCCCTCGTTACTGGGCGATTTGGGCGAGCGTTGTGCCGGGCGCTCCCAGACACGCAGGGCCCCGTCCCGGGAGGCGGTGAGGAGCCAGCGCCCGTCGGGGCTGAAGGCGGCCTGGTAGATGCGGTCCTTGTGGCCGACGAGATCCGCCAGCCGTTCCCCCTGGGTGCTCCAGACCTGGGCGCGGGCGTCCAGGGCGGCGGTGACCAGTGCCGCACCGTCGGGTGCGAAGTCGATGCTGTAGAGGGTGGTGTTCTGGCCGTCTAGAACCAGCGGCTCACCGCAGCCGGCGTCGTCCACGGGGACCAGGACCGCCCGACCGTCCTCACCGGCCGTCGCCACGGAACGGCCGTCCGGGGCAAAGGCCAGGTCCAGGATGGGCGTCGAGGCGATCTGGAGCTGGCAAAGCCGGCGCCAGCCGCCGTCCGGATCCTGCTGCATCACCCGTAGTGTCCCCGCATCGTTTCCGGTGGCGACCCGCTGAGCACCTGTGCCGGGGGTGTTCGTCAGCGCCGCCACGGCCGCCGCCTGTACATTGCTCTGGCCATGCTCGAGGGCGGGCGGCAGGGGCAGCTCTTCGCAGGCGACTGGATCCCAGAGACGCACGGGGCGATCCGGTCCGCTCCCCGCCGTGAGCAGCCACCCCTCGTCCGGGGCGAAGATCGTGTGATTAACGTGCCGCGGTGGGCCCGCGGACTGGTTTTGCTCTTCCTCCTGGATCTGCAAAGTACAGCCGCCCCCGGTCCGCATATCCCAGACGCGGGCACTGCCGTCGTAAGCGGCGCTCGCCAGGCGCTGCGCGGAGGGGGAGAAGCGCACCCGTCTGACCCGGTCCCGGTGCCCCACCAGCTCCCAGATGCGCAGGGGCGCGACCTCGGGTGCCTTGCGGTCAAAGCGCCACACCTTCACCCGTCCATCGAAAGAGCCGGTGGCCAACAGCAGGGCGTCGGGGTCCGTGTCCAGCGACTGGGGGGCGGCGGCGAAGTCCAGGTGCCAGACGTGGTCCTCGTGGGGCATCCGGTGGGCCAGTGTCGAGGTCGGCTCCACGGCCCAGAGACGGGCCGAGCCGTCAAGGTCCGAGTAGGTGAGCACCCGCCGGTCGTCGGCGCTGAAACGGGCATTGGAGACGGCCGCGTCGTGGCTGAACACCGCCAGCTCCCTGCCGGTCAGGAGCCCCCAGAGGCGCGCCGTCTTGTCCAGGGAGGCGGTGAGCACCAGCGGCTCCCCCTGACGCGGGTCCGGGCCCCGGGTGACGCGCACCTGCTCGACGCTGAGTCGATGCTGACCGAGGATCTCGGGAGTCCCGCTGTCGAGGGACCAGCGCACCAGCTGACCCCCATCGTCTACCGCCAGCAGATAGCGACCGTCGGCCGTGAAGGCGGCGTCCCGCACCGCGGTCTTGTGCACGCGGATCGTTTGACCGTCTCGCTTGATCGTTCCCAGCTCACGGAGCAGCTCGCCGTCCAGCCCATAGACTCGCACCCGCTCGTCGGCGCTCGCTAGCGCGATCCGTTCCCCTCGGTGGTCGAAGGCGGCGGTGTTGATGGGACGGCGGAGCGGCTGGCCCTTCGGCAGGGCCATCCGCTCGAAGCCGGTGATGGTGTCGATGAGACGGGCCACGCCCTCCCGGGAGGCCGTCACCAGGGTCATGCCGTCCGGGGCGAAGCTCAAGCCCCGAATCTCGCCCCGATGCAGGGGCTTGTCCCACAGTGGTGCGCCGGGACGCGCCAGGTCCATGATGCAGACCGCGGTCCGTCCACCCTCGGCCGGGTGGGAGAGGGCCAGGTAGCGCCGGTTTGAATCCAGCGCGATGGGGCTGCCAGGGGCCCCTCCGCAGCTCCAGTCCGGGGGTGCGTCCGGGGCCGCCGGCAGGCGCCAGGTTCCGGCGGAACCGATGCCGAGGATGGGGGCCTGGCCGCCCTTGCCCGCGATACGCACCCCGTGGATTGGGATCTCGGGACCCGAGAGCCGCTCACGGGTTATGAAGTGGTTTCCGCTCACAGACCACAGCCGGGCCCCCTCAGCGGCGGACAGCGTGACCAGGAGCTCACCGTCGTCGCTGAAGGCCGGGGATAGGGGCTCGGCGGGCATGGCACCCGGCGCCTGGACCATGGCGATCAGTTGGCTGGCGGTGAATGCCCGGCTGAGGGCGTCGGTCGCCGCCTGGGGGAGATAGGCGCCGGCGTCGAAGGCCAGGCGCACCGCCTCCGGGGTGTTTCCCTGGGCGGTCGCCAGCTGGGCCTCGTTCAGGAGGCTCCGCTGCAGGTTGAGGGTCGCCTCACGGGAGGCGTTCCAGGCCCACAGGGCCGCGCTGGAGGCGACCACCAGCAGCACCGCCAGCGTCAGGCCGAATAGGCGTACTGCCCGGTTGCGGCGGCGTTGGAACTGCAGATGGGCCTTCGAGTGCTCCAGGTACTCCCGCTCCAGGGGCTCCAGCTCCGGCCCATGGATCTCCGCGAAGCGCCGGGCACCCGCGTAACCCACCTCCCCCAGCAGGTACTCCCGGTTGCAGTCGGTGCGCTTCCAGAGGCGTGCCTGCCGGCCGATCTGGGTGCGCAGCTGCAAATCTTGCCGGTTACCGGGATCTCTCAACCAGTCGCGGATCGGCCCCCAGCCCTCCATCAGGGCCGGGTGTGCCAGGGTGGCGACAGGGCGGAAGTCCCGCCAATCGGACCTCTCCTCGAATCCGTCCTCCGCCCTCGCCCCGTCGGCCGCTAAGGGTGTCGGCTCGGCCGCCGCCCTCCCGCGCGCCAGGGACTCGATCTCGCGGTTGGAGAACAGGCGGGCCTGCCACTCGTTGCGGGTCTCGCGGGCGACCCGCGCCAGGGCATCGAGGACTCCACTTTGGGTCTGCTCGCAGGAGTGGCGGGATGCCGGGTCGGCAATCCCCTCCGCGACCACCAGCCGCGCGTCGATCAGGGCCTGGAGCAGGCGGGCGCAGGCCGGCTCCCGGCGCAGGGTCCGAAGGTCGCCGGCGCGGGCCGTGGGGTGCGAGGACGGTCCCCCCTCTAGGGCGAGGAGGGCGCGGCAGAGAATCGGGAGCGCCCCCCGAGTCTCCTCGTCCAGCTCCGCCCAGAGCGCGTTGGCCCGACCCAAGGTGGACCCGGCGATTCCGCCCATGGAACGGTAGGCGGCCACGGTGAGCAGGCGTGTTGGGCGCGTGCCGGGGGGCTCTTCATCGGCATCCCTGGCGGCAAGGTCTTCGTCCGCTCCAGTCTCGACCGCACGGACGAACAGGTAGTGGAGGGTAGCTTCCAGCAGGGCCGGCCAGTGGTGCAGCCCGGCCGCCTCCGACTCCAGCAGATCCACCAGGCCGTGCCCTGCGGCCCCATGGCCGGTCTCGTACTCGATCCCGGCCACCCGCGCGGGGATCTCCATGACCTGACGGATCCGAGCCGTCGGCGGCGGGTCCAGAGGCAGCCAGCTCTGGTGGTCGATCAGATCGGCGAGGGCCGGGATGCGGGGGACCTGGCGCAGGTGATCGCTGCGCAAGGCGGCAATCACCCAGACCCCCTCCCGGGCAGCGAGGGCGGCGAGCGCCATGGCGAACCTCTGGGTGGTCTGGGCGGCGAGGGCGGACTCGCTGAAGAGCCCGTCCAAGGCGTCGATGATCAGGGCCAACTGGGGACGGCCGTCGGCGGCTCCCAGCGTCTCCGGGGTCGCGCCGCCCTGGGCCAGGGCGGCGCACACCTGCTCGGCGGCGACCTGGGGCTCGCCCTCCAGGATGCGGGCCAAGCCCTGGGCATCCAGACCGAAGGCGGAGAGGTAGGGCCCCAAGACCCCGGGGCCCATGAGAGACAAGGCCAGGGTCTCCAGGGGGTCCCCATGCGCTCCCAGGGCCGCGCAATCGATGAGGCACCAGCGGCAGCCGGAGATCCCGGCGAACAGGAAGGGACGTGCCAGGCGCGGCAGCAGTCCCGCGCGGATCAGAGAGCTCTTGCCCACGCCGCTCGGACCCGTGATCAGCACCAGACCGCGCCCGCTGCCCCTCAAGGCATCGAGCCGCGACACCAGATCCCGAGTCTCGGTCTCGCGGCCGACGAACACCGGCTCGTCGCCAAGCTCGTAGGGGCCCTCGGCGCGGAAGGGGCTGTCCCGCCAGTCGCTCGCGGCGGCCAGGATCCCCCGCTCGGCACTGATGCGCCGGTTCAGCAGCTTGCGCAGCTGGCCCTCCACCAGCTCTCGCAGGCCCCGGTCGCTGTCGAACTGCCGGAAGGCCCTCCGAAAGCTCCCGTCCGGGTTGAAGAAGTGGGTGCGGAAAAAGGCATCGAGACGGCCGCGGTCTTCCAGGGCCTCGCGGGTGGCCTCCGCATTCGTGATGTCCACCAGACGGGGGGTGGTCTTCTTGTAGACCAGGACCTCGGGGCTGCCGTGCCGGGCCGAGGCCTCCACGGCGTCCACGAACTCCCATTCGGTGCCCGTCATGCCGCCGTAGGGGTCGTCCGCCAGGGGGGTGCCGAGGCGCGTCCATAGCATCACCAGGACGATGTCGCACTCGGCGGGCCGCAAGAGCCCCGCCTGGAAGCTCTGGGCGGCCGTGAGCGCCTCTTCCTCCCAGAGCACCGCCTGGAGTTTGAAATAGGGCAGATACTCCTGGGCTAGGGCCTCGATGATGTCTTTCACCACGGCGCGCTCATGGTCCACGTCGGACGGCGAGGAGACGAAGATCTGGACCCGGTGCTCGGACATCGCGCGCTGTTGGCTGTAAAGGGCCGCCGTGGTAACGGTGCCACTATACCCAGTGCCCGGGCCCCGGGCGATGCTCCCCGAGGGAACAGCCCCAGCGATGTGGCACAGCGATGTGGGCACAGCGGTCTGGTGCTAGACATGGTTCCGCAGAACCAAGGTAGAATCGCGCGCAGGGACCAGGGACTGGTCCGGCCCGGTCCATCCCCCGGGCATCGGTCGGCGCCCGAGGGCCGGGGGGCCCGGGACCTGGGCTCAGCGGATCCCCGATAACACCCCGGATGGGATCAGGCCACGGATGACGTCAGCGTCTCCCAACAGGAGGAGCTCGCCATGTTCCACCACGAGGCCGCGGACACCGAGCGCTTCGAGCAGGTGATCCTGGAGGCGGTACGCAGGGTCCTGTCCGCGAGCGGCCCGGATGAGTTCCTGGACTGGGCCCGGATCCAGATCCCCCGCATCCTGCGCCTGGACGAGCTCGACCTGGACGAGGTCGAGACCCGGCGTCTGGCGAATCTGCTGGGCACGGCCGTGTGGAACGCCACGCCCCAGCCCGCTCAGGGTTATCGTGTCGCCCCACTTCCCCCGCCCACCACGGACTCCCCCTGCCCCTGTGGCTCCGGCAGCCCCTATGGTGGCTGCTGCGGCGACATCCCGGACATGCCCGTCCTGTCGACCGATCTGATCTGGGAGCTGCTCCTCGACGAGCTTCCCGAGCGCGACCAGGAACAGGCCCTGGCCCTTGATGCTGTCCCAGATTATCTTCGGGCCAAGATCGCGGATCGGTGGCTGGAGGAGCAGGACAAGCCGGGGCGCGTGGTCGCCCTATTGGAGCCCCTGTTCGCTGGTCCCTTGGGGGACCTGGGGGCCGAGCTCGAGCCGGCCTTCGACGTCCTGTGCGACGCCTATGATCGGCTCGACCACTGGCGAAAGAAGCAGGCCTTCCTCGCCCGTCTGTGCGAGGAGGGCAGCCCGGCACTCCGGGCCGCGGCCTGGCAGCGGTTGAGCACCATGCATATCGACCTGGGCGATTTCACCCGGGCCCACTCCGCCTTCGAGTCCGCCCTGCGCAGCGACCCCGACAACCCGAGCACGGCCCTCCTGGAGATCACCCTCTTGGCGGCCCAGCACAAGGATGCGGTGGCCAGGGAGCGGGCCCGCTTCTGGTACCACCGGCTGCGCCGCGCCGGGCTCCGGGAACAGGGCTTCCTCGACTTTCTTGCCCGTGCCATGGAGGACCCCCAGGAGGCCCTGGTCGACAGCCACTCGGACGCCCTGGACCCGGCGCTGGTGGATCTGCACGACTGGATCAAGGTGGCGACTGCCCGGGCGCTGCCAAGTTACCGCCTGATGCCGGTCCGGCTTCCACCGGCCCCACCCTCTACGGGTCAGCTGAGCCTCTTCGGGGAGCTCGAGGAGCCGGTGCCGCGGGGCCCAAGCCTGACCGAGGGGCTGTCCATGGAGCTCCAGGCTCCGGGACCGGTGCGGCGGCTTGAAACCTTGTGGCGTGCCCTGTTCCCGGCGATGAAGCCCCATTCCACACGGCTTGCGGTGGAGGGGGAACGATCGGTCTGGCCGGAGCGCGCCTGGAGCGATTATCTGCTGGGGCACCCGGAGGCCGCCGACAGCCTGGATGTCCTGGACGACCTGGCCACCGCACTCTACGAGCATCCAGAGAGCGTCCTGCCCTGGATCTCCCATGCCCTGCTGCGCCCCATCCTGGAGCGGGCCTGGTGCATCCTGATCCAGGCCCTGCCGGCGGAGACCGCCTGCCAGATCCCCTGGTCCCGTGAGCGCAACCGTCCGGCCCTGCGCCTCCTGTTCCGCCGCTACCTGTGCCAGATGGACGAGGGTGAGCCCCAGGGCGCCGCCGAGACCCTGGAGACCCTGCTGCGCCTCAATCCCAGCGACAATCACGGGGTCCGGGCGGAGCTGATGAACCACTACCTGCGTGCCGGTAAGGACGCAGAGGCCCTGGCCCTGGCCCGCCGTTTCCCGGGGGACGTCCTGGCCGATCTGGCCTACGGGGAAGTGTTGGCCCTCTATCGGATGGGGGAGCAAGAGGGCGCAAGGGCCGCCCTGTGCACGGCGGCCCGCCGGCTGCCGCGGGTCCCCCATTACCTCACCCGCAAACGGGTCAAGCAGCCGCGCCTGAGTCCCCTCGGGATGATACCCGGGGGTGAGGATCAGGCCTGGATGTATCGGGAGGCCATGCGCGACGTCTGGGAAGCGGAGCCAGGCCTGCTCAAATGGATGAAGCGCGTCACGGCTTGAGTCGGCCCCGCCGAGGGGTGGGGAGCGGATCCCGTTTCCGCGTGCTTGGCCGAGGGATAATCCCGGGGACTTGGCATCGAGGAGCCGACCATGGAGCCCCGCTATCGACTCGTCTTCGCCGGACGCCTCATTGAGGGCGTGGACCCTGAGCAGGCGATCGCTGCCCTGGCAGAGCGCTTCCAGGTTCGGGAGCTAACGGCCCGCAAGATGATCAGTGGCGGTAGGCGCCACGTCCTGAAGCACGACCTGGATCTGGAGCGGGCCCAACGCTATGCCTCGATTCTTCAGGGGATCGGGCTCCAGACGGAGTTGGAGCCGGAGCAGCCGGTGGGCGGGGCGGACTCGGCGTTGGCGCTGGAGCCCAGCATTCTCTCCCCCCAAAGTGCCATGGTCCCGGACGACGAGCCGCCTCGGCAGCCATCCCGGCAGTCGCCTACCGAGCCCGACCCGGGCAGTACCAGGTGCCCCAAATGCGGGGCGGTGGCGGTGTCTCCGGTAACTGGTGTGTGTGACGCCTGCGGGGTGGTGGCGGAGCGTTATCTGGCCCGGCTGGAGACCCAGGGGGCCGGCGGGGGCGCGGGGGGAGCCGATCCCAAGGGACCGGCGCCGGCGGAGCCCGACGAGTCCCAGAAAGACGGCTCGGGCGAATCGCCCTGGGATCCCTGCTCGGTCTCGGTCGGACGCGGTTGGGGCTGGGTCGGCGATGCCTGGTCCCAATTCAAGGAACAGCCCTGGGCCTGGGTCGGTGCCCTGGTGCTCTTCCTGCTCGTCTCCATGGCGCTGGGGCTGGTGCCAGTGGTCGGTGGGCTGGCGCTGGGGATACTCGGGCCCATGCTGACGGGCGGCCTGATGATCGGGGCCCATGCCCAGTGGGGCGGCGGGCGATTCGAGATCGCCCACCTCTTCGCCGGATTCTCCCGTAACCCGGGCGGTCTGGCGCTGGTGGGGGTCGCCTATCTGGGATTCAGCCTGCTCTTGGGCCTGGTGATCGCCCTCGCACTGGTTCTGGGTGCGTCGGCCCTGGCTCCCGACCTCAGCGCCCTGGAGTTGGATCCGGGTAGGATGGACCCCCTGGAGCTTGGGCCTTTGGGACCCATGATGCTCCTGCCCCTGCTCCTCGGCCTGGTTCTGGGGATCCCGCTGATGATGGCCATCCTGTTCGCCCCCGCCCTGGTGGCCCTGGACTCGATCCCGGTCGGCCGTGCCCTCTGGCTCAGCCTATTGGGCTGCTGGCGCAATCTGCTCGCCCTGCTTGTCTTTGGCCTGGTCGCGTTGGTGCTCGGTATCGTCACCGTTCTGACCTTCGGGCTGGCCCTGCTGTTGGTCATGCCGCTCTTGACCCTCGCCCTCTATCACGCCTATCGCGACATCTATCGCTGCTGAGTCTCGGGCCGCCCCTGCCGAAGGTGCGCAGCGGGCTCAGCGCCGGGCTCAGCGCCGGGATCTCGCGGGGCGCACTGGGCGCACTGGAAGCATGGCGGTGCTTCCGCCCGGGGCGAGTCCGGCACCGGGGCGGCGCCGACCCTCGGGCGTCTTGCCAGTGCCGACCGGTTGGAAGGCGGGCACCAGGTGGCGCCTGCCGTTGCCGATCAGGTCCGAGCGGCCCATGGCCTTCAGGGCCTCCCGAAGCAGGGGCCAGTTCTCCGGGTCGTGATAGCGCAGAAAGGCCTTGTGCAGGCGCCGCTGGCGCGCCCCCTTCACCACCGATACCCGCTCCGCGCGACGGCGGTCCACCCGTTTCAGGGGGTTCACACCCGTGTGGTACATGGCCGAGGCCGTGGCCATGGGCGTGGGCAGGAAGGCCTGGACCTGATCCGGGCGGAAGCCGTTGCGCTTGAGCCAGAGCGCGAGGTTCAGCATGTCCTCGTCCGTGGTCCCCGGATGGGCGGAGATGAAGTAGGGGATCAGATACTGCTCCTTGCCCGCCTCCTTCGAGTATTTGTCGAACAGGGCCTTGAAGCGGTCATAGGTACCGATCCCTGGCTTCATCATCTTGGAGAGGGGCCCGGACTCCGTGTGCTCGGGGGCGATCTTGAGATAGCCCCCGACGTGATGGGTCACCAGCTCCCGGACGTACTCGGGGGAGCGTACCGCCAGGTCGTAGCGCAGCCCCGAGGCGATCAGCACCCGCTTGATGCCGGGGACCTTGCGTGCCTTGCGGTAGAGCCGGATCAGGGGCCCGTGATCGGTGTTGAGGTTGGGGCAGATCTCCGGGTAGACACAGGAGGGGCGGCGGCAGGCCGACTCGATCCGGGGGTCCTTGCAGGCGAGGCGCCACATGTTGGCCGTGGGGCCCCCCAGGTCCGAGATGGTCCCGGTGAAGCCCGGGGTGCGGTCCCGGATCTCCTCCATCTCCCGCAGGATGGAGCCCTCCGAGCGGCTCTGGATGATGCGCCCCTCGTGCTCGGTGATGGAGCAGAAGGTGCAGCCCCCGAAGCAGCCCCGCATGATGTTGACGGAGAAGCGGATCATGTCCCAGGCGGGGATGGGGGCCGCCCCATAGCTGGAGTGGGGACGGCGGGCATAGGGCAGCTCGAAGACCCGGTCGAGCTCCGCGGTGGTCAGCGGGATGGGAGGCGGATTGAGCCACACCGCCCGGTCCCCGTGACCCTGGATCAGGGCCCGGGCATTGCCCGGGTTGGTCTCCTGATGGAAGACCCGGGAGGCGTGGGCATAGAGGACCGGGTCTTGCCGCACCTGCTCGAAGGAGGGCAGGCGCACGACCGTGTGGCCCCTGTCTAGGTGCCGCGGGCGCCGATGGAAGCTGATCGGGACCGCCGGCGTCCCGCCGGCCTCTGCTTCGGAGGCACATCCTTTGGGTTCCATGGCATAGGGGTCCGGATGGGACCCCAGGGGACCTGGGGCGTCCAGCCGGCTGGAATCGATCTCGGTCCAGTCCTCCGGTACCTCGCGCACCAGGAAGGCCGTGCCCCGCAGGTCCCGGATCGCCTGGATCGGCTCGCCCTTCGCCAGGCGATGGGCCAGCTCCACCAGAGCTCGCTCGGCATTGCCGAAGATCAGCAGTTCCGCCTTGGCGTCCACCAGGGCGGAGCGCCGCACCTTCTCGGACCAGTAGTCATAGTGGGCGATGCGCCGCAAGCTCGCCTCGATCCCGCCGATGACGATGGGTACGTCCTTGAAGGCCTCCCGCGCCCGCTGGGCGTAGACGGTCACGCTTCGGTCCGGCCGCCGGCCGGCTGCCCCGTCCGGGGTGTAGGCGTCGTCCGAGCGCAGGCGCCGGTCCGAGGTATAGCGGTTGACCATGCTGTCCATGTTCCCGGCGGTGATGCCAAAGAACAGGGTGGGCCGCCCGAGGCGCCGGAAGTCCTCGGCCGAGGTCCAGTCCGGCTGGCTGATGATGCCCACCCGGAACCCCTGGGCCTCCAGCAGGCGCCCCACGATGGCCATGCCGAAAGAGGGATGGTCCACGTAGGCATCCCCGGTGACGATGATTACGTCGCACGCGTCCCAGCCGAGCAGGTCCATCTCCCCCCGCGACATGGGCAGCTCCGGGGCGACGCCGAGCTTGTGGGCCCAGTGCCGGCGGTAGGAGAAGAGGTCCGGTGCTTTGTCCATGGGGGTTGGCGGAGGGTTCGGTGGGTGATTCTAGAGCGAAAGCCTCGGTCATTCTGCCATAGGTGGTGTTCACACTGGGCCGGGGTGCTCCGCGCGTCGCCACCCAGATCCGGCCCCGGGGCGCCCGCGAGCCCCGGTGGGGCGCGCCCACTGGGGTCGGGTCATTCCAAAGTGATTCGCGTAATGGGAAAGGTTCTTGGCCTGCAACAGGGGTCGAGCCGATCGAGAGTAGGTAACGCTATGAAAGAAAAGAACACAAGAAGATGGAATACCCACTGCATGACGTTCAACGAGTTGCGCGCGGTGGTTTGAGAGCCCAGGGCCAGTCGAGGCGCAAATCCCCCGATCCCCAGGGGTACAGCGACGGCGCTGGGCAGTGGAGCCAAACCGAATCAGGGTCCAAGAAACCAGCGACAGGAGGTCCGACACGCGCATCGTGGGGCCCGGCGAACGGCTAGGAGAGCGCCAATGCCGAGGACGCACGCTTTCAGGCCCCGCCAGCGCATGCGCCACCCGGTCCTCAGGGCCGGGTGGCTTTCTTTTTTTGCCCCGCTCGGGGCCAATGAAAGGGGCGCCCCTTGCTGGCGTCCCGAGCCGGCCAAGTCTCACCCTCGGAGGGATTCGATCGATCGGCCCAACGGGCCCTAATGGGGCCTGACGACCTTACCGACGGCCAGTTGGGCCTCGAGCGCCAGGGGGTCCATGGGGGGAGCGAACAGCAGGCCCTGGGCGCACTGGCAGCCGAGGGAGGTGAGTGCCTGGGCCTGAGCCTCCGTCTCCACCCCCTCGGCGATGGTGTCGAGCCCCAGGGATCGGGCGAGGGCCAGGACGGCGCTCACGATCTCCGCCGCGTCTCCGCCCAAAGTCAGCTCCCGCACCAACTGGCGGTCGATCTTGAGGGCGCTGACGCTCGCCCGGCGCAGGTAGGTCAGCGACGAGAAGCCCGTGCCGAAGTCGTCCACCGTGAGTCGGACCCCCGCCTCCCGCAGTACCGCCACCTGGGTCCGGTAGTGCTCCCCGTATTCCAGCAGCGCCGTCTCGGTCAGCTCGAGCTCCAGCAGGGCCGGGTCGATGCCGGCCTGCCGGGCGTTGCCGACGACCTCGTCCGCGAGGCTCCCCGAGCGCACCTGCTGGGGCGAGACATTGACCGTGACCCGCCCGAAGGCGAGGCCCCGGTCCTGCCAGTCCCTGGCCTGGGCCGCGGCGGTAGCAATGACCCAGCCGCCGAGAATCTGGAAGAGCCCCCGACGCTCCGCCAGGTGGACGAAGTCGCCAGGGGGCAGTATGCCCTCCACCGGGTGGCGCCAGCGCACCAGGGCCTCCACGGCCACGATGCGCCCAGTGGCGATCTCCACCTGGGGCTGATAGTGGAGGAACAGCTCACCCTCACGCACCGCCTGGTCCAACCGGTCCGCGAGCGCGGCATCCCGGCGCACCTGCCGGGTCATCTCGTCGGTGTGGAAGGCGTAGCGCCCGCGGCCGTTGCTCTTCGCCTTGTACAGGGCCACGTCCGCCCGGCTCAAGAGACCGTCCGGGTCCATGGTCTCCTCGGCCGCGAAGACCACCCCTACGCTGGCCCCGCAGAGGATCTCGTGGCCGTCAATACGGTAGGGCTCCGCCAGACCCTTCACCATCTTGTCCGCCAGGGCGGCCGCGTCCGCGAGCTCCCGGACCTCCGGCTGTATCACCGCGAACTCGTCGCCCCCCAGGCGCGCGACGGTATCGGTCACACGCACCAGCGACTGGAGCCGTTGGGCCACCTCCCGGAGCAGGGCATCCCCCACCGGGTGGCCCAGGGTATCGTTCACCTCCTTGAAACGATCCAGATCCAGGAAGTGCAGCGCGAAGCCCTGCTGCTGGTGCCTCTGGGTCGCTGCCCGCTTGAAGAGCCGCGTCTTGAAGAGCCGGCGGTTCGGCAGGCCGGTCAACCAGTCGTAGAAGGCGAGCCGATGGATGTGCTGCTCCCAACGCTTGCGGTCGGTGATGTCGTGGAAGACCACGACGGCCCCGATGATGGGGCCGTGGCTGCGGATGGGGGTGGCCCTGTATTCCACCGGGAAGGCGCTGCCGTCGCGCCGCCAGAGCACCTCGTCGCTGACCTGAGCATCTTTGCCGGTGCGCATGACCCCGAGCATCCGACACTTGTCGGGTGCGATGGGGGTGCTGTCCGGCTTGCTGTGGTGGATCGTGGCATGATTCTCACGACCGACCAGCTCCGCCGGCTCGTAGCCGAGCATGCGGGCCCCCATGGGATTGATGAAGGTGATGATCCCGTCCAGGTCGAGTCCGAAGATGCCCTCGTTTGCCGACTCGAGCAGCAGGCGTGCCCGCTCCTCCGCGGCCTGGCGGGCGCTGCGGTCCCGCTCGTGCTGCAGGGCCATGGCCACCAGGGAAGCGGCCTGCCCGATGTAGGCGAGCTGGCTGGCATCCGGCTTGCCAGACACCCGGGAATAGACGTCGAAGGCGCCGAGCAGCTCGCCGTCGGAATCTCTTATGGGCTCCGACAGGCAGGCCCAGACCCCGGCCGACTCGGCGGCCCCGGAAAGGGCCTGCCAGTAGGGATGGTAAAGCAGGTCCGCGACCAGGAGCCGCTCGCCCATGGGGTGGGCCGCGGCGTGCGGGTCCGCCACCCCGGCTTGGTGATCCATAGCCGCCATCAGGGTGCCCGGCACCCGGGGTGCGGCGCCGACCCGAAGTCGATGGGTCTCCGTGTCCAGGAGCATGATGGAACAGAGCAGGCTCTGGTCGAATGCCTCGATGGAGGCGGCGATCGCATCCAGGATGTCCGATAAGGGGGCCCCACCCACCATCAGGGCCAGAATCCGGTCACGGGTCTCCTGTTGGAGCGCGGCGCGGCGCGCCTCGGTGACATCCCTCAGCGTGCCCGAAAACCTAGACGGGGCCGCGGCGGCTTGAGCCGCATCCGCCTGCTGGCGCAGGAAACGCACCTCACCGTCCGGGAGCAGGAGCCGGTAGTCGCGGTCCAGGCCCTCGGGTCCGTCGATGAATCGCCGAAAGGCGGCGGCGAGTGGCTCCCGATCCTCCGGGTGGATGAGGAGTAACAGGTCCCCGAGTGACTTAGGGCCGGCGCTGGGACCGCAGCGGAGCAGGGCAGCGGCCTCCTCTGACCAGATCAGGGTCTGGTGCCGTGGATCCCATTCCCAGATCGCGAGTCCGGCGACGCGCCTGGCGTCCGCCAGATCGTCCCTCGCCTGGGCGAGGGCGGCCCGCAACTGCCCGAGGTCCGCCTCGCCTCGATGCAGGTCTGCCGCGAGGCGGGAGGCCCGACGCCCGTAGACCAGGCCCAGGGTCAACGCCGCCAGCGCGAGCAGCGCCAGCGCCGAAAGGGCGATGGCGCCCTCGGCCCCGGTGGCCGCCGCGGCGGAGTTGGGGGCCAGGGCCCCGAGGGGGAGGGCACTGGCGAGTGGTGTCGCCAGGCCGGCGCAAACGCGCCCGAGCGTCATGTCCTTCATGCGATGCGTCCGGGGTCGCGGGTTTGGTCCCGCTCGTTTTGTTGTATCCGAGCCCTTGGGGCGTCGTTCGAGAACTCTGCCGGGCTTGAACAGGCCGCGAATCGTGGAGCCTGGACCAGAAGCTACTCCAGGTGATGACCGCTGGACAAGTGGGCGCCGACGTTCGCCCGCGCCTTGGCCATCAATGGGTTCCGCTGGGGAGTGCGGGCCCAGGACGGGCAGCCCGCGACCGATTACCGCCCGAGCCTGGGTCAGCCTGCGGGCGCAGTGCGGCGAGGCCTCAGCCTCCGCTACCGAAGAGATCCTTGAGCATCTGCACCGTCACCTGGCGCCCGAGCTCGCCAATGGCGGTGGTGAGCGGGATCTCCTTGGGGCAGACCCGCACGCAGTTCTGGGCGTTTCCGCAGTCCGAGAGCCCTCCCTCGCCCATGATGGCGTGCAGGCGCTCGGCCTTGTCGTAGCGGCCGGTTGGGTGGGCATTCATGAGGCGCACCTGGGCCAGCGGCGCTGGGCCGACGAACGCCGATTCCGGGTGGAACTGGGGGCAGGCCGCCATGCAGCAGCCGCAGCCCATGCAGCGGCTGTAGAGATAGTTGGCCGCCCAGTCGGCAGGCGAGATTCGTGGGGCCCGCTCATGGATGTCCCAGGCCCCGTCGATGCGCACCCAGGCGCGCACCTGGCGCAGCCCCGCGTCGATGCGGGAACGGTCCACTAGCAGATCCCGCACCACCGGGAACTTGGGCAGGGGCTCCAGGACAATGGGCGCCCCCGGAGACTCCTCCAGCAGCCGATCCACCAGGGCGGAGCAGGCGGGGCGTGGGCGCCCGTTGATCAGCATGGCGCAGGCCCCGCACACCTCTTCCATGCAATTGTGCTCCCAGGTCACCGGGTCCACCCGCCGGCCGTCGGTGGTCACCGGCGCCTCCCGCAGGGCCATGAGCGCCGACAGGACATTGTAGTCGGGCTGGTAAGGGAGGGAGAACTCCTGCCAGTAAGGCGCCAAGTCGGGCCTGTCCTGGCGGCGGATGCGAAGGCGGATAGAGGGTTGCATGATCTTTTCAGTAAGGGCCCAGGACCAAGGACCAAGGACCAAGGAAATCAGGGCGAGGCCTACCATCGACCTTGAATCACTTTGCTCAGCCCCGGCTCTTTTTATCGGTACCGGGAAAGACGGCTGCCTTAGACTTGGCCCTTGGCCCTTGGCCCTTGGCCCTCGCAACTCGCCACTTCCTCCCCTACCGATAATCCCGCGGCTCGACGGGCGGATAGACACCGGTGTCCACGGCCTGATAGCTGATCCGTGGCCCTGCCTCCGTGTGCTCGGCGATGGTGGTCTTGAGCCAGCGCTCGTTGTTGGCCTTCCATCGGGCCCGGTACTCCTCGAACTCGGGGTCCCCGGCGAACCTACCCTCCGGGATGGGGAGCTTGAACTCGGGCTTGTAATGGGCGCCGCGGCACTCGTCGCGAGCCAGGGCGCTCTGGGCCACCACCCGGGCCAGGGCGATCATGTCCTTGACCTGGCGGGCGAAGGCCAGGGTCTGGTTGGCCCAGCCAAAGTACCGCCAGATGATTTCGAAATTCACGAAATTCAACGCCAGCGAGATCGCGAAAAGCGGGACGACCAGGATGTAACGATTGAGAAGCCGTTTTTGGGTAAGGTGAAAGTAATCCGCCAACATCAGCCGGCCGACGCGAAAGGCTGTGTCGCCGGAGGTGATCGGCAGCACGACCACGCCCAACACGGCCAACGCACCTCCAAG